>Ga0187892_10001212_pt1 | contig 60539 bp, 51 predicted proteins | sample MA1701073metaG_FD_139345 | JGI IMG/M metagenome (GOLD analysis project Ga0187892, IMG submission 139345) | Bio-ooze microbial communities from a basaltic lava cave in the Kipuka Kanohina Cave System on the Island of Hawaii, USA - MA170107-3 metaG ...
CGAGCCTTCGTTCGCCGAACGGCGGGCGCGGAGCAGGTTCGGGATGGCGATCGCAGCGATGATAAGAATGATGGCCACCACGATCAGCAACTCAATCAGCGAAAACCCCTGATTCTTTTTCTTACTCTTCTTCATTTCGATGTCTCCTTATTAGGTTCAAAGTGAACTAAGTTCTCGTTCCAAACGACAAGTCCGAAAAGCATAAGAACTATTGCAATGGTGAGCTACTCGTATTCGCCGGTCCGCTCAGATCAAAGCGGATGACAGCCGATTGGTCTCCGAAATAGTGCCGCTGTCCCGTCCGCGACGCCCCAAGCGACAAAACAGGCGTGGCTTCTACGGTGAAGAGCAGCGTTCCTGACCCTGAATCAGGGTTTGAGATAAACATGTAGCCACTCTTCTGACCAGCCGCCAGCATATTGTCGGTCAGGTAATCCCCGCCGAGTTGGTTTAAGTCAGTGAAGGCGCCGAACGTGTTGCGATACATATTCTGAGCTGTGATGATGGCCCGAACCGAAGCAGTGGCCGAAGCCTCATTCGCCCTGGAGCGCGCGGCCATGTAGTTAGGCACTGCTAGGGTTGCCATGATCAGGATCAGACTCAAAACGATGAGTAGTTCGATTAAGCTGAATCCTTTGCTGGTCTGTTGAGATTTTGTGCTTGTCATTGATTTCACCCAGTGCGTGAAGGCTCCCCGTGTTTTCTTGAACATATCGTCATGGCTTGCGATATCTTCATAAGCATTCCAGATACCGAAGTCGCGGAAGCGCCAGGAAGGAGGATTAACTAATTGACGACAAAAGGAATTCTTGGTTAGCGTGTTTGCTGTGGGCGACCCTTTTCCAGTTCGGCTCGCCGAACCCAGTCGGCAGACTGACAAAAACTGTCAAGGATACTAACAGTTTTCGTTAGCGAGACATGCATTAGCGAATCATACGATGTAATGTCGCCTACGGTTTGATTTGGTACTTTGGTTCAGATGGAAAGAGCTCCCGAGCGCGTTCTTGCTCTGCCAACCCTTGATCCCTCTGTCCCAGAGCCATCAGTATCTTTCCGTGATCGAAATGCAGCTGGGCTTCATAACGGTTCAAAGCGATGGCTTTCTGGTAGAGACTACTGGCCACCAACAGCTCTGCCTGGCTCAGTCCATCCTTTCCAGCGCCTTCCAGTAGGCTGAGCTTGGCCAGGAGGACATAGGCGCGCGAATCTCTTGAGAACACAGCAATCGATTGCTCTGCTTCCTCTTGTGCCTGCCCGAACTGCCCTGCTTCCATAAGATTATTTGCGGTCTCCAGGCGCATCTGACCAAGGTACAGCCGGAGAACCAACAGCGCCACCACGGCAAGGAACGCGGCGGCTACCCCTCCCACCCATGGTGGTGCTTTCCTGAACTCCGAGGTATCTCCGGCAATGGCCGGTGCACGCTCGGACAGTATCGTCCAGAGAGAGAGAATTACCACCCCAAGGCTTCCCAGACTCGGCAGGTAAAGATTGATATCGAGCAGGTTGTGGACGGACCACGCTGACAGCGAAGCGACGCATGCTGTCTTGTGCCATGCTAACGAATACTGCTCTGCCAAGGCTTCGCGATGGTCCTTGCGACGCTTTCGAATCACCATCGCTGCAGCGAGAATGATCAGCAGGAGAAAACAGAGACCCGTTTCAGACAGGAGTTGGAGAACCGTATTGTGAGCATATTGCGTGACATGAAGCGGATTGCTTTGGTAGACGGGATTGATTGTTCCGTAATTGCCCAAGCCGACGCCCGTCACAGGAAAATCGGCGAAGATTCGTAGAGCTGTCCTGAAATTGATCCAGCGCAATGCAATCGGGTTGTCGCCAGCGCTCAGGTCCCAGAGGCTGAAACCGCGCTGGTATGTGAGCCAAAACACCCAGGACAGTCCTGCCAGTAGCACCAGAACGAAGGGCCAGAGCAAGGATCGAACTGCGACCCGTCTGCGGGCCAGAAGATAGGCGCCGGCGGAGAAACTGGAACAGAGCACACACAGCCATCCTCCCAAGGACTGCGTTAACCAGAGAACGGCCAACGAAAGTAGCACCTGAATCGATCCCAAGGCCGCCACCAATGGCCTTATTCTACCGAGCTTTTCTCCAACCCAGCCTGCTTGGTTCTGGAGGGCTAGAAGGAGAAAAAGCACTTGGAAAGGTAAAACCGTTGCCAGGCATCCTGCCAGAGAGTTCGGAAGCGCAAAGTTGGCGAAGACCCTCCCGCTCTTGATGCGGGTGAGCAATTCAGTTCGAAAGCTCTGATCCATTCCCGTGGCCCGGGACACAGCTTCTTGAAGATGTCCGAGGCCAGCGAAGTGCTGATAGAGGGCCGCAACACAGACCAGCAAAACCACTCCGCAAACCGTCAGCAGCATCACCTCCGCAGCGTGCTGCCTAGGTCTGGCCAGACGAACCACAGCAAAGGCACAGCCATAGGAAAAAAAGAGCCACAAGAGCTCTTCGCTGCGCGCTGGTGTGATGCTTCTGGGAAATGAGATAGCAAGCAGTGCTAAAGGCAGGAAGGAAATTGCCAGTGTCGCAGCCACGTCGCGTCGGCCAACCTTCTCCAAGGCCGAGGTCAGACCTGCAGCCAGAGCGAGCGGCACAACCAACAACCAAAGATACCGCGAGGCCAGGAAAACTTCTCCCGGATAAAGCAAATTGATCGAAAGGGCCGAGAGCAGCAAGAGCAGAACCACAAGAGTTATCCGGGCGTCCTTGGCGGGAGGGCCTGTATCGATCGAAGCTGAATCTGAGTACTCGAGAGGTTTCATAACTACTTGGCACGGATCGACGACAAACTCAGGTCAATCTGCTTGACTAACGCAGAGTCGCCGCTGGCGAGCTTCCTGGCTTCTTCCCAGGCTGCAATAGCTCTAGGCCAGTCCTGTTTCAGCTGGAAGGATTCACCAGCTCTGAGGTAGCCATCCGGCTCGCTGGGGAACCGCTGCAGCATCTCCTTCGCCATCTCCATCGCAGCATCTGCTTTCTGCAGGCCCACATAGAGCAGTGCAATGTTGTTCATCACCTTCAGACTATTCGGATTGATGTAAAGAGAGCGAAAGAAGAAGTACAGTGCTCTCTGGTTTCGGCCAATCTGCAGGTAGGCGCTGCCAAGGTTGTTGAGAGTGCTGGCAGAGTCAGGAACTAGATTCAGCGATTCGTAATAAAGCTGGATAGCCCTTTGTTGCTGACCCTTGCCAAGATAATAGTTTCCCATGCCCGCAAGTCCGTTCGCATAGTTCCGATTGATGCCCAGCGCAATCAGGTATTCCAACCCGGCTCGGTTGACCTGCTTGTGAGCTACAAACCATTCAGCCAGGTTCAAGTGACCCATTTCGTTGTAGAAATCCTTGTCAATGACGTCATTCCACAAGGTGTAGCTGTTTCTCCACGCTTTGTTCCAAAGATAGGTTTCGTAACCCACAAATAGCAGCCAGAAACAGCCTAGGGCACAAGTCACACGCCGTGCGAGCACGAAGGGACCCAGCTGGCGATAAACCCATGCCGCCCCGCTTGCAAGGAGGATCCATGCGCCCGCCTGCGGGATGTAGAGATAGCGATTTGTTGTTCGGATCGGCAGCGGCACGATGTTCATGACGGGAAGCAGGAAGATCACGAAGAAACTGAGCCAGAAGAACAAGGATGTAGATCTCTTGAACAGACAAATGCATAGACCGACAAACGCCAGCAGTGGAATCCAAAACGCCAGACTGGCCAGCGACGGCTCAACCCGTGGAAGGTACACGGCACTCAATCTGGTAGGCCAAAGCAGCATTTCCAAATAGTCTTGAAATAGATGCCCGCTGGCGAAGAGACTGATGAGAGGGCCGCCATCGTGATATGAGCGCAGTGCTGACCAGGTGCCGGCAGCGTAGATCGAAACAAGAGTAAAGATCTCGGCCAGGATGAGAAAAGGCAGCTTGTCGAACAGCCGCAGAGCGTGCAGTTTTTTTTCCCGAAAGCAATAGTCATACGCCAGAAAAGCCAGGGGCGCGACGATGGCACTGGCCTTCGAGAGGAGAGAGAGCAAGAAAAAGAGAATCGAGGCCAAGTAAGCGCTTCTCAGAGGCCGTTCGCGGTATCGCAGATATTGGCCAAAGGATAGCCAGAAAAACAGACCTGCGAGCAGGTTTTTTCGTTCTGAACACCAGCTCACCGACTCGATGTTGATGGGATGCACCGCAAACAAGCCCACGGCAGCCAGCAGGACAAATCGAGGTATCTGAAACTTCTGCAGCACCCAATAGAATGCCAGCACGCAAGCCAAATGCAGCGCCAGGCTGTGAAAGTGGTATCCCGCAGCGTTTAAGCCCCACAGCTGATAATCGATCGCATAGGAAATCAGTGTCAGCGGGGCATAATTGGCGAAATAGGGCTGAGTAAGAATAGCATTAAGATTCCGCAGGGAAAGGGAACGAATCAACGGGTTGTTAATGACATATTCGGGATCGTCCCAGTTCGTGAGTTGTTTGGGCAGGCAACTGAGATACAAGCCAATGGTGATTGCTAAAACAGAAGCGAGGAACCAGAGGTCGGCGTGTGCACCAGCGCGGTACGCGGGTTGGTCAGGCTCACCTGAAGAAAACTTGTCCATGAGGCTTCGTACTTTGGTCAAGAGGTTCGGCGTGCCATGACTCGAAGGATGCCACCTCTCCCAAAACAGCTTTCCAACATCGCGAACCCCCAAGCAGGCACCAATAGAAGTGCAGCGAGTCCAAACTGAAGCCATCGCTCGGCAGTCGTGACTGCCAACTCCCTTTTCAGGATCCGGTAAAGCTTCTGCGGCCTGAACCCGAGTCCGTTCAGCCAGCTTTGGAGAACACCATAAGGACCTTGTTCGAGTGACAGTGTGGCCCGGCGCAAATAGTGAAAGTGCTGCCTGCCCAACAATTGCCGCAAACCATCAGCAGTGAAGTGAAACAGGTGTCGGTCTGGATCCAGATGAAACCAGTTCCTGCCTGAGAGTTGTGCCTGCCAGCTGGACAGGCTGGGCACCTCCAGATAGAGCACGCCACCTGGCTTGAGAAGTTTTGCCAGCAGTTGGAGCGTCTGTCCGGGAGCAGGCAGGTGTTCGAGCACGTGCCAGAGAACAACAAAGTCGAAATACGCCTCCGGAAATCCGCACTCCTCAAGAGGTTTTGTACAGACGTGGATGCCCGCCGTAGCTCTGGCTCTGCGCGCAGCTAGCTCTGATCTCTCGGTCCCGTGACACTCATGGCCCAGCCGGGCCAGTTCCCGGAGCAGAAGACCCCGCCCGCACCCTATCTCGAGAACCCTTCCGCGACAGCCAATCTGCTTGTCAATGCGAAGCGCTCGCCTTCGGGTCCACCAAGCGATCACACGCTCGATTGTGCCCAGGAACTTAACATTGTCGGGCCCGTAGTAATCCTCGGCGTAGTGTCTATCGAGTTGTTCCGTGCGCGGCTGTGGGTACCTGCAGGCAGTGCCGCACGTGCGGCAGCGCCAGATCTCGATTTCAGGGACTTCTGGCTCGAACAGCTGGAAGAAAGCCGATCCGCAGGCCACGCAAGCCAGCGCCAAGCCGGGTGCTAGTTGTATTGCTTGAATTTCACGAGTCGGCATTTGAAGAGCAGATATCTGGCAATGGTCCGCAGAATAGACAGGCCGTAGACGACGCCTGCCTTGAAGCTTACCGAGGAGGAGTCAAAGGAGTATCGCGTGGAAACAGGAATTTCCTTGAAACGCATTCTCTTCAGAACGAACTGAACAAGGATCTCGTTGTCGAAAACAAAATTTTCCGAGTTGGCCTCGAAATTCACTGCCTCGAGCGCACGCCGGTTGTAGGCTCGGTATCCCGTATGAAACTCCGAGAACCTTGTGCCCAAGACGAGGTTCTCAATCCAGGTCAGAAACTTGTTGGCGACGAACTTGTAGAGCGGCATACCGCCCTTCAATGGGTCACCCAGCATCCGCGAAGCCAGCACAACGTCGGCTTCTCCACGCAAGATAGGCTGGACAATGTCCTTAGCGATCGTGGGATCGTATTGGTAGTCGGGATGCAGCATCACGATGATATCGGCGCCCTCTTCGAGGGCCTTGGCGTAACAAGTCTTCTGATTGCCTCCGTAGCCTCGGTTCTTTCGATGGCGAATTGCATGGATGTTGAGCTTTGAAGCCACTTCAAGCGTGTTATCTGAACTTGCATCGTCGACAAGAATGATCTGATCGTAACTCCCCTCAGGCAAGGCGTAGTATGTCTTCTCCAGAGTCAACGCTGCATTGTAGGCGGGCATGACGATGATAATCTTCTGGCGAGCTGCTGCCGTGCAGTGCTGCTCCGAGGTTTTGACTTCCTCGTTCATTGATTCGATATCCAATTCTTTCACGCTGATCATACTAAACCGTTCAGTCTGCAAGTATTCCTAAATGCATGCTTCTAGCCCCACTCATTCCCAACGCGTGTGAATGCCGAGCGGACACTCTGCCCGACGCCAGGCTCAGCGGACAACATGAGATCACCCTGAAAGAGGTTGGGGACCTGCCAGCTGCCGGTACAGCTTCAGGTGCGCGTCCAGCATTCTTTCCACGGAGAACTCGGTGACGGTTGACTGGCCAACGCTTCCCATGGACTTGCGGCGCGTTTCGTCGCTTAGAAGTTCGATCACCGCCTGGGCCGCAGCGTGCGCATCCCCTGGGGGCACCAGAATACCGGTGCGCCCATCCTGGACTACTTCCGCGACGCCGTCGACGTTACTGGCAACCACCGGAACGCCCGCCAGGGCGGCTTCCACCAGCACTCGTGGCACGCCTTCCCACAATGACGTGAGCATTAGCACGTCAAAAATCCGCAAGAGCTCAGGAACATCGCGCCTCCATCCCAGCATCTGCAAAGCCTGCCCCATCTGAAGCTGGCGCATTCGGGATTCCAACTGTGGGCGGAGTTCACCGTCACCTACCATCAGGAAGCGCACACCTGGCGAAGATGCCCGGATCTGTGCGGCTGCGTCCAGGAAATACTGCAAGCCTTTCGCAGGCGTGAAAGACGCCACGATGCCAACAATCCTATCGGTAGGAGACAAGCCTAACTCCATTTTTTTTTGCACTTTATCGAAGGTTTGCAGCTGAAACTGGGGGAAAGAAATGCCTGACCGTATGACGTCACAGCGCCCTTGCTTGAACATTCCCATCGCTTCGGCCTTGGATCGGTTTTGTTCGGACACAGCGACTAGGCGGGACGTGATCCGGGCGGTGCTGCGCTCGATTGACACATAAAGCCAGCGGCGCCATGAGGCATGAGAGTCTCCGAACCCAAAACCGTGGTATGTGTGCAAAACAATCGGAACACCGGCCAGGTGGGCCGCCCAGCGCCCGATGATCCCCGCCTTGGGCGTGTGTGTGTGCGCGATCAGAGGACGTTCTGCCCTCAGAATTCCCCGAATCTGCCAGAGAGCCTTCAAATCCGCCCAGACACTGCGTGGTCCGATGTGCCGGTTGAGGTGGGGAACCACGTAGTGCCTCACTCCGGGAAGCTTTGCAAGCTCCTCGAAGAGCAAACCCCCCTGTCCAGTGATGATGATTTGTTCGAAGGCAGCAGGTTCCAGCCCCTGAAGCAATGCCAGCACGGCCTGCTGTGCGCCGCCCAGGTCCATGCGTGTGATGATTCGAGCGATCTTGATCTTCAAGGGCAGTCTTGTCGTGGCTGCGAATGAACGCACAACCCAGGCTACAGCCTCATGTCAATTCGCCTTAGGCAATAGCCGAGCGAAAGACTGGCCGCAAGCACTCCGGCGAGAATCCACAGCACGCCACGCGCGTCAACACGAATCAGAATCAAAGCGGTTGCCCCCATGAGTGCGGCGGCGAGATAACTCAAGATCACGGTTTGCTCCACACTCAAACGCCACATCCGCAACCGCAGGGCAAAGTGGTCAGGACTCCCTTGCATGATCGGTATGCCGCGGCGAAAGCGGATATACATGACCAGCAGCATGTCAAAGATAGGGACGCCCAGGATGAGAACGGGCGCGACAGCGCCAAGCAGGCTGGTGCGGGTGTATGCGCCATTCATCGAGAGCGAAGCCAGCATCAGCCCGATGAACAGGCTCCCGGCATCTCCGAGATAGATGCGCGCAGGCCTGAAATTATAGCGGAGGAATCCCAGAAGACTCCCTGCTAGTGCCGCCGACAGCGGAACCACGAGCTCACGGCCGCTCTGATAATTCACTACCACCAACACCAGCGCGGCGATGGCTCCAACCCCTGAAGCCAAACCGTCCATGATGTCGATGAGGTTAAAGGCGTTGGTGATGGCTACCACCCAGAGAATAGTCAAGAGAATTGCCAGCCATTCCGGGAACACAGCCAGTTTAATAAAGATCGAGGCCTTCACAAGAACGCCGGCCGCGATGCACTGACCCAGTAGCTTCACGCGAGGGCTCAGCACCCCAAGATCATCGATCAATCCTAGAATGACGATAATCGCGCCGGCCAGCAAAATACCCAACACCTCGCGGCTATATTGGTAGGTCAAGCCGATCGTCAACAGGAACGACAAATAGACCGCTAATCCTCCAAGATAAGGTACCGGTTCCGTCTGCTTCTTGAGTGAACCTTGAGGATTGTCCATGATGCCAAACTTCAGAGCTGCTTCGCGGAAGATCGGCGTCAAGCGCAGGCAGAACAGAAATGAGAGAGCGAACGTGAGCAGATGGATCATGGTCAGACAACAAGGTTGATTGCCTGCTGAGGCGGCTCGATGGGGCAGCCTGAGCAGCTACTATACTCTTCGCAACTAGACTCTTGAATTCATGCGATTGAAACTATTCTCCGGCAAGTGAGTGTGCCAGCGCCGCGTAGAGCTGGTCGTATTCCCTCAGCATGGATTGGAGGCTGAACTTTGTCTCAACGACCTTCCTGGCGGCCTCACATATTTCCGACGCACGTTTGGATTGTTCCAGTAGAAACCCGACAGCATTGACGATCCCTTCCGGGTCGCGCGGACGAATCAACAACCCCGTCAGCTGATCTTCGACGATCTCTGCAACTCCACCGACATCGGTAGCGACCACTGGAACACCTGCCGCCATGGCTTCCAGCACCGCGTTTGGCAAGCCCTCGTAGAGCGACGGCAGGACGAACACATCCATCAGGTTCAAATAGGGCCAGGGGGATGCGGCCAAACCTGCGAAGACTACGCGATCTCGAATGCCAAGCTGACAAGCCAGACTCTCCAATGAGCTTTGCTCAGGGCCATCGCCCACGATGAGCAGTTTCAGAGCGGGGAAGCGCTGTGCGAGGAGCATGAACGCCTGCAGCAAATAGCTGATGCCCTTTTGAGGTCGAAGCCGGGCGACTGTCCCGCAAACCCTGTCTCCAGGTAGAATGCCAAGGTTTGCAGCCAGTTTGGCTCCAGTTGGACCTGCGTCGGCACATTCCCCTGGAGCCTGCGGGCAATGCTTCAAGTCAACTCCGTTGCAGATCACTTTGACCCTGTGGAGCGGGATGCCTGAGCGCTGGCAGGTGGCTTCCTTGACTCTTTCAGAAACCGCCAGGTGCTGGGTGACCATGAATGACGTCCAGCGATCCAGCAGAAAATAGAATCGGCGGTCGTTTTCGATGATTCGAATCGAAGAGATATTGGCTGGCACGCCGCACAAACGAGAAGCTATCCGGGAAAGAAGGTTTGCGCGGAAAAGGAAGGCGTGAACGATTTGTGGCTTGACCTTGGCAATCACACGAATGAGTCGCGGCAGACACATCAGGTAGGACAGGATTCCCCGCAGGGCCTGTGTGTCGTTCATGTTCAGTGAATGAACCTGGATGCCCAATGCTTCAAGCACTGTCGAATAAGGTCCTTTCGCCTTCAAGCTGCAGACGGCCACAGAGACTCCCTGCCGATGCAGATGGGCGGCGAGTTCAACCAGGATCTTTTCGGCGCCGCCGACTTGGGTGCTGGTGATGACAAACAGGATTCGTTTCAAGGCGTTCACGATTGTACTGCCGTGCGTTGCTGTTCGATCTCTGCAGCGAGACTCGCCACGATGCTTCCCGCCAAACCAGGGACACACGGCGGCCTCAGCACAGGCCACCCGAGATAACGCTTAACCTACTTAATCCATGTACGTCTGATGCCAGATTTCCAAGATCAGCAGATTCCAGATCTTGTAGGCATTATCTTTCCTTCGTTCGATGTGCTCGCTTACCAAGTGCTGGACGTAGCCACGCTGAAAGTAGTTTCGTGCCAGACTGCTTTGAGACAGCAACGTTGCCGTGGCGAACTCTTTCAAACTGCTACGAAACCAGTGATTCAGCGGAACGCCAAAACCCATTTTCTTCCTGTGAAGGATTTCCTTGGGCAAGACTCCTGAAAGGGCATGCTTCAGAAGATACTTTGTGGTCAGGCCCGAGACTTTCATCTTGGGTGGCAAGCTGGCAGCGAACTCCATCACTTTGTGGTCGAGAAACGGCGACCGCAGCTCCAGGGCATGGGCCATGCTGGCCCGGTCGACTTTTACCAGCAGGTCATTTGGCAGATAAGAGAGGATATCAGTGCTGGAGATCCTGTCGACCCAGTTCAGTTGTGAACTCCGGTCGAGCAGAGTGATTAGAAAATGCTCGGCTGGAGGCGCTTCGCGTAGACGTTCTGCGAATTCCCGGGTGTACAGCAGTCTCTTTTCTGCGGCGGAAAAGAGTGTCATGAGAGAAACATATTCATCACGGACGTTGCCTGTGCTGGTATGTAGAAATCGTTTGAGCTTTCGCAAAAGATTCCGACGCGCTGGCTGTTCGGGAAGAATGGCTCCGAATCTTTGCAAAGCATGGCGGATGCTGTGCGGCAGGGAATTCAGGCGCGTGAAGAGTTTCATTGCCCGGTATTTTTCATATCCAGCGAACGCTTCGTCCCCACCGTCGCCATTCAACGCCACCGTCACATGCGCTTGGGTCAGCTTCGACAGGTAATAGGTTGGCAGCGCCGAGGAGTCCGAGTAAGGCTCGTCATAATGCCAGACTAGTAATGGCAAGACCTCAGTGGCTTCCGGCTTAACTACGAACTCGCTATGTTCAGTCCCAAAGCGCTTGGCCACCATGCGGGCGTATTTGAGCTCGTTATAGTCGCTTTCTTCAAAGCCGATGGAGAATGTCTTGACTGGAGCGCTCGTATGGCGCGCCATCATGGCCACGATGGCGCTGGAGTCCACTCCGCCGCTCAGAAAGGCTCCCAGCGGGACATCGCTTCTTAGGCGTATTCGCGTTGCCTCGTCGAGTAGACGCACTAACTGGCCGCCGAGCGCTTCCTCGTTGGTATCCTTGAGCTTTGTGGCAAAGTCAAGACTCCAGTAAGGATGCTCTTCCAACTGGCTGCCTTGCAGCCATAGATAGTGTGCGGGAAGTAGCTTTTTGATGTTGCGGAAAATGCAGCGAGGCGCGGGTACGTACTGGTAAGCTAGGTACTCGTCGACAGCTTCCGGGTCGATCTCACGGCTCACCGCCGGATGCTCGAGCAGCGCCTTCATTTCCGATGCGAAGACCAATCTAGAGGCATCGTGGTAGTAAAACAAAGGCTTCTTCCCAAGCCGGTCTCTTGCCAGAAGCAGGCTTTTTCGGCGGCCATCCCAAATAGCGAGCGCAAACATGCCCCGTAGTTTGTCCAGGCAGGAAATCCCATCACGCTCGTAGAGGTGCAGGATGACTTCACTGTCGGTTTGCGACCGAAAGCGATGGCCATTCTGTTCCAGCTGCGGTCGAAGATCCTGAAAGTTATAGATCTCTCCATTGAAAACGATCCAGATCGACTCATCTTCGTTGGACATCGGCTGGCGGCCGGCTTCGGAGAGATCGATGACACTCAGCCGCCGATGACCCAGCGTGATATGAGAATCCTGAAAAAGCCCCGACTGGTCCGGACCGCGATGGCGAAGGGCGTCGCCCATTCTCTGGCAGGTCCGCGCATCCTCCCAGCGTTTTCCGTTGAATCTGAGCTCACCAAAGATGCCGCACATAGGCGTGTGGAAACTATTCGGTAACTTTCCTCGAAAGCATGATTCCCGAATCGAGGGACCACGATACGAGACTTATCGGAGAGTCTGCAAGCCTTCTGACACCCACTTTCGAGACTGCGGGCGATCGGCATTGACCGATGGCTCGAAGGCAACAATCGAGCTTGCACTGGCTCACGCTATGGTATCGTTGTTAAAGGAAGCACAAATGGCCGACCCAGAACCTTCTCTAGACCTGAGCTTCAGCGTGAGAATCCGGTCCTGAGTGACACGAGCGGGCTTCCATTGACCCGGCGATCGGCTGGCCTGCAATTGAAGAATGTTTCCTGTGGCCAAGACGATGTAATGCAGCTTGTATCCCCCTGCTGCGAGCGCCGGAGACAGGGTCGTTTTGCAGGAAACCAGCTCCTATTTCGGCTCTTTCAGACTTCCGAGGTACACGCATGCTCGTTACTGCAAAATACTGGGCTCTGCCAGTTCTATGGGTCAGTCTCATTTCTGTTTTTTCGACTGGAGGTTTTTCATCTGAAAATACCTCACGTTATTTCCTGCCTTTTCTTCACTGGCTCCTTCCGTCAGGAACCAGTGCTCTCATCGAAGGGCTTCATTTTCTGATCCGCAAACTTGGTCATTGGTCCGAATACTTCATTCTTGCATTGCTGGTGTATCGGGCTTTTCGGCAGGGGCAGTCGCCGCCCTGGCAGAGCGGCTGGGCAGGCTGGACGCTCGTCGTGGTTCTCTGCCTTTCAATTGCTGATGAAGTACATCAGGGGTTTGTTCCAAACCGGGCTGGCATTTGGAGTGACAGCGCGTTGGACTTCTTTGGGGGGGGATGTGCCGTGCTGTTCCTCTACATTTGGCATCGCAGCAAGACGAATGGGCTGGGAGCACCGGTTCGAGCCAATCCATGATTGCGGCCTGCCACGCAGGAGATAGGCATCATGCCCTTCAAAAGAGCAACCTATGCGGCTGTATTGATCGGCCTGTTGGTACGCGAACTTCCCGGTGACAGACCGGAAGCGCAGACTGCGCTGTCCTCCCCTTTCGGCCAGGCGGCCCAGCAGCAACCTAACTCAAGAGTCCCACCGTCCTCTGAAAAACTTGTGAAGATTCTCGGCCCATTTCTCTCGCGTGACGACCAGGATGAGTACACGAAAGTAGTCTTGAAAAACGGACTGACGGCAGTCGTCTACGAACGGAAGGACCTTCCGCTGGTCGCGGTCAGCACTTATGTGAAGGCAGGCTATTTAGACGAGCCTGATGTCGCACGTGGCATCTCCCATGTCCTAGAGCATATGTTTTTTAAAGGCACTCCAGGACGTGGGGTCGGTCGCTTGGCAAAGGAGACGAAGGGGCTCGGAGGAACTCTCAACGCAGGGACATTCTACGAGTATACCCACTATTATACGGTCGTCCCCTTCGAGCATTTTCGCCAGGCTCTGGAGATTCAAGCCGATGCGCTTCAGAACCCGACCCTGGACGAAGCAGAGCTGAAGAAGGAGATCCAGGTTGTCTTGCAGGAGGCGCGCCGAAAGGCAGATTCTCTCGAGGCATTCGCACTAGAGAAGCTGTACGAGGTTGCGTTTGACGCGAGTCGCGTCCGGCGCTGGCGTATTGGCGATGAATCGACACTCCTCCCGCTAAGCCGCAAAGAAGTGGTCGAGTTTTACAAGCGAGGGTATGTGCCTTCAAACATTATTCTGGTGATCTGCGGAAACGTCGATAAGCGACAAGCCCTGGACGAGGTCGTAAAGAAATATTCCGGAATGCTTCCGGGAACGAGCGAGCGCCCTGCTCGAATTGTCGAGCCTGTACAGAGATCTTTGCGCTACCGCCAGATGCGCGGCGATCTCGGCGAGGCCCGACTCCTCATGGGCTTTCAAACCTCCCCGGCTTTTGCACCAGACTGGCACGCTTGCCAGGTACTGCGCGCTATCTTGGGCGAAGGTGAGAACTCTATCTTAGGTCGGCAGCTACGGGAGGAGAAGTCATGGGTAAGTTCCGTGGCCGCAGAGCCACTGGATCTCAGGGACCAGGGATATCTAACATTCCGGTTCAGCCTGGATCCGGCGCGCTTAGATGCTGTAGAACTGGCGGCGTGGGTAGAACTGGAAAGGTTCAAGTCTGGGGTGTTCTCCAGTGCCGATATTGAACGGGCTAAGAACCTGCTGGAACGCGATCTGTATCTCAACCGTGAGGTATTGACAGACTTCAGCTTCCGGTTAGCGCACACAGAGGCGCTGTCAGAATACAGAGAACTCCGAGACAGCGTCAGAAGGATTCGGGCCGTAACCCGCGAGCAGGTAATACAGGCTGCTCAAACCTATCTTACCCGTTCCCGCTGCACGGTATTGGAATTTCTCCCTGCCGCTTCAAGAGTGCGAACGGTCACGGCTGAGACTCTGACTGCGATGCTAGAGCGACAGCTTCCAACTGCATTAAAGGAAGCTGAACTGAGCGGTGAGGAAGTCGAAGAAACTGAAAAGCCAAAACCTACGAAGGTAACGCCGGCCGGTCCGCGGCCTGCAGTGACGACTGAGGTGAGCTCGGCCTGGGTCGATTCAAAATTAACCACCTACAACATTCTTCGTGGACCTGAGGTTCTCGTAAAGGAAAGCCGGGCCCTGCCTTTGGTTTCGATGGCAGTTTTCTTTCCTGGCGGGAGAGTTTTCGAAGGCCAGACAAACAATGGCATCACCGAGCTGATGATGCGATCGTCCACTAAGGGTGCCCAGCGTCTGACCAGCCAGCAATTGCTGGCCGCTTTTGAGAAGAATGGCGCCGGTCTGGAGACCCACATTGGGCCGGATTCCTTTGGTTATGTACTGACTGGATTGAAAAGGGGCTTTGAACAAAATTTTGAAGCACTTCTGGCTGTGATCAAAGAGCCGCGGTTCGATGAGCCACAGATTCAAAAGGAAAAGGCGTTGCTGCTGGCAGACGCTGCTCGGTTGGGAGACAACCAGGTTTTGTATTCCAGGCAGCTGTTCAAGCAGGCACTCTATGGTGGACACCCCTATGGGTTGCCACTGTTCGGGACCGCGGACTCCTTAAGCCGAATCACTCGCGACGACGTCATAGAATGGCACAAGCAATTTGTGGCAAAAGCGGTCCCGGTAATCGTGATTGCCGGTGATACCGAAGGCAGCGAACTGGTCGCCCGGCTTTCAGGTTACTTCAGCACGACAGGCGCAGAGACCGTTGATCTGCAGATGGCGCTTCCTGTCAGACCGCCAGACCGCCCTGGTGAGAAGTTAGAACTGCGGGATCGTCGCCAGTCTGCGACCTCGGCCGGCTTCATGACGCCGGGAGTGACTGAGCCCGAAACCCGCGTTCTGACTGTACTGGCCAATCTGGTCTCCGGATTGGGAGGAAGGTTCTTCGAGGAGATCCGCGAGAAGCAGGCTCTTGCATACACAGTCACCGCCGCCTATGAGCCAGCTGCATTGGGAGGTTCATTTGCAGCTTATGTGGCAACTTCACCAGAAAACCGCTTGAAGGCGGTTGACTCTTTGCGTGAACAGTTCAAACGCCTCTGCGACGACACCCTGACAGAGGAAGAGCTTCGACGTGCAAGAAACTATTCCAGCGGGATGTGGAAGATGAGGCTGCAGCGACGGAGCCAGCAAGTCTTCGAGTTTGCCCGGATGAAAATGGCAGGCTTGAGTGTTGAAGAGATTCAGGAGTACTCCAGTCAGTTTGAGTTCGTGGATGCGGCAAGGATTCGCGACGTGGCTCGAAAATACTTCGATTTGAATACGTTCACCGTTGGGGGCACTCTGGCCCGTGGAGAAACCAGCAGCAAGTAAGAAGGTCCCTAAGAGGGCTCTTAGGCAAGACGAGCAGATTCGGCGAGCGGCTTCGTATCCCGTCGGGCAGCTTCACCAATTTATTGGTTCCTCTCAGCCAGACGTACTCTTGGCTTTGCTGAGCAACCCCAATTTCGGCGAGCAGGAAGCCCTAGTGCTTCTCAATCGGAGAAGTCTTCCATCCTCTGTGGTCGAGGACCTCGCGAGTCGGCGCCAGCTGCGAGACAGCTATGCCATCAAGCTGGCTCTGGCGAAACATCCTCGCACGCCACCGCGAATCGCTTTGGAAGTGCTCAAGTTTCTTTATGTCTTCGACCTCGTTTCCGTTTGTCTTTTGCCAGGCTTGCCGTCGGAAATCAAGAATGTTTCTGAGCAGCTGATTCTGGCTCAGGTGAAGAAGCTGGCCATCGGCCAGCGAATCACCTTGGCAAGGCGCGGACCCGCTCGTGTAGCCGCAGGTTTGCTCTCGGAAGGCAACTCTCAAGTCGTGACTGCGGCATTGGAAAACCCCTATCTTACAGAACATGCATTACTGCAGTTGCTAAACCGTCCAGAGTGCCCGCCGAGAGTCGTTGAAGCTTTGGCCCTCCATGCAAAGTGGGGACGGCGGTACGATCTTCGCGTGGCGTTGCTGCGCCAGCCAACTCTCACGATGGCCAGAGCCCTTAGGCTGCTGCCCGGGCTCAAGGAAGCCGATCTCAGAGAACTCTGCCAGGACTCTTCAGTGACCCCAGAACTCAGGCGATACGTCAGCAATCTGGTCCACGGATCAAAGGCACTGTAGAAGCCGATTGCTTCACGAAGCCGCAGGGGCTCTTTGCTGGACCGAGGTAACAGCTAGCGAGTTCCGCATTCTTCTTGGTTTTTGGGGTTACAAGGCCGGATTACTAGCGATGGACAAGCGATTTGCTGGCACCGTCTGGCAGATTTCCGAGCCAGTGCGAATCTCCAAGAACCGGTCGGTTGAAAGCCTTGATGGATAGGGCTTCAAGATCTCGATCTGTGGAAAAGTCGCGCTGGGCCTACGTTTTCGCTCCTCGAGTCGAGTGAAATCTGCAAAATCGTAGAAAATCCCATAAGCAGTTTGTTTAGTAGAGCTTGTCTTAATGGTCATTTCGTGTGCAATTTGCTATTTCCATAATTTGGACAGCAACTTCGGTCCGAGTTGCGGCTCTTTTCCACAAGCTTTTCCACAGGTTTTGTGAATAACTCACCTTGGAATCAGAGTTCGAGGTCTTCAATACGAAATCGGCTTGGGAGCTTCCAGACTTCGAACCCCTGACTTTGGAAGGCAGGGCTGTTTGATAAGAGCCCCCTCCTTTTGCTATAGTCGCCCCGCCCTCTGGGGCCCGCCCTCAAACACTCATGCAGATCAAGAAGATTCTATTCTCCCTAGAAGTCACAATTGTCTTCCTGAGCCTCACGGTCTACCTCTGGCATGCCATCGAAACCACCGAGCGTCAGAAGCACCGCCAATCCATAGAGATCAGTGCCAATCAGCTGAAAAACGGCATTGAGGCCTTCGTCAATGAAAAGATCTCTATTCTCATGCAGGTGCGAAATTTCTGGTTGAACAGCGAATCCATAGACCATGATGAATTTTTGGGATTCTGCCGGGCTATCATTAGCCAGATTCCCGGATTTCAAGCTATCGAGTTTGGAGACAAAAACAACCGAGTCGTCTGGATTGAACCGTTCCTGAGCAACGAGTCTGTTGAGGACTTCAACATGGCGGCAGAGCCTATCCGGTTCAACACCTTGCAGCGGGCCATCCAGAAGAAGACGGTCGCCGTGACCCCGGTTCTCGACTTGGTCCAAGGAGGTAAAGGCTTCGTTGTAATCGTGCCAATTTTTCGGAATGGCAGATACGAAGGATCGGTAGTTGGTGTCTTCAAGGTGGAAACGCTATTTTCGCTGATCTTCGATTCTGTACTGCGGCAGCAATACAACATTGGCGTTTTCGATGGCGACACACTCATCTACGGCGATCGGCCAGGGAACGAAACCGGTTTCTTGAATGTTCGAGAAATAGTTGCTGTCAAAGATCAAAGCTGGAATCTCGCTCTCTGGCCCAAGGAGAGAGAAGGACAGATTACGTTCCTGGGCAGTTCGATTCTTGTCCTGGGCTTTGCGCTTTCCTTAGTGTTGGGCTCACTGGTCTGGGTTCTGTCGTCAAAAGCCGAGCAGGCCGACGTTTATGCAGCCCTGCTGGAGGTTTCTCACCAGTTGAGCGCATCGCCTGACGTTCAGGATGTGTTCCGAGTCACAGGTGAAACCTGTCTGCGGATGACGGGCGTGGATCGGTGTGGCATCTTCCTGTGGAACGAAACGGAACGTCAATTCGAGCCGGGCTGGGTTTCCACTGAGAAGGCGGAAGATGCGGAGCGGTTTCACACTTTGAAGTTGAAGTACGGGACGATGCCAATCGTCAATCGGATTGTGGATGAGAAGCGCAGCATCTTGGCGCCCCATGTGGCCAAAATGGGGATCATTGATCCGGGACTCTTACGCCTATTCAATATCCGCTCGCTTTTTGTTGTGCCGCTGGTTTCAAAGGGCAACCTCATCGGTGCTTTGACTCTCGATCAGGTGGGCAAACAACGGAGGTTCTCGGGTCGAGAACAGGCGATCATTGAGGGGATCGCGGCGCAAGGGGCTATCGCGATTGAAAATGTAAAGCTGCTGACTGAAACGAGAAAGCAGTCGGAGTTGATCGGAAAGAAGAACAAAGAGCTGGAGTCATTCTTGTTTATTGTATCCCACGATCTGAGGAACCCTATCCTTGCTCTGGGCGGCATGACATCATTGCTCCTGGAGGAATGCGGCGGCGATCTCAGTGAAAATGGAAGGCACTATCTGAACCGGATTCAGGCCAACCTCCACCACATGGAGACTCTGATCAAGGACGTGCTGGAGCTTTCGAGAATTGGCAGGACGGAAACCCAGCTAGACCGGATCTCAGTTCCGGAAGTCCTGGAGGAAATTCTCGCCGATTCCCAGGTCACGTCCGGCTATGAGCATATTCACGTCTGCAACAAGAACACGATTGGAACCCTGCGTTACAACCGGCATGGTTTGCAGCACATCTTCTCCAACCTCTTGGAAAACGCCATGAAATTTTGCGCCTACCAGGAAACTGCCAAGGTTGAAATCGGATCTGACGAAGACGGGACCGAGTACCGGTTCTACGTGCACGACAACGGTATTGGCATTGACCCGAAGTTTCACCAAAGCATCTTTGACCTGTTCTATCGCATTCAAGATCTTAAAAGCGTCGAGGGAACTGGTGTCGGGTTGACCATTGTTCTAAGGGTTCTGGAAACCTACGGCGGCAGAATCTGGGTAGAGTCTGAAAAGGGAAGAGGCACAACCTTTTTCTTCGCCATCCCCAAGAATCTCTAAATCGGGCTACGGCCGTACCGGAGTGCCGGGGTTGGTCGGTTGGTGCTGTGCGTGAGTCCAGCCTTGCCACATGTGCCTCGCTCGCTTTGTCCAACCTGGCAAAAAAGCCGTCTCGAGTTTGAGAACTGGCGATCTCAAGCCCGAGGCCTTCATTGGTCTTCCCGTGCGGTAAAGTGTAGAAGAGCGAATGCAGGTCTATCGTCTCCTGCGAGGTTTCATGATCCCCAAGGACCCGGAACGTCTCGACCAGATCCAGCAAACTCTGCGGCAAAACCGCTGGGATGCCTTGGTATTGTTTCATCCCGACAACATCGTGATGGCCTGCGGCATGCTGCCTGGCAGCACGCATGTGGCGGCGATTGTTACCGTCGATGGCCGGGTGGCCGTGATTACGCCTTGGTGGAGGGAGGTCTTTGTCCGCGAGGAAAGCTGGGCGGATGAAGTCTGGACTTTCGACTGGTGCCGGGGATTCAATGGCATAGAACCGCTCTCGGCGCTGAGAACATGTCTGTGCAACAGCCGCCAACTGCTGGGAATAGACACTGTTGGCTATGACAGCCAGATGCATCACTACAGTCCCTGCAAGCTGCCGTCAGAGTTTTTCCACTATGATGAAGTCAAACGAAGTCTGCCCGAGATTTTTCGAGCCACTGCAGACGCTACCGAGCAGATCAACGTGCTCAAATCGATCAAGACGGCGCGAGAGGTTGACAAACTGAGGATTACTCACCAGGTGGCAGGAGCAGGTGTGCAGGCATTCTATGGGCATGCACGCGAGGGAATGAGAGAAACAAATCTTGCGGCGGAGGTCAGCTCAGCCGTTATGAAGATGGTTGGCGAACTCGGCATTCGGTATACCTATTGTGATCCGCCGCAGATTAGTTCCGGTCCAGAGCGGACTTCCATCGCGGACACAATGTCGAATCACGCTACTGCGAGACGCCTCAAGAAGGGCGATCTCGTGATGTTGGAAGTTGGCGTCCAGGCGGACGGTTATTGGGCCGATATTACCCGAACCCTCGTGGTCGGAGGTCCCACCGAGAGGCAGTTGCGCGTTCACGAGGCCGTTCTAGCGGCTCAAAGTGCAGCCTTGGCAGCCTATCGTCCGGGCGAGAGCACTGGCGAAGACCTGTGCCATGCGGCTTGGGCGAAGATGCGCGCGCTGGGATTTGCAGAGGGGATTACTCATTTCTTAGGGCATGGCCTGGGCTTCGCCTATCACGAAGATCGCCCGATTCTGGGTCCTGGAGAAAAGAGCCTCGTGGTGCCGGGGCACCTGACTTCAGTTGAGCCGGGTCTTTACTTCCCTGGAGAGGGAGGCATCCGTGTCGAGGACAACGTCGTGTGGGGCAGTCAAACAAGGCAAACGGAAATCCTCTCCAAGTTTCAGAGAGGGCTCAGCGCCGAAGACTGATGCTGGCGCCGAGACACACAAGGTGGGACAGTGAACAAGGCCTCTAGCCTTTCGAGTCCAACTTCAGGCGGATAACTTCCATGTTTTTCGGTTTGTCGAAGACCCTGCCTGGGAATATCCGATTGATGACCACCCGGAGGATGCCGAGCCCAAGGCCAGCCACAAACGTGATGGCCAGCATGACACCGCAAAACATGAAGATGTTAAGCATTACCTGTGCCACGCTGGGAGGCTCAACCTTGGGATCCCAGCTAACCATGGAAACGTAAGAGACTGTCTCGAGGAGCAATGTCGCCAGCTCAGGAGAACTGGACTCCAGAACAACAATTGCCATCGGACCGTCCCGTTTGTAGAAGATCGGTTTGTCAGGATAACGAGTGGAGTATTCCTCGTAACCCGCGTTGAGGAACTTTCTCGCGAGTTGCTGTGTAGGATAGTAGATCAGCAGAAGTGTAGCGGTTTCGCCGGAGCTTTCATACTTGGCAAGGGCCGCTTCAGCACCCGTAGAAAGTCCGAAGGGATCCTTGGTGATGACCGGAAGCAAACGCGAAAGGGCTTCCGGTCCCATCAGGAACTTTTCGCTGAGAGGCACGAGGTTATTTTTGGGGAGTTTTTCGGCAACCAGCGGCAAAGAAGAACTTTTGGGCAGTGTTTTGGAAACGACCGTCGCGAGCTGCAGGAGGGGATAGCGAGAGCTGCCAGGAATGCCCGGGGCAGTCAAGACAATGTAGTAACGATCTTGTTGGAAAGCGATTCCGTCTTTTGTTGCGCAGCCAATATTGCCAATTCCTTCGACCGGCTCCGCCGTTGACGGACGCAAGTAGGTAAAAATCCCGTAGGCGGCAACCGAATCCACCATCTCATAGGTGTCGAGCGTCAGGGCACTTGCTTGGGGGCCAGCCAGTCCAACGCGAACGTGCTTGGAAAAACCGTACTCCAGAAACACAGCCGCATCGGACAGCCGCCGTCGGGAGAGTGTCTTGGCATCACTCGCGCCGACGGTGCCATTTCGTCTCCACGAAGTTTGCTGTTCAATCGCCGTAAGAGCTCTGGGGACGTCTGCGGTAGCAACGACAGCGCTTGTCAGCAGAAGAATGGGTAGGGAGATTTGGAGTTGGTGCTTCATTCAGAAGCTTCCTGGACGCAAAAAGCGCTCTCAGGATCGCAGTGAGGCCAAGGGCGCGGCGGCGCTTTCAATAGTTGCTAGCATTCTACCGTGCGTTCAGAATTGTCTGAGAAGCTCTTACCGGGGCAACGAACGAATTCAAAACCGGAAGTCATCAAAAACGGGAATTCTTTTCTTGAAGCAGATTACCCACGGCTTGAGAAGAAAGGGCTTCGATTTCCTCTCGTTGCCCGGCCCGCAGTTTAGGGCAGCTTCCGCGCTGTTTTGATTCCCCCAAGAGCCTCGGCATAGGCTTCAATGCCTTGGCAGAGCGCCTCAGCCACCTTTTGCCGATAGTTCGAAGACTTGAGAAGTTTTTCATCCGCAGGATTGCTGACAAAAGAAACCTCGGAAAGAATCGACGGCATGTTGGCGCCAATCAGCACGATGAACGGTGCCTGTTTGACACCACGATCCTTGGTTTGGCTGCGAGCCTTCTGCAAATGCGCAGCCATGGATTTCTGCACAATCTGCGCAAGCTCTCGGGACTCATCAACTTTTTCCCTGAGAGCAATCTTTTGTACTAAATCCTGCAGCTCAAAAACTGTTTTTTGGGAGCTGGAATTTTCCCGGGCAGCAATCTCCGCCGCGTCCGACGAACTCGCGAAATTCAGAAAGAACGTTTCTATTCCGCTGACCCTGCGGTTGTGGCTCGAGTTGGCGTGCACAGAGAGGAACAAGTCTGCCCCACTCTGGTTGGCGATGGCGGTGCGCTCCTCGAGAGGAATGAACGTATCATCGTCACGTGTAAGGACGACTTCACTTCCCAGCCGTTCCTCGACCAGCTTCTTCAGCTTCAGAGCTATGTCCAGGACGAGGTCCTTTTCCTGCAAACCGGAAGGACCAATCGTGCCGGTATCGTGTCCGCCATGTCCCGGATCAATGACGATGCGACCCACCTTCAATCCAAGAGTGCGAATCAGTGAACGTGTTCCATCGCTCTTCGGAAGCGACGCCCGAGAGCCCTGCAAGGGTTTCGCCTCACTCTCAACAGCTGCTTCGGCTGGCGCTGCTGGCACCTTGCGGTCCGTATCTCCCTGCAAAACGGAGCCACGCTTGTTCTCCGTGCTAGCGGGGAGTACGGCTATCTGCTTGTCTCTCTCTTTTTTCTCTGCCCTATCGGCGCGCGTTCTTGTGGACCGCAGCTCGAGTTCATCAGCGAGAGGCTCCCCGCGTTTTACCTTCCAAACTGAGTTGGAGGCAACTTGTGCCGGGCTGTCCGCACTCTTGCGGTTCTTCCCGGAGAGATCGATGACGATTCTGGCTGGTGAAGATAGGGTGGAAACCTTACAGTCTTGGATAGATTCAATGTCGATCACAACACGTGCTACGTCTGTCTTGGGCTGCCCAAACCGGACTTTTTTGACATATCCGTCGTTGAGTGAAAAAGACCTGCCGTCTAGCTCCGCTGCGAGCCTGGCGTTGAGAACATCGACAAAAACACGTGCCGGATTCTCCAGAGTTCCCTGGATATACTTGGCGTCATTTTCTGTGCCGATGACGATGCGTGTGTGGCCTTCGGAATTCCAATAGCGGAGATCTCTCAAAACCACCGACTTGTCCGCGGATTTGGAATCGGTCGCACCCGGCCGTTGGCTTTCGCTCTTCGAGGATGACACCTGCCGGGGGCCTGCCTGAGTTTCGGCTCTCTGCGATTCAGTCACTAACAGCTTTCCCGACGTTTCAGATCCTGCTTTAGCTTGTTCACGGACGTTCTCAACGGGCGAGGAGCGTGCCGTAGCCTCAGTTTTCTTCACGCCCCTGCCGCTCGCCTGCCGCAGTTCGGTTCGCAGATCGTCTAGCCTGGCCCGAGCGTTTCGAGCCCTCCCCGAAGTCGGATACTTGGTGAGGAACTCTTTGAACGTTTCCTGGGCCAACTTTGGGTCGCCGAGATCGTTGAGGTAAATCTCGGCGGCTGTAAACAGCCCAATAGACCCGTGAGGACTGGCAGGGTACTCTTTTTCCAGAAAGACATAGGCTTGCACTGCACGCAGGAAATATCGGCCTTCCGCGAAGTCACTTCCCATGGATTGATAGAGCTCCGCAACTGCCAGCAGCGCGTCATCTGCCTTCGAAGATACCGGAAACTGATAGTAAACGGATCGAAACTGGTCGATGACCTTCTGGTACTCGGTCGCCTTGCGAAGACGCTTAGGCTTTCCCTCCAGCATGGTCCTTGCTTGAACAGCCTGCTCAAACAGGTTTACAGCTTGGGACCTTTTGTCAGGAGCGTCTGCTGTTTCGGCGCGAACAAGACCTGGCAAGCATGCCGAGAACAAGACGAAACTGAGAAGAGGGATCAACAGGTTAGATCTCAACGCGGAGACTGAACTCCTGAAGGAAACGACGGCACTCAATCGGGACAAGGAGTGGCGTTGTTTTCCTGGGTTCATGAAACTCGGGCAGAGAATGAAGTCCTGCCGGGCCTATCGATAGGCGCTGTCCAGGTTGGAGTAGATGACGCGACCGGAAACGTCCCGATAACTAACGATTCGCCGGTCCGGTTCACCGCGATTTGAAGCGAGCTGAAAGCTCGCCTTCTTGTTGTAGGCTGTCGTGATTCTGCGAACATAAGCCTGGGTCTCGCGGTAGGGCGGAACACCCTTGTATTTGAGCACAGCATTTTCGCCTGCGTTGTACGCTGCCAGGATGTGAGGAAGGTTGTCGGGAAACATCCCCATAAGAAACTTCAGATACTTCACGCCGCCTTCGATGCTCTGTTTAGGATCGAAAACGTTCGAGACTCCGAAACGCTTACCCGTTTCTGGGATCAACTGCATCAATCCCATGGCCCCTTTGGCCGAAACGGCTTGAGGGTTAAAGTTAGACTCCGTCTTTGCAACGGCTTTCACGAGTTCTGGGTCGACACCGTGCTGTTGCGAAATCTCGCCAATCCACTTCACAATTTGAGGAGACGGTCCAGGGGGCTCATTTAGCGGAATCAACGTGGGTGCCGGCCTTGGAGCCTCCTGTTTCATATGACGGAAGATTTCCTCGGTATTCGAGTAAATCCTTTTTCCTTCGGGGCTTGAAAACGTAACGATTTCTTGAGCCGAAGAGAGATCAGGCACCGCAAAAGTGGCAAGAATCAAGACGAGCAACGAGCGAGAATTTCGCAGCAAGAGTTCTGGTCCTCCCCAAGAACAGTTTTAACTTTAACAAAAATAGACAGATACTTCAAGCTTGAGCGTCCAACAGGTCCCAGGACGATTTCCGAGCTGAAGACTCATCCTAATCTGATAGCGAGACGAGACAAAAAGTTCAACAGCCCTGCATATTCTTGAGGGCCATCCTTGCTCAGGTGCCCAAGGCAGCCTCGACAAACCGCTGAACTGCCTGAAAGGCCTCGGAGATTCTCGATGGGTCCTTTCCGCCTGCCTCCGCCATGTCGGGCCTGCCTCCACCACTGCCTCCTAAGATGGCCGCGATTTCCTTAACCATCTTGCCTGCATGGACTTTGGATGTCAGACTGGCGGTCACCGAAGCAACCAGCGAGACTCGATCCCCTCCAGAAACTGCCAGGACAACAACACCCTTTTCGAACTGGGTCTTCAATTCGTCCGCCAGATTCCTCAATCCACCCTTATCCAGTCCATCGACAACTCCAGTTAAGATCTTTACATCTTCGACAATAACCGCCTTCTGTATCAGTTCTTTTGCCTGATTCTTGGCCATCCGATACCGCAGTTCGTCGACTTCCCTTTCCAGCGTTTTGATGCTGGCCTGATATTTTTCAACCAAGCCGACTAGCTCACGTCGTTTTCCCCGGGAAACTTCTTCCAGAGTGGCGATCAACTGTTCATCATCACGGAAGCGGCTCAGCGCTCCATCTCCGGTGATCGCCTCAATTCTGCGGATACCAGCAGCAATGCCTCCTTCACTGACCACTTTGAACAGGCCAATATCACCTGTACGACTGACGTGAGTTCCACCACAAAGCTCTTTGCTGAAGGAGTCTATGGAAACGACGCGGACCTGACGTCCATACTTCTCGCCGAAAAGAGCCATGGCGCCCTCAGAGATTGCTTGGTTGAGGTCCTTGACCGAAGTGGTCACCGGCGAGTTCTGCATCACGACAGCGTTGACCAGGCCCTCGATTTCAGACACCTCTTCGGGAGAAAGAGGGGCATAGTGAGTAAAGTCGAAGCGTAGTCGGTCGGGGGCTACCAGTGAACCAGCCTGCTTGACATGAAAACCAATCAAACTGCGCAGCGATGCGTGCAAGAGGTGCGTGGCGGTGTGGTTCTTTGCCGTCGACTGGCGGCGTGAGACATCCACTCTCGCCCGAACCATTTCGTCAACGCGGAGCGTGCCGCGAAGACACTTCACTTCATGAGCAGAATGCCCGGGAAGCAGCGGGTACGTGTTGTGAACCATTGCTTCGGAGTTGTCTCCTTCGAGAACTCCAGAGTCTCCAACCTGGCCTCCGGTTTCGGCATAGAACGGAGTCTTATCAAGAAAGACCTCGCCACTTTCACCCGCCAGCAGCTGCTCTACGGGTTTACCGGCAACGTGGATTGCCAGAATCCGTGCCTGAGGCACCTGAAGGTCGGTGTAGCCAACGAAATGGGTCTTTTCACTGCTGGGAGCTGCAACCGCCGCTCCAGAACTGCCGGCGGTTTCCTTCCAGCTGGCCTTTCCGCGTTCGCGTTGCGCTTCAAGCCTTTCGTTGAACCCGGCTTCGTCCAACGTCACTACAGCCTCGTCGGCAAGCTCTTGCATCAGGTCGAGCGGCAATCCAAAGGTGTCATAAAACTTGAACATGATTTCTCCGGAAAGCACGCGTGCCCCGTTCGAAGTCTTTTCAAGTCTGCTTAGAGCGTCACTCAGCTGATCGATGGCGATGCGGATCGTGGAAGAGAACCGCTGCTCCTCGGTCTTCACCACTTTGGCCACATACTCTCGGGCGTTGGTCAGCTCGGGATAAGGGGCCTTCATCAACTCGGCGACATAGCCCGTCATTTGATACAAGAATGGGTCTTGCATACCGAGCAACTTGCCGTGTCGAATGCCGCGCCGGAGGATCTTGCGGAGCACGTAGCCCCGGCCATCGTTCGACGGAATCACTCCGTCACTGATCAGGAAAGCCGCGGCCCGCGAGTGATCAGCGATCACTCGCAGCGAAACATCACACGAGCCCTCCTGCCCATATTCCTTGCGCGTGAGTTCCGCGGCCTGGAGAATGAGAGGCTTTAGCAGATCCGTCTCGAAGTTGCTGGTTCTGCCCTGCAGCACGGCGGAAACTCGCTCGAGTCCCATTCCAGTGTCAATCGACGGCTTGGGCAGGGGAGCCAGCTTCCCGCTCGAGTCCCGGTCGAATTGCATGAAGACCAGGTTCCAGATTTCAACATAGCGGCCGCAGTCGCACGGAAACTCGCAGGCAGTGTGGCCTTGCTCGCTCGCGACTGCACCTTGGTCATAATGAATCTCTGAGCAGGGACCACAAGGGCCTGTCTCACCCATTGCCCAGAAGTTGTCCTTTTCGCCCAGCCGAAAGATGCGACTAACGGGCACATTCATCGACCGGCTCCAAACGTCGAATGCCTCCTCGTCGTCGCGATAGATCGTCACCCAGAGCCTGCTTCTGTCGAGCCCGTACTCCTGGGTCACCAGATTCCAGGCGAGCGGAATTGCCTCCCTCCTGAAGTAGTCGCCAAACGAAAAATTGCCCAGCATTTCAAAGAATGTATGGTGGCGGGCAGTCTTGCCCACATTTTCCAGATCGTTGTGCTTTCCACCGGCACGGACGCATTTTTGTGACGTTGTCGCGCGCACATAGTCGCGCTTTTCCTTTCCCAGGAAGACATCTTTAAATTGGTTCATTCCAGCATTGGTGAACAGTAAAGTCGGATCGTTCGCCGGGACGAGTGACGAACTCTTCACAATGCGGTGACCGTGATCATTGAAGTAGCCCAGGAAGCGGTCGCGAATTTCGTGTCCAGTCAAAGATTGACCTCTTTCGCAAAGTTTAGATTCAATGGAATGTCAGCCTGGCTTTCACTCAAACAGCTAAGGACTGCAGGGCGGGTCCTCGCGCCGAGAATCGCCACACTTCCATTTGCCCCTTCACTTCCCAATGGCTCATGACAAGCGTGGAAATGAGGATCGAGCCCGACAGACTGGTTCTTTCTGAACAGGTGGGAAAATTTTCGTTCACCCTGCCGTATCCCTTGTAGAGTTCAACCCCACTCCCCCGGAAACCGCTGCCGCAACGCCACGCGGACTGCCTCGGCCGGGAAACCGCATCTGAGCAGGTGATTATAAAGCCTGCTCATCTTTTTTTCATCCCTGGGTGCAGACAGTGTCTTAAGCTTCTTCTCAAGGGCGCGGGTGAGTGACTGTGTCTCATCCGTGGCCGGGTAGTCGCTCTCAAGTATTTCGCGAACCATCGCAGGATCGATTCCCTTCGCCGTGAGTTCGGCCAGGATTCTCGAACGACCCAAGAGCTTATTTTGGAGGCGAGACTGAATGAAGAGCTGGGCAAACCTGCGGTCGTCTATGTAGCCCAAGCCCTTTAACCGCTCCACAACTTGGCTTACCAAGGCTGGCTTCTGGCAAGACTGAAGCAGCTTCTGCTCCAGCTCTCGAAGGGAGTACTGCCGGCGAGTAAGTGACTTCAGCGCAGACAGATAAAGCTGCTGCTCTAAGGGAGGCGCCTCACTTGTGGAGGCGCTCAAACTGGCTGCTGACGGTTCTTTCCATTTCTTCTTTGGCTGCATCGCCGGTGGAACGGATTCCTTGAATTCGCAGTTTGAACTCGTCGGGATTAGATGCCTGCTTCAAGGCCTCATCATAGGTAATGAGCTTCGCGGTGTAAAGATTGTAGATCGACTGATCGAAGGTCTGCATCCCATACTGAGACGTTCCTGAACCGATCGCGTCTCGAATCATACGAGTCTTGTCCTGGTTAATGATGCAGTCGCGAATAAACTCTGTTGATATCAGGACTTCAGCCGCAGGGACGCGTCCCAGGCCGTCAGCCTTGCGGATCAGGCGCATCGAAATAACTGCTTTCAGCACGCTGGCAAGCTGCAAGCGGATCTGCTTCTGTTGGTGCGGTGGAAACACCGCTATGATGCGATGGATGGTCTCGGTGGCATCCAGAGTGTGCAGCGTGCTAAGAACCAGGTGGCCCGTTTCCGCAGCGACCAATGCCGTGTGAATGGTCTCTATGTCGCGCATTTCACCGACCAGAATCACATCGGGGTCCTGACGCAGTGCGCTGCGCAGAGCCTCACTGAAACTCTTGGTGTCAACTTCCACTTCGCGCTGGCTCACGAAAGCTTTTTTGTCGCGATGCAGGAATTCGATCGGGTCTTCGATCGTGATGATGTGCTCAGTGCGATTTGTGTTGATATCATTGATGAGGGCCGCCAGCGTGGTTGATTTTCCACTGCCGGTTGTTCCAGTAACTAGCACCAGGCCGCGCTGTTCCTGACAGATCTTTTCCAGGATGGGTGGAAGTTGCAGTTCCTCGATGGTGTAAATGTTCGTGGGAATAACTCGCAGGACGATAGCAATGCTTCCACGCTGCTGGAAGAAGTTACACCGAAACCGGCCCAGACCCGCCACGCCATACGCCATGTCGAGTTCCGCGTTTTCCTTGAACTTCTGCTTCTGCCGGTTGGTCATCATGCTGAGGGCGATGCCCAAAGTGTCTTCCGCAGTCAGCCGTTTGGTCTCAATGAGAGGTACCAGTTCTCCGTTGACACGAAGGTAAGGGTAGTTGCCTACCTTCATGTGCAGGTCGGACGCCTTGCGGTTACTGGCCATCTTGAGAAGATCATCGATGTTCAGATTCATTGGAAGCGTGCTCCGGTCAGCAGGAAGTTCTTTAAGGCTTCAAATCGCTCTGGATTTGGAGCTGTCAAGGAATATCGGCAGAGAGCAACGGAACCTTCAGCAAAAAGAAGGAGTTAGTTTGTGATGGATGGAGACTTGCATCTGTGCGATTCTGATCCCGAGCCGGGATAGAAGTCCGTAAAGTCCGTAGTCAACCTTGAGTGGGAAGTATTGTCGTTGCGGCGAGACAACAATTTTGGGACACGAACTAGGACAGCTCGCTGGGAGTCTGGTCATATCCTCGGCGAGTTTCTAGTAGACACCAAGTTCCCCAAACGAGGGTTTTCGAGCCCAACACAGACAGTTTCTGTTTGAATCCGCAAACTCAACCGCATCTTGCATGCAAAGCGAATATCTGGTCATCAGAATGCCGCTGAAGCAGCTCGCGTTCCTAGTTCTGTGCAGCAGTTGTTTCTCGGTGCGCGCTCGTGCTGAAACCGACGATGTTGTGGCTCGGGTTAACGGGGAAGCAATCCGTAGAAGCTCCTATGAGCGATACCGAGGCCATCTGGACAAGAACTTGAGCGGAAAGCTCGCAGGAAACAAGCCGAAGGAACAACGGGAGAAACAAGAACGAGATGTTCTCAAGAGTCTGATTGACGAACGAGTCCTGCGACAAAGAGCCGCGGAGCTTGGCTTTTCACCGGAAACGGAAGTCATCAAGTATTTGGACCAGATGCGCCAGGACGATGGCTTGGACGACTTCGAGTCGCTTGAGCGCTCTTTCGTCGCAACGGGTGTGGACCCAGGAGAATTCAAACATGACTTGGAGCAACAGCTCCTGAAAGACCATCTGCTTCGCACGGATGCCCACGGGCAGCTAAGCGGCTCGGCTCAGACTTCTGCCGAAGTCTCAACGCGGGAAGCGGTAAATGGAAAGACATTTGACCTTAGCCAGAAGGAAAAACCAACCGCCTCGCAGAACCTGCCTCCCGACTACATTCGGAGGCTGAGACGTGCCAGTATCATTCAGGTGAAGCATGGGTTCATTGACACGGGTGTTGTGTACAGCGAGGACCTGAAACAGGACCTTCTCATCGCCGCCCGGGTTGGAGACACGCCCAAGATCCGCACTCTTCTGGCCCAGGGCACCACTTCCAATACAGTCGACGCTGATGGGTATTCCCCCTTGATGCACGCGGCGGAGATGGGTCACGCAGAGACGGTGGAAGCCTTGCTCACCGGCGGTGCTCAGCCGAATGCGAAGAATCATTCCAGCGAGACCGCTTTGCTTTTGGCAACTGTAAAGGGCTACAAAGACATTGTGAGCCTATTGCTGGCGAGCGGAGCAGACGCAGATGTTCACGACGCCGACGGAATAACGCCTCTGATCTACGCTTCCGGCAAATGCCATAACGGGATTGTCGGCAGCTTGCTGGAACGAACGATCAATCTCAACGCCGAGGACGAGAGCGGGAGAACCGCCTTGATAGCAGCCACGATGGAAGGTTGCAGCGCCGTGGTCACGGCTCTGCTGAGCAAGGAAGCAGATCCCAATGTGACCGACTCGGGTGGAAGAACAGCCTTGATGTATGCCGTCGAATCAGGACGCAAGGATTTGATTCAAGCTCTGCTTCGAAAAGATGCCCGCATCGACACAAGGGATAAAGAAGGGAAGACGGCTCTGGCCTACGCGGTCATTGCAGAGCGCACCGACCTGGCCCGGCAACTTGTTGGGGAGTCTGGAGACGTCAATTCTAGAGACAACGAGGACCAGACGCCTTTGATGTATGCAGCGGCTGGTGGATCCGAATCGATGGTTCAGATGCTCCTCGACGTGGGAGCGGACACAAAAGCCCAAACGTGGTCCTTGCGCCTCATCCGCTACAATCCCGTAGGGGTTCCCCTCGATCCCACAGAAGCAGATTACCAGAGGTTGTCTTCGGGCCTTACCGCACTCGACATCGCAGAGAGAAGGGGTCACACCGCCGTCGTCGAACTGCTTAAGAAAGCCGATGCAAAACGTGAATAGCTGAATTGATTCTCCGACTCCAAGAACCGGCACTCATCGATGAAAAAGAACGCTCGAAAGATGTTTATTCGCAAAGCGGTTAAGCATCAGTTGCTGAAACCGTGCGGCACCGTCGTGATGCTGCTGTTATCCATTTGGGCGGTTGCAGCACAAAGACAGTCCACACTGAGTAATCGCCGACCCAATGTCATTCTCATCATCACAGGCGATCAGGGCTACGGCGATCTGGGCTTTCACGGCAACCCCAAGATTCAAACGCCGAACCTCGACCGGCTGGCACGCGAGAGTGTGCGATTTCAGCCCTAAGGATGCAACGCGCGTCCGGGAGTTTGCGCATTCCTCCCCGATCTTCATCGGCGCGCCCCAGGAAAACCCGGTTCGACTGACCCGCCAAGACTGGCGCGGCCCCGACGCTGGATGGGCGTCAACCAGTTGTGGCGCGTGGGAAGTGGATGTCAGGCGGAGAGCCGGTACGAGATCACGGCACGCTTTGACAAGCTCAACAAAGAAAGCCGAGTCGAGTTGTTTTGGGGATCCATAGATTCAAGGCTGCACGTCATAGGGCCCCGGCGGGTTCCAGCGGGCACAGCCGCCGTCGTGTTCGATAACGTTAGTTCATTTCAGGGGACGGGCAGAATTGAATGCCTTGTCGAACAGGATGACAAAAAGGTCCTTGATCTGGTGGTCAAGCGGCTTGGGTATGCGAGAAATGCTGCGGTTAGACGGCGCCGGGTTTTCGTTCACCGTTCAGGGATAGGGGAGGCACCGCGTTGTCTGAAAAGAGAGAGCCGCGGCAGTCCAATCCAGGTCATCGCGGCTCTGTTCAGCTCCATTATTAGGTTTGCAGGAGTTTACCTCCCCTGTCGGTCATGGCTCTGACGAAAGATATGCCGGCTGGCACGGTTTTGCTGTCGCTGAATTCTCATCCTCTCTTTTGCACTGAAATTGCCGTCGTGTCGCGCTCGCGCTTCATGACGGCGAATTCGCGCTTGCTCTTTTTCAAGTCTCCTGAATTCGCGCGGCGTCAGCTCGCCGCTACGAACGCCGTGGACTATCCGCCGCTGCTGGCGTCTCTCTCTCTGATTGATTGTTCCTGCCCAAGTCATGGTTCCGGCCATCAGGAAGACGGCCAAGCCGCCTGCCATCGTCACAAGCACCCGGTTTCTCATAAGTTTGTCTCCTTGGCTGAGGGATTCAGCGCTTCCATCTTCCTAAACCCGGAATCACGCAGAGGGTTGCGGTGGCCGAAGAGGATTTCTTTGGTATTTGGGTCCCGCTCTGATGGATATTTCGGTTGCTCCCGACAAGATCGTGCTCAGCCTGGGCGAACGAACCGCATACATCTGGATGACAAAGCTCGAGAAACAGCAGCGAGCGATTTCACACGGCCGGAATGGTTCAGGGGTTCGCTGGAGCGCGTGTCCCGGATGCAGGCACAGGCCTTAAGGCCTGCTTGTAACCGCGCAGCATGATCACTACTCCTACGAGGTTAAGCAACGGAGGCGGCAGAAGGAGGACCCAGCCGACCGTGGTCAGCGACGGTACGGCCACGATGTACCACAGATCCGTAAACAGGTCGGAAAAACGCACTCCAGCGGTGACGGCAAGCCAGACTGGCTCCTTCCGCCAGCGACAGAGTGTAATAGCCTGGGCAAGAGCGAACGCAGCCCACTGGCCGCCGGAGCGGCGCAGGAACGCGGTTTCAAGACCGGCGGTACCGGCGGCGTGGAAGACCCGGAACCAGATGTCGGGAGCGAGCCAGGCCATCAAGACCAGGACGGCGTCTTCCACCAGGGCTACCCACAGGTAAACGAGAATGGCCGTTTTGAGTCGCCGCTCGATCATAGGCAGGTGCTGCCGAACCGGCAAAAGTGATTTCTTGCTAGGCCGACTCGATCAGTCGGTCGGGCTTCCGTCAGCTTGCAAGTCTGGAACTTATGTTTTCCGCGATGGTTGGTCTACCTTTCATTCACCGTGCTCGAACTCGTCGAATGATCTCGATGAGCGGGCACGGCAGCTGTTCGCTTGTCGCGAGCAACGCCATTCCGTCTGCGCGATAACAAATGGCCTCTCCCTGACGGCGGGCCCCGATGTCTACCGGAACCAGAGGCTGTTTCCAAATCGCGTCAAAAGCAATGCCTCGCGTGTTTGGCAAAACCAGTTCGCAAGCTCCAAGGTAATCGCACAGGATTGTTCGGCGGCCATCAGGAGAAATGGCTCCTCCGGTAATGACTCCTATCAATGAATTGGGGAATCGAACCTCTCCGACATGGACGAGCACAGTGACTCCCGATTTCGGAGGCGGCCCTTTGAACTTGTACACCCTCGCAGCTCCGGCTGCAACCTTAGTGACAACGTACAGGTCCCCCGTGGAAGGATGAACGAGCAGTGTCTCCGCATTGTGCCTGCCGTCAGGGTACTTCAATCGAATGACATCAGCACGCTGTGTAGCGCGTGGATTCTCTTTGGTGGAAGATGAGTCCTTGGAAGAAATCAGCGGTTCAGGCACGCGGTAGACAATGATCTCCTCGCGCCTCAGAGCATTGTTGCCGATGTCACCAACGTAAAGATAAGGCGCGCCTCTCCTCGGTCCTGGCCCTATGGCCATATCTTCCCAGTCCTGTGCCTCTGCGCCGCTCACTTGCCAGACTCCTCGGTGTTTCCCTTGGCGATCAAAAGCGTAGATAAACGGCCCATCGCCGCTGTCATTGTGGGTCCAGAACAAGTTTCGGTTGCGTTTGGAAGCTACAATCCCGCTGCTCTCTCTAATCGTCTGGTATTCAAGGTTTGCCAGACGAGCCGGCGAATCATAGTTGCCCTCACTTCTTTCACGAGAGTTGCTCAGTGGAAGCCCAGGTTCTTCAGCAAGAGTCTTTGAGGCAATAAGCAGGAAGTAAAGCAAAGGCGAGCAAAGGCACAATAGACTCGGAGCAGAGATTCTTTGTATTTTCGTTCGGTTGGTCGGCATCTATGGTTCTCGCTGCACTCGGGTCATCTTATTATCAATGCCCTGCCTATCCTAGAGGGGACTACGGAATATAGGGACGATACCTTTCGTTCCCCAGCATTGGTAAAGTAGGGACGCCGATCTAACCTGAAGGCGAAGATCAGATGTCAGAATCTGACTCGGTTCCCTGCTTCCACTCTCAACTCACAGTCAGATATGATCTCATCTCTGCATTCAAGGAGCATTCGTATGATGAAACGCAGAGAGTTCGGTGAGAAGCTCGTCGGCGCAGCAATCGGGTTAGTCCCTCGGGAAGCGTCAGCGCGGACGGTACGCACGCCCAAGAAGAATACCCTGATGCATGTGGGCGGCGACTACCACAGCGTGGCGGGCTCAGCCATCACCTCGAAACAGAATCTGGAGTACAACTTGCGTTATGGGGTAAGGCACCTCACCGTACAGGCAAGGAATCGCCCTCAGGGCGGCGGCTGGGACTTGGATGCATTGAGGCGAATGAAGGACGATTGCGATCGGTACGGAGTCCAGCTCGAAGCGATCCGCATGGAGGCTGACTACATCACGCTTCGGAAGGGTCCGGAGCGTGATCGAGAGATTGACAACATCATCGGAAACATTCAAAAGGCATCGCAAGTGGGCGTGCACATCATCACCTACCACTGGACGGTCATACCGATCCAGCGAAACAGGCAGACATCAGGGCGCGGCAGCGTTACTTACGCCGCTTTCAAGCTGGAAGAAAATTGGAAGGACCTGCAGTTGGGTGAATCAGGCAGAGTCAGTTCCGAAGACTACTGGGAGCGAATCAGCTATTTTCTCGAAAAAGTGATCCCCGCGGCCAGACAGCACGATGTAAGAATGGCCTGCCATCCCTATGACCCGCCCGGCCTGCCATTTGGTTATCAGGGCGCTGACAACTGGGATTCTCCATCGGTGTTCGAAGCCATCAAAAGGTACGAATCCATTGTGAACAGTCCCTACAACGGGTTTCAGTTGTGCCTGGGAACGACGGCCGAGGGGTTGAAGAAACCGGCCACGGAGATCCTCCCTATTGTTGAATACCTGGGCGAGCGAGGAAAGATCCACCAGATCCATATGCGTAACATCCGCGGCGGGCTGCACAGTTTCGAAGAGGTGTATCCTGATGAAGGAGAGATGGACTTCTTCAAGGTCATGCGAATCCTTCGGGACGTGCAATTCGCGAGCTCAATCTGTCCCGATCATATGCCGCGTCACCCGGACGATTCCGGAGGCCTTCAGTCATTTGCCTTCGGCTATGGCTATCTCAAGGCTCTGATTCAGGCGGTAAATTCCGAAGTGCGCGGGTGAACCAGGCTGACGGCAGATTGTGCGCAATCCTGGGCGGCACGGTTTCTGGCGCTGTGCTAACGCGTCGAACCTAAGCTATCCTGTGATTGATCTGGGATGGCGGAACCACGTCTGCCTGCGAGGGAACAGCGACTGATCCGGGTACTTCCTGGAGCCCTCTAAAACGTTCGCGGGTTGCAACGAGAGGCAAGCCAATCGAATGAACGACAAAGCTTCCTATGACGTCATCGTGGTGGGTTCTGGTGCAGCCGGGGGTATCGCGTCTCATGTTCTGGCAAACCGCGGGCTCAAAGTTTTGTGTCTCGAGGCCGGCCGCATGATTGACCCCGCCAAAGACTTCCACAACCACAGGTGGCCCTTCGAGTGGCCCTACCGCGGCAAGGGGAAGCCGGGCAAGTATGGACAGCTTCCACAGGGTATGGGCTGGAAGATCAAGGAATGGACTGACCATCTCTATACCATCCCGAAGAATGATCCTTACGCGTTGACTCCCGGATCGAAATTCACCTGGACCCGGATTCGCGCAGTGGGCGGGCGCACCTTGCTGTGGGGACGCAACTGCGACCGTTTTGGTCCGTTAGACTTCAAGCCCAAGAGCCTGCAAGATGGCTGGGGTGAGGACTGGCCGATCCGCTACGACGAAATCGCTCCCTACTACGAAAAGGTTGAAGCGCTGATTGGAGTGTCCGGAGGTACTGAGGATGTACACAACACGCCCGTTGGAAAACAGCTGCTCCCCCCTTTTCGACCCCGTTGTGGAGAGTTGTTGATCAAGAAAGGAGCTGCGAAGCTTGGCATCAAGGCATTGCCCTATCCGTTGGCGGTTTTGAGCCAGCCCTACGGCGATCGTGCTCCCTGCCATTATTGTGGAGCCTGTAATTATGGCTGTGACACCGCTTCGCGTTTCAGCTCTTTGGAAGTGCTGATCCCCAAGCTTTTGGCCCAATCCAACTTCACCTTGCGTCCGAATGCCGCGGTGCACACGATCCTCATGGATCCTCAGACTGGCAGGGCACAGGGTGTCACTTACATCGACACTGAGAAGAACCTGGAATACGAAGCTCGCGCCAAAGTGGTTGTACTGGGTGCGTCCATGGTTGAATCCATCCGTATACTCTTCAACTCCAAGACACCGGAATGCCCTCAAGGCCTGGCCAACTCGAGTGGCACTCTGGGACGCTACCTGACGGAGCACGTCGCTTTCAATAGCATTGAGGGGTTCTTTCCGCAATTGGCCGGAAGGCCCGTCAGCAACGACGATGGCCCCGGAGAAGCCAGCGTTTACATTCCGCGGTACAACTATGGACACAGGGACAAGAAAAAATTCCTGCGAGGGTATCGCTTCAACGTTGAGACCGGGTGTGGAATGGGGCCGGGACCGGGCGCTGACCTGGACGGATTCGGATCCCCCTTTAAGAAGAAAATCAAGGAACTGTATCCGGCAGCAGTGAGAATCAGCGGGTATGGTGAAGGACTGGCTTTCAGCTCAAATTACGTCGAGATTGATCCTGGGGGACTCAAAGATCGCTTCGGCATTCCCCAAGTGCGGTTCCACACCTCGGCGGAATACGATCATGCGTTTGCCATTCGTGATGAGATGTATGGACAGATGGAAGAAATTCTTCGTGCCTCTGGCGCCGAGATTTTTCCGTATACGAAGGTTTCTCCATATCCCTTGGGAAGCGTCACCCACGAGGCCGGCGGGTGCCGGATGGGAGACGACCCCCAGACCTCGGTGCTGGACAAATGGAATCGCTGCCACGATATCAAGAATGTTTTCGTCGTGGATGCATCCTGCTTTGTCTCTCATCCTGAGAAGGCAACCACTCATACCATCATGGCGCTGGCCTATCGTGCCTCTGATTACCTCGCAGAGGAGTTTCGGTTACGAAATATCTGAGAGGCAGGAACGGGACGCAGCAAGCGCGCCCTCCGAAGAATCCGCTAGAAGCTGCTGACGTGGGCGAGAGCTGCTACTCCGTGCGAGACGAGAACTGGCCTTTCGCTTCAGTCCCAAAGCAGTAAAGCGATTCGTTGGTGCGGAGGTAGATTCTTCCCTTTGAGAGCACTGGCGTGGCAAAAGTGTCTTCCTTCAAATCATTCACAGTGATCACTTCCCAGTCCGCGCCCGGTTTGATGACAGCGATCTTGCCGCTCTCACTGGCGACGTAGATCTTTCCCTCGGCGGCCACAGGCGACGCAGAGAAGGGCTCGAGGGCGCCTCTGACGCGGCCTTGCTTCAGTGTCTTGCCCGCGTTGGCATCGAGCGCAGCTAGGATGCCACCATTCTTTACGTAGTAGAGCACATTTTGATAGACCAATGGTGAGGGGACCACCCCCATAAAGCTCTTCTCGTCTCGCCAGAGCTCGCTGGCACGCACGGTTTCGCCCGCAGTATCCAGCTCCAGACGAAACGCGACTAGACTCGAGGGGCCGGCGCGCTCCTTCATTGCGTCATCCCATTCCTCCTGCGTCAGTACGCCATCTCTATTGCCCGCAAACTTCGTTAGACCGTTCATCCAGGCGTCGTCGTTCGTCTCTAGAGCGGTAACCTTGCCGTCGTGATCTTTGTCGAATTTGCCGAGCTGTTCTTCAAAGGGCCTCGGGCGGTCTTCGTTGTTGTATCCAAAAGCGTAAAACATGTCGCCCGCAACCACCGGACTCGCCACAATCGCGCTCGCCAGAGTGTCGGCAGTGAATGTGCGTTTCCCCGTCTTCAACTGGTAGGCGCCCAAGAGACGGTCAGCGACCGTGAGGATCTGCGCGACGCCCTTTCCTCCGGGGCGATAGATGATAGGTGTTGACCAGCCTTTAGTTTCGGCGCGGCTGGTCTTCCAAAGTGTTTCGCCGGTGTCGGGGTTGAAGGTTGCGATGTAGGCATCGAGGTATTGATCGACTTGCAGGATCAACCGGCCATCGACAAGGATCGGCGAGCTGGACAAGCCAATAGCGTTAGTGAAGGGGCCGAGCGGCCTCTGCCAACGCAGCTTCCCGGACCCGTCATAGGAGAGAAGGCCGAAGTCCTGGAAAAACACGTAGACGTTGGCGCCATCAGTCACCGGGGTGATCGCGGCGGGCTCATTCAAATTGTGGATAAGCGGTTTCCGCGTGCGGCCGATGGACTTCTCCCAGAGGAGCCGGCCGGTTTGACGGTCGAAACACTGGGTGTAGAGCTTGTCGCCGGCGTAGGCCGTGAGGAACAAGTGCTTATCGGTCAGGACTGGAGAGGATTTGCCCAGGCGGACGCTCGATTTCCAAACCACATTCTTCCCGGGACCGAATTCAGTCGGGAACCCGGTGTCCTTCGATATGCCGGAACCGTTGGGGCCGCGAAAGCGAGACCAATCCTCAGCATGGAGCGCCAATGCGGCAAGGAGAGCGAGCAGAGAGAGACCTGTCCGTCTGAAGCGCAGATGCATGGTGTCACCTCGTGTTACTGAAGGGTGTTACGCTACTGGAAGTTGACGAACAGGTCAAAAGTCATTTGCAGAAGAGTTTTCATGACGCGGCGCGGCGCCACGGCGGGTGAAGTGTGGGAGCGGCTCTCCGAGCGGCGATAGAGGATAATGGAGGTTAGGAAATCGACGCTGAGGACTAGCGCCTCCCACGTTCCGCTCTGGAGGAGCGCGACGGCGGTCCAATCATCCCGGGAACGACACGACGCAGATCCTGAGGCTTCAGCTGCGTCTCACCCAGTCGGTGCGACGGCGTCAGCTCAGGTATGGCCGCAGAAACTTGACCGCGCGCGCAACGTCGGTCTTTTCGTCACCCTTGCCCTCATAAACGATGTCGACCATGCCGTGATAGTGCACGCTGCGAAGGATGTCGAAGACCCTCTCGTAGTCGATCCACTGCTCCCTGCCGGCAGAGTCCAGGCTATAGATCTTCGCGCGCACGTAGCGAGCCAAGGGAGCAATCTGCTGGATACTCTTGTAAAAATCAGCTCCCTTCAATGCGTCGGGCACGTTTGCAGAAGCACCGCGAGAGCCGGCGAACTGGCCGGTGTCGAGAATGATCGTGAAGTTGGGGTGATTCACTTCGCGGACAAACCGCAGCACATCGTCGCCGGTGCGGGCCAGAGCGCCGTGGTTGTGGTTTTGAAGTGAAATCGGAAGGCCGGCCTCCGCTCCTGCCTCTGCCACCCCACGCAACCCTTCAATCGCCCGCCTGAACGCCTCTTCACGCTCCGCCTCACTGGGAGGCGATCCGGCAAACACCCGGATCGTCGGAGCCCCCAGGAACATGGCCACACGAATGGCCTCCCGCGCCTTTTCCAGTTCTCCCGGGAGTTTTTCCTTAGCCACGCCAAAGTCGGTGCTCACACCCAGCGCGCCAACCGACAGTCCCTGGTCAAAGTACGCTCGCCGGACGCGCTTGAGACGATCTGTCGCCGTACCTCCGACACTGCGGATATGGAGGCTGGCCGCATCCAGGTTCAGTCCCCGACACGTCTCCAAAAAGCTGAAGACATCCATCTCCTGGCTCTGAAACCGGCGCTGGTAAGAAAGCGACATGCAGCAAAGGCGCATCATAAGTGAAAACCAGAGCTAGGGAGGCCCTGACGTCAGCCGGCGACGCACTGAGCTCAACTGTCGCCCTCCAACCGTTTGTAGCGGCGCTCTGTGAGCGTCGCTCTCTTTTTGAGTCATACAAATGCGACGGGTCGCAGAGCGCCGCTACAACTCCTGCCCTGCGAATCTATCGAGTTTTGCAGCAACCCGACTAAACCTTGATAAAAATCCTCCTGTTGAATAGCCAGTAACAGAGGTACCACAGGAACGCCAGGACGGTTAAGCTGGCAACAATGCTGGCGGGTAATTCGCCTGCCCAGCCGACGATTCCCATCGCGAAGGGTTTCACGATCCGGGCAATCCATTGCGCTCCTCCCGTTTCGGTGAACAAATAAATGAAAAGGGAGTTCATGCCCACGTAGCAGAAGAACCTGGCCCAACTCTGGAGTTTCTGCACATCGATCAGCCAATAGGAAAAAGCCAGGGCCAGCAGACACCAGCCGCCGCTGGCAATCACAAATGAACTGGTGCAGATACGCTTGATGATCGGCGTTACCGGATTGAGCGCATAGCCGGCTATCACTCCGATCAGACCCGCAATCACCAAGACCTTGATCTTTTGCCACGGGAGCCGGTTGCTCTTGAGGACCTGGCCAGCCAGCACGCCCCACATGGTGTGCGCAGTGGTGGGCACGGCGTTGAAGGCCACCCAGTGTCCGCGTGAGAGTTTGCCCCATCAGCCGGAGGTCCACATAGGAACCGAAGTTACGGTCCGGCACAAAAGCCTCGTTGAATCCAGGGGCCGGCCACAGGCGATATGCCAATTCGGTCAGCCCGAGCAGCGTGAAGGTGAAAGCAATTTGTGTCATGCTCGATTTTCTCATCATCAGGAAAGCGACCAGATACGTGAAGGAGAGCTGAGCCAGCACGTTCCATAACTCGAAGGTCAGTCTTCCGGGTCCAATGCAGTAGAGCCCCCAGCCGAACAACAGCAGCAGGAAGGAGCGCTGGAGCGCATGACGAAAGGTTGCCGCCCAGCTGTCACCATGCTCCCAGCGCCTGCCAATCGAAAACGGCATGGCGACACCCACAATGAACATGAAGAAGGGTTGGATCAGGTCCCAGAATCTTAGCCCGTTCCAGGGATGATGATGGAACTGCATGCCGATTCTGCCGATGAGTGTGCCATCGAGCCCCGGAGCTACCAGCAGATCGTAAATGTGGGTGCTTTCGGCAATCAGCAGAAACATGGTGAAGCCCCGGAAGAAATCGAGCGACACCAGCCGGCTTTGAGGGCCAAGCGTGAGGTCGGAACCGCGGGCGGAGGCCCGTGCAATTTTTGATTGTGGTGGCTGAATCTCTGCCGCAGTCGTCTGAGTGCTCTCCATCGTTGGACTCCCTTTGGGTCACGATTCCTTCAACGCCAGCCTGCGCTTAGCGGGTAGTAGCGGGCGGCGCAGGCAGCATGTTTCGGATTGCCGCAATCTGCCAGCCCTTGGCACCACGCGTCAACAGCAGAGTCGTCCACATCTTGCGACTCTCGCCACCTGCCGGGCCACCAATTTCGTAGCGTCCGTCGGCCAGCGCCACGCCGGCCGCGACAAAGCGAATGGACTCGATCGCGATCGTACGGCTTCCGCTCGTCCTCTGGGAGCTGGCCAGCGTGCCGCTGACGACTTCGCTGCGTCCCTTCCGCCACTCCCCGGAAGAGACAAGCTGATCGGCATCGCTTGTGAACAGCCCCTCGACGGCCTGCGCGTCCCTGCGGTCGCGGGCATCGAGATACTTCTTCACGATCTCGCGTATTGCAGTCTCGTCGCTGGCGCGGCCTGCAGGGCCCTGGGCGAGCAAAGGCGCGACGGTGAGCAGATAGAAAGAAAACATCAATAGTGCCCGCAACGCCCGCCCGTTTGAAAATACCTTGGCTGAGTTCATCACTTGCCCTCCCTCATAGGCTTCTCTTTTGCTGCCGTCCAGCTCAGGCCGTCAGCGCTTTGCGTTCCTTCGCCTCATAGTCGCGTCAATACTACACATTCGTGATTCTCACAGGTGAAATTGAATGTTTAGTGCTGCCCTATCTCCCTATTTTTCGGTAGCACAGTGGCGACAGCCGGTGCGAGAAGGATCCAACGCGCCGTTCCTTCTCTTTGTCTCTCTGCGAATATGCTGGGTCTATGGGCCTCGGTTCCCCGCCTCAACTTTGAAAGTGCGAAACGCCTCGCTGTTATCCCCAAACAGCGCAAACGGGAGGAGTGTCATGTGCCGGCAGCCTGGTAGCTTGTTGCCGTAGAAGTTGGCTGCATCTGCACAAGAAAGCGTTGCCAACGGCCAGGCGGACTGCCAGACGCTCTGATTCATTTTTGCTGAAGCGCGCTCTTGAAGCACCGGCTCTGACATTGCCGGCCAGGCAGAGCTGGCAACGACGAACCAGTCACCAGCTCCCAGCTTCTCCAGCTTTCGTTTGTCAACCGGCAGACAGCCGCTCTGCTCCATATAGAACTGAAAGCCCCAGTGGCCGGCAAAAAAGATTCTGGCTGCGGGAGCTTCGGCCTTGATTGCCTTCACTGTCGATTCTGCAAAGTGGCGGTAGCGATTGGCTGCCACACGGTCTCCCATCGCGACTAGCGTCACCAGCAGAGAGCCGGCAAGCAGAACAAGGCTGGTACGCCAGCCGTGCGGGCGGTGATGTGCTCCCTTTAGCAGCAGCAAAATCGAGGCGGGGGCAATCGGAACGAGATAACGCACCGAAGTGAACATCAGACCAAACTGAAATGCGATAGTGCCCACAATCCACAGTATAAGCAAGACATCCAGTCTGGCCTCTGTCGAGAGCCCGCGTGTTTCTGCCTCGGTAGTGTCTTGCGAATAGGCCTGGCCGGCCTTGCGCCGGTTCCTTTGAACCGCATGGACGATTGGATGCCACACTGTCCAGCCTCGAAGCCCCGTGAGAACGAGGAGCACAACGGAAGCAGACAACGCCAACCCCAACTGGAGAGCTGCGCCACCGGAGTAATTCATAGCGAGCGCTCCAATCGCTGCAGCAGGAAATGTAGCCACCCCTACCCACACAGCAGTTCGTTCCCGCCGGCTCTGAAGCCTTGCGGTCCCCCAAAGGCTGAGCGGAATGACCCCAAGCCCTGCAGCCGACAGAACACCTGCTGCCATCCATCGATAGGGAGTCCGGAAGGAGGCGTTGTTTTCAAATTGTATCATTGTGAGAAGATGAGGCGCGCCATACTGGGTCCAAGTCAGCAGATTCCAGAGCCCCATGGCCGCTAACGGCGCCACAAGAGTCCAAGCCAGATCGACTTTGCGACGGCTCGTGAGCCACAACCAGAGAACGAGAGGAAGAATCAGAAGGCCGTTGTACTTCATGAGAGGGCAGCAGAATCCGGCAGCCACACTGGCAATGAGCCAGAGCTTCTTTCTGCTTTCTTCATGGGCCAGCACGCAGGCCAGAGTGGTGAGAAGGAAAGCCAGCATCGGAACATCCTGCAGGGCGACCTGGCTGCCGAGATAAAAGGCTGGAGATGAGCACAACAAGACCAGACCGAGCCAGGGCTCGACCCTGTAACGCAGGCAGAGCAGTTCCATGGCTTTCAAGGCCAGCAGAGAAAACGGCAACATCGCCCAGTGCACTGATGTCTCTGTCCCCGGAAACCATCGAGTCCAGAATGCAATCCAGGCGCCTAGCAGTGGTGGATTGGCGGAGGTTTCATAAGCCCAGCGCGGCGTACCGTCCCAGTTAATGCGGAATCCGTAGGGGTCTTGGGGGGCTCTGTCAATGTTCCGTGCCACTGCCAGGAAGTAGGGTTCATCCATTCGAAAGGCAGTCGGCAAAAAGGGAGCCTGGATCGCAGTCCAAAGCACAGAAACACAAAGCCACGGACGCTGGACCAGACAGCTGCGCAAATGGCGGAGTCGCAGGGTCAAGTGGAAGAGTGACTGTCGATGACAGTCTGCCTCGATTTGCCCCGGAGGGGCTCGTGTGGTGCTCGCGCTACTCACAACACCGCGCGGGTTCGCGGCCAGAGCACAGCAGTCCGTTTTCAGGAGAGCTCAGCAAGTCTGCGATGGTTGGCGGGTCTCACGAGGGTACGGGCTGCTTCTGGCCCTTCTTAACGGTCAATCCTTCCGCGGCTTAGGCGGATATTCCGGCTGGGATTCTCGCAACCGTGCTGATCCCTGCCGAGTGGCCGCGGCGCGGATCGAAATCGCCCGATCTCGCATCTTGTCCAGCAGGGCCAACTTCTCCGCCAACGGACGCCGCGCCAGCGATCAACGAGACCGTGACGTTGCAGGATGGCCTGATACCGTTCCCGATCGAGCGCCGCGGCCTCGACGAACTGGAGGAGGCGCGCATGGTCCCTGGCCCGACTCGTCTGCAAGGCAATAGCCGCGAGATGTTCTGCCGTGAACACTCGCGCCGGTGTTTCAGCTGTTTGGCAGCGGGCTGACATGAACTCACCTCGTTGTATTTAATGTCGGACCTTTCTGTAGCTTCCGCGTTTGGTTTCAATGCCACCCATTGGCCCTGCGGAAAAGCGTAGAAGTTTGGTTCAGGCGCATTGTGGTGTCAAGCGTCGTTGTCTGTCAACGTGCGATTCCCCTCGCCGTCTTCACCTCCAGCGACGATGGCTGCGATGTCGAGATGGATTGTTCCATCGCCGAAGGATGCCAGAAGGGGAATTACTGGAGGAAACCGGACAGGAGGATTTGCGATGAAGCGCGCAATCAATCGGCGACATTTCCTCGGCAGCACTGCAGCCAGTTTGGCGGCAACTGCGTCAGCCATGAGTGCTCTGTCGTATGCTCGAATCAACGGAGCCAACGATCGCGTCAATCTGGCATTCCCGGGGGTGCGGCGCTCGCAGCCAGGGTCATCGGAATATGGTGGAAATGTGTCAGAAGGAGGAGAACCTGGGGGTTGTGGCGGTATGCGACATTTGGTCCTTGAACCGCGAGCGCGCCGCCTCTGACTGCAAGCGCCGCTTCGGCAGTGACGTCAAACCGTTCAAGTACTCCGAGGAGCTGTTGACCATGCCGGAGCTGGACGGAGTGATGATTGCCACCGGCGATCACCAGCATGCCAAGATCCTGGCGGAGGTGGTGAAGGCCGGCAAGGACTGCTACTGCGAAAAGCCCATGGCCATTGACCTGGAGGAAGCCCTAATGGCCCGGGCAGCGGTGATGATCTCGAAGCAGGTAGTGCAGATAGGGTCTCAGTGGGTGAGCGACCCGTATCAGATCAAAGTAAGAGAAATTGTGCAGTCGGGGAAGCTGGGCCAGATCACAAAAAATCGAACAGGTGTGGAACGACAACAGCCACCGCTGGCACGATCCGAACGACCCGGACGTGGCGGCCATTCGGAAGGAAGACACCGACTGGAATCGCTGGCTGCTCGGGAAAAGGGACACTCCCTTCGATCCCTGGAAGTATTTCGAGTTTCGTATCTTTCGCGACTACTCAGGCGGCATCACCAGCCAGTGGCTGAGCCACGCCATCGGACTGGTGCATTTCTACACCGGCACGGCGATCCCAGACTCTGTGGTCGCTCATGGAGGCATTTTTGCCTGGCCGGATATTCGCCAGAATCCTGATACGTTCCAGTGCCTGGCGACCTACGACGAGGCCCGATTCCTTTATTCCTACTCATCCACCTACGGCAACCGCTTTGGAGACTACACCGGCATTCGCGGCAAGGAAGGCACTCTCTATGCGCAGGGCGGGGAAGGCAGCCCGCGTTGGTTCTTCATTCCCGAACAGGCCAGAGAGGATGCGTTCGACCGATTCGAAGGCTTGGCCGAAATGGTGAAGAAGGGAAAAGCCCGGTTGGTAACCGTTCGAGGAAGCGAGCGGGAGCTGCCACCCACGCACCTCAGCGACGACAGCAAACCTCACCTCAACAACTGGATCGACTGCATGCGTTCGCGCAACCCGATGACGAACGGGCATATCCACACCGGCTTCTGGCATTCTGTCGGGGCCATCATGGCCACGCGCGCCTACCGCGAAGGCAAGAAAATGTACTGGGACCGCGCGAAAGAACAAATTCTGGATCATCCGTTGAAGGGATAGTGAACACAAGAGCCTCATCAAGCTTGAATTCTGAGGTTGCTCGGCGATATTACAAGGCTGCTTGCGTGGAGCAGAAATTTTTGTGTGCCAGGTCAACCTGAAAGGCTGCCGAGCGCGGTCTGTGACCGCCGTTAGCCAGACCCCAGATCTGGTTCTCTCTTTGTCCCCCTTGCGAACGGCGGACAAATGTGAAGGGTCAGACCAGAGGTCTGACGCGCGAGTTAGGCCAGGCTTCTGCAATTCACATCAGGGCCCAGCTGGGCTGTTGCCCGACCCCTCGTCATTCGGCGCACCGTTTACCTTTACGGCTTCCTTCCGTCGCGCTTCCAACTCGTGTTCAGCCAATGGCGGACGCTTCCACAGGCAGGCGAGCAGGTGCCGCGTCCTCTTGCCGCTGCCGAGCCGCTTCCGCAAAACCTGCAGGGTAAGATGGCCCGTGAGTGTCTCTTGCCGCAACACGCGCCGCGTGCGAACCTGGTTGACGATCGCGAAAACACATCCGATCAGAAAAAGATTCAGCCAGACCCAGAACAGCGTCCAATTGCCCAGCAAGTCGATGTAAGCGCGATGGAACCGCGTGGCGAACAGCCAGGGTCTGGTACCGCTGTGCGGTAGCGAGGCCAGCACGCCGCCAATGAGGTAAGTCCCTCCGGCGAAGACGGCGATCACGGCCAGAAGGGTCTTGGCATCACCAAACAGCCGGGTCCAGCTATCGAGAAAATAGCGCAATGAGGCCCGCCAGTTTCCCGAGACCAGCAAGATCAACTCCGCGACCGGCTTGAACTTGAGGCGCTCCACTCTCTCCAGCCGGAAGACAGGGTAGCCGTAGTAGGCGGTATTGGGCAGCCGAGGCTCGGCTTCTCCAACCAGAAAGACGATGAATTTGCGCAGCGCCGAGGCCACCAGGATCTCATTCTCAACAAAAGACGGCCGCTCGCCCGGCACACACACCACAGCGTCGCAGCGCCGGATCTTTTCCTGGATCGCCTGCAACAGCGTGTCGTGCTGATAGTCGTCTCGGAAGCTGATTCGCTGGACCGTCAAGCCCGATTCACCGAGGGCCTGTGCCAGGGCGACAGCGGTCTCCTCCCGTGCGTGCTCAAACGAAATGAACACCTGGGCGCGGCGGCCGGCGCGAGCGTAGAGCAGCAACGTCACGAGCACAAAGGCCGAGAACAGCGCCGGCATGGCAAAGAAAGCCACCTGGGTCGCCCGGGAGACCTGCCCAAACACCGCCTTCGATTCGAGAAATCCCTGGTAGTTCCAGAACAGAAGCAGAACGGCAAGCGCGCACAATGCGAATATCCAGAGTGCGCTTTGCCCCGTTTCCCTGAGCGCGATCAGAAGCGACGGACGCTGGCTCGACCGGAATAGCGGCCGCAGGCTGTCCACCACGACGCCCAATGCTGCCAGTGCAAAGGCAATCGCTAGCCACGGATAAAACAGGACCCACGCTTCAATGAGCGCGCCGATAACCCTGGCCGTCAACAACAGTGCTGCTCCAAAGCCGAAGGTCACGGCCAGGATCGTGAAATAGCCGCTGAAGAGCCGACGCAGAGCCGCGATGGGCGGAGCCACGCTGCCACCTGCCGTGGACGCTTTCTTGCGACGATCCACCAGCCAGATCAGCCAGAACAAGGTGAGACCCGCGACAGCGACTCCGGCCAGCTTGGCCGGGAAGGGGTAGCGAGCTGCCAGATCGGACCCAACGATGCGGGAGAGATTGTCCAGTCCGCCGCGAGACAGGACCGTAGCGCACAACAGTCCGAATAGGGCGTAGGCCAAGACCTCGAAAGAGTCAGTTTGTGAAACAGGGCGAGTTGTCGCTTTAGTTGGCCGCTCCGCCGTGCGCCCGCGGCGCCAGCGATACAGGCCCATCACGGCAGAGGCAGCCAGAAACAGCCCAGCCGTCGCGGCAAGGCGCGGGAAGTTTGGGGAGAGATACTGGCCAAAGAGTGCGCCGAGGTGATCCGCCCAGCCGTCACCAACTATCGCCCAAAGGACCCGCGACACGAGCGCGGCCAAGGCGATGAGCAGAAACGCTTCTTTCAGCAGAGCAAGCGTGCTGGCAGTGGAAGCGGGATTTGCAGGTCGCCTTGGCATCGAGTCACACGCTCCAGAGCTATCAGCGGGTTCAAAAAAGACAGGGAAGCAAGGAACACACTACGCAATGACTACCTCTTTTGTCGATGTGACTTTGCCCACGCTCAACGAGGGCTACTACTATCCCGATTCTTATGCGTTTGGGCTCTTCATGTCACGGTTCTCCATTCGCGGCCCCCATGGGAGACGCCCCAATCCAGGCCTTTGCTTGCTTCAGTCCCGGAAAAGCCATGCACCCAGAAACTCTGGATCTGCGACCTGCGAACCAACCTGCACTTCACGCTGAAGAACCCGCTGAAGCGCAGCGACCCGGATGATTTCGTGGGTTGTCATTTTGGCAAAGGTGGCTGCGGCGTCCCGCCGCAGTTCGGAAGACTTTAATCAGCGACGAGACGCCGCTGCCACCTTTGCCACTGTGGAGACTGCCTCAAGCAGCCTCACCATTGCCGAGGGACTTGAAGGGATAGTCCAGGGTCTTTCGCTATTCCTGTAAGCGAGGAAGTACCTAATATTCAAAAAAGGCCTAACCCCAACGGATGTGATCCAGCTGACGACCCTAACGGACCCTCTTGCTGCTGCAATCCGAGTCTAACAACCTCCCCAGGGGGCGCAATGGATTCACCAGACTCACTGATTCTTCAGAATCCCAGGACATCCCCAATTTAGGGGATTGACAAGACCCGTTGGCGCAGAAGACTCTCTCGATAGAACCGCAAGCGGAAATCGGGAAAGGGGGACCCATGAAACCCATGAACAGGATGAGTGTTTGTATCGCTGCTCTGCAGTTGTGTGGCGCAATTCATCTTCTCGGAGGTGAGTCGGTGCAGGTCTCGCGCAGCTTGCGAGAAAGAACCCATGTATCGACGATCCTGAAAAGGAGCGGCGACCGGTTTGAAGCCACTGCGAACGATGGATACTCGTTCGTCATGTTCATTCCCTTCGTCACCCGCGCCCAAAACACGCGCACCAATCTCGGTCTGAACAACAACAGCAAGGCTTCGGTCGTCAAGGGCGCCAATCCTGCCGCCAATGCGCATGTCTTTCTGGTGGATGCGGGCGGCTTTGCAGCCGGCGAGGGCGACTATGTGGTTCAATCCAGCCAAATGCTGCAGATCAATGATGTGATCACCGCGCTGAACGGAGATGTGGATACGGGATGGCTATTCATCCTCTCCGACGAGCCTTTGGACGCGTGGGCTTCGGTGATTTTCAATGAAACCAACGATCCAAGCGTGCAATTGGCCGAGCGCGGAGCCTATTCCCGGTTGTTGATTCCATCCACGGCGAAAACGGCTACTTATCAGTCCTCTCTGGTGTTAGTGAATGTGGGCGACGATAGGGGTGAGTGTCTCATCAAGATCTTCGATCAAAACGGAACAATGCTGGCTTCAAAAAGTGCTTTCATTGACGCCTTTGGAACCTACGTCGATCCCGACGTTCGAAGCTCGGTGCCGGGAACGTTTGGCGAAATCGTGGTTGAAGCCAGGAGCTCGGCGGTATTTCTCCTTGGCAGCTCGATCGTCAAGAGCGCCAACGGCACCGGAGCTTTTTTCCCTGCAGTGCCGATGGGGCCGGAAAATTTGACTTCCGTTGCCGGAGTCTGGCGAGGGAGTTTGACGGGTACTTTGAACAATGCGCAAGTCGAGGTGACCCTCTATCAAGAACGAACGTTGCTGGGGGGCACACTCGAGATTCTGAGCGGGACGTTTGCCACCGGAGCGACCTCCCTTTCGGTGAGCGGGGGCGTGCAGCGAAGCGGCACGACAGAACGCTACGTTCTCCGCGCTGGCAACACCTTCAATGGCAGCGGCAACTTCTACTCCTTCCAGCTCTACGCTCCGCAACTGAGCGGAGCAAAAATCGAGGGCAGCACGCTTTATCTTGATGAAAAGGGAGCCCGTGAAACCGGCACCTTCAGCCTGACTCGTTCAGGCCACATCATTCCACCGTAGACTCGGCATGGGGGCCCTAAGCAGCCAAGCTCATCTGCGCCCGCGCTTTTCACGGGCGCCTGCTGAGGGGGCCAAGCCAGAACAACGTAGCGACGTCCCTATCGGTCGAATCATTCCGAACTCTAGTCTCAACCCAGGCCTGCAGGCCAAGGAGGTCCTGGCCTTCGGGTCAGACTGACTCTCGCCCGTCCAGCTTGGAAAGCGCTGGCGATGCCCCAAAGTCCAGCGAACCGGGCGTGGCCAGGCCGACAAACAGAAACGCCTCGGAGACACCGCCAAAGCCAGTCCTTTGCTTGCTTCAGCACTTTCAACAGTGTATAAGAACGGCATTTCATCGGTCTCTCACCCGCACTCGTTTGCACTTGTTTCATGAACAAGAAAGAACTCACAGAGACAGACATCTGTACCCAGTTCATCACCCCGGCAATCGTCGCCGAAGTCGGTGCCAAATGGGACGTGATCAGGAAAGCCGGCCCCAAAATGCACTGCCATGCCTGACAGCCCTGAACAACGCGCCCGCCAGCAGATTGACGCCATGCTCACCGCTTCGGGCTGGACCGTCCAGACGAAGGACCAGATCAACCTCTGTGTCTCTCTCGGTGTGGCCATCGCTGAACTTACCTTCAAGACCGGCCAACCGGACTACACGCTGTTCGTTGATTCCAGAGCCATCGGCACGGTCGAGGCCAAACCCGAGAGCGAAACTCTGACCGGCGTCGAGGAGCAGTCCGCCAAGTATGTCTCCGGCATCCCGTTCGGCCTCCCGGCCTGGAAGTCTCCGCTTCCGTTCTGCTACGAGAGCACAGGTGCAGAAACCTTTTTTAACAACCGCCTCGATCCCGACTCGTGCAGTCGCCGTGTGTTCTCGTTTCATCGTCCGGCAACCTTGCTCGGGTGGGTGCAGCAGGAAAAGCAATTGGCCCAACGCCTTCGAGAATTTCCTGCGCTGGCCGCTGGCACTCTCTGGCCTGCGCAAATCCAGGCCATCAATAGCCTTGAAAGCTCCTTCGCTGCCGGTCGTCTGCGCGCGATCATCCAGATGGCTACTGGCTCGGGCAAGACCTACACCGCCGTCAATTTCATCTACCGCCTCGTGAAGTACGCCGGAGCCAGGCGCGTCCTGTTCCTCGTGGACCGCGGCAATCTCGGCCGGCAGACGCTCAAGGAATTCCATCAGTTCGTCTCGCCCGTGAACAACTACAAGTTCACCGAGGAATACATCGTCCAGCACCTCAGCAGCAACTCGCTCGACAAATCCGCCCGCGTCGTCATCGGCACCATCCAACGCATCTACTCCATGCTCAAGGGCGAGAAAGAACCCGCGCCGGACCTCGACGATCTGCCGATCGAAAGTCTGGAGTTTGTGGCCCGTGCTGAAGCCCAAAGTGGCAGTGAAAGTGGCAGCGGCGTCTCGCCGCTGAATCAGATGAACAAGCAAAGGCGGGACGCCTCTGCCACTCTGCTGTTCAATCAGCCCGTCCCGGTCGAATACAACCCCGATTTTCCCGTCGAGGCATTCGACTTCATCATTACCGACGAATGTCACCGCTCCATCTACAACCTCTGGCGGCAGGTGCTCGAATACTTTGACGCCTCCCTCATCGGCCTCACCGCCACGCCTTCCAAGCAGACCTTCGGCTTCTTCCAGCAAAACCTCGTCATGGAATACAACCATGAGAAGGCCGTGGCCGATGGCGTCAACGTAGGCTGCGACATCTACCGCATCAACACGGCCATCACGCAGGGCGGCTCGCAGGTGGAAGCCGGTTTCTTCGTGGACAAACGCGACCGCCAGACGCGCAAAGTCCGCTGGGAACAGCTCGACGAGGTGCTCGCCTATGATGCCGCCGACCTCGACCGCGACGTCGTCGCCCCGGACCAGATTCGCACCGTGCTCTCCACCTTCCGCGACAAGGTCTTCACCGAAATGTTTCCCGGCCGCACCGACCTGCCCAAGACGCTCATCTTTGCCAAAGATGACACCCACGCCGACGATGTCGTCCGCATCTGCCGCGAGGTGTTCGGGAAAGGTAACGATTTCTGCCAGAAGATCACCTACCGCACCGGCTTCGTTCGCATCGTCGAGAAGAAGCAGCAGGCCGACGGCACCGAAGTCGAAGAAATCACCTGGAAACGCGCCTCCAGCCTCTCGCCTGAGGAAATCCTCAGCGCCTTTCGCAACAGCTACTTCCCGCGCGTCGCTGTCACCGTAGACATGATCGCCACCGGCACGGATATCAAGCCCCTGGAAATCGTCTTCTTCATGCGTAGCGTCGCCTCGAAGAACTTCTTCGAACAGATGAAAGGTCGTGGCGTGCGCGTCGTTTCCGACACCGAAATGGAACAGGTTAACCCCGGCATCAAACGCAAGACCCGCTATGTCATCGTGGATGCCGTCGGCGTCTGCGAAAGCTGCAAAACGGAAACGCGTCCTCTGGAAAAGAAGCCAACTGTCAGCTTTGAAAAACTCCTCGATGCTGCCGCGCTGGGCACTACCGAAGTCGCCGCCGTCGAATCGCTAGCCGGTCGCCTCATTCGCTTGGAACGCCGTTTTGACGTCGAGGTAGAAGCAGAAGTGGTGCAGACCGCCAAAGGCCTGACCCTCTCGGAGATCGCCAAGGCCCTGCTCGACGCCGTTGACCCAGATAGAGTAGAAGAGGCATCCCGTCACTTAGCCTTGGAGCAAAGTGGCAGCGGCGTCCCGCCGCTGAACTACTTCGATCCCGAAGCCCCGATCGCTTTTCTCTCCGGGGATCTGCCGCACTGGCGGCAGGACGGCACAACCTACTTCGTCACATTTCGTCTTGCTGACTCGCTTCCACAGGAACAACTTCAACAATGGCGTGACGAACGAGAGAAATGGCTGGCCGACCATCCCGAACCGCACGACGAAGTCGCACGTCGAGAGTATTACGAACGTTTTCCACACCGCCTCCAGCAATGGCTCGACGCCGGCAGCGGTTCATGCGTGCTCGGACTGCCTGAAGTGAAGCAACTCGTCGAAGGAGCGCTGCGTCATTTTGATGGCCAGCGTTACCGGCTGCATGAATTCGTCGTAGCGCCGAACCATGTTCACGTTCTGGTCTCTCCAACCGCCAGGCACACACTTTCAGAGATCCTGCACTCATGGAAATCTTTCACTGCACACGAAATCCTCAAGGTGGCCAAAGGTGGCAGAGCCGTCCCGGCTCTGAACTTTGAGAACAACACCGTCTGGCAGAAGGAATCCTTCGATCACATCGTTCGCAGCCCGGCCAGCATGGAGAAGTTCCGAGAATACATCCGCAATCACGCCGGCTCACAAAGTGGCAGCCAAAGTGGCAGCGGCGTCTCGCCGCTGGGGTCTAACATTGAACCGACAGCCAGACAGCGGCGGGACGCCGCTGCCACTCTGATCAAACAAGCCCTCGCGCCGCTGGCCACCAATCCCGATCTCCGCAACCTGCTCAAAAAGGTCGCGAAGGCCGCTGAGCAGACCATTGACGTCATCTCACGCGACATCCTGCTTTTCGCCGGCCGGGCACCGGAGAGCACGCAGACCAATGCTCAGCTCGCCACTTCGTTCCGTGAATACATCGAGCAGCACAAGGCCGAGATCACCGCACTGCAAATTCTCTACAGCCGTCCTTACAAACAGCGCCTCACCGAGCCGCTTCTCAAGGAACTGGAAAAGAAACTCCGTGACAACCACGCCGCTTGGACCGAAGACAATCTTTGGAACGCCTTCGCCGCCACGCGGCCCGGAAAGGTCAAAGGCCGCTCCCAGGCCGGACGCTTTGCCGATCTCGTCGCCCTGGTTCGCTTCGCGCTGGAACAACAACCCGTGCTCGCACCCTTCGCCGATTCGGTGCACGAGCGCTTCAACGAATGGCTTCGCCAGAAGGATGCAGCGGCCGCAGAATCCCCTCTGGAGAGGGGGTGGAGGCTTGAGAAGCCTTCACCGCAGCGCCGGGGGGTGTCTGCCTTCACGTCCGAGCAATTGGCCTGGCTCCATCTCATTCGCGACCACATCGCCACCGCCATCAGCATCGAGCCGGAGGATCTGGAACTCTCGCCATTCAATCAGCGCGGCGGATTGGGCAGGGCACATCAGCTTTTTGGCGACAAACTGCCGGCGTTACTGGACGAATTGAACACGGTACTCGCTGCGTGAGAAGTAAGAAGGCAGAAGGATGAATTAAGAAACAAGATGCAGAAGGAAGAAGATTTGCGGGAACGCACGAAGGAGTTCGCGCTGCGAATCATCCGGATGTTTTCGTCTTTGCCGAAAACGACGGAAGCACAGGTGTTGGGCAAGCAGATCCTGCGTTCGGGAACATCAGTCGGCGCAAATTACCGTGAAGCCTATCGTGGACGAAGCAAGGCGGAGTTCATCGCCAAATGCGGCGACTCGTTGCGAGAACTAGAAGAGACGGCCTACTGGCTGGAGCTCCTTGTGGATAGCGGTATCGTCAAGCCAGACAAGCTTTCAGCCCTTCGTCGGGAATGTGACGAGTTGACGGCAATATTCGTGACGATCCTCAAACGCTCGAAGGAAAATTCATGAAGCACCAACTTCTTAATTCTTCATTCTACCCTCTTCCTTTTCTTATTTCTTCATTCTGCCTTCCTCCCTTCAGAAACGAGGCTTTCGCGGCATGATATACAATACGCCCGAGACGGACTGATTATGAGCATTCAGGTGGTCATCAAGACCATCAACCAAATGCAGGCCGACGGCGTCATTGATCGTTACGCTATTGGTGGTGCGGTGGGAGCGACATTCTACCTTGAGCCTGTTGCCACGCTCGACGTGGACATCTTCGTGACGTTCTGTCCTGAGCCAGGGAGTGTGCTGGCCAACCCACAACTCATCTTCGACTACCTCAAGGCGCGGGGAGGCACGGTGGAGGGTGAATACATCGTCTTGGGTGGTTGGCCGGTTCAATTCCTTCCACCCACCGGGCCGCTGGTCGAGGAGGCTCTGGCGCAAGCTGTCGAGACTGATGTCGAAGGCACACCCGCGCGCGTCTTAACCGCCGAACATCTCGCGGCCATCGCGCTACAGACCGGACGAGCCAAGGACAAAGCTCGCCTCCTGCAGTTTATCGAGGCCGGCGTGCTCGACGCCGCGCGCTTCCAGGCTATCCTCGCCCGGCATGGCCTCGTTGACGCGTGGCAAAAGTTTGAACGACAGTTTCTCAGTGAGGGGCCATGAGCTTTGACCTTCAAAAGATCATCGAAAGCAAACGCGCCCGGCGGCGCAACCTCGCCGCACGGCCGATAGCGGAAAAGCTGCGGATGCTCGATGCCCTGCGTGAGCGGGAACTAGCCATTCGCGGCCGTGCGGTTCATTCCGATTCGAGCGCTGTTCGCGAAGACCCCGCGCCCTACCCCACCAAACCGAAATGAGTCCGAAGCTGAAAAGTGGCAGCGGCGTCCCGCCGCTGAACGAGGAAGAGAACCAGAGGCGAGACGCCTCTGCCACCCTAAACCAAGAAAACAGACAGAGCCGCGACGGCACTGCGACTCTGGCAGCCCCAGCGGGGCGAAAGAAGACAGCCCAGGGCAAGGAGCGCAGCGACGCCGCCCTGGGTCACGAATCCCAAAACACGTCGAGCCCTGAAGGGGCGAAAGAAGGGGGGATCATTGCTTTGAAGGACCTTGTGCAGCCGCGCCGAGAGAAGGCGATTCCGTCCGAGCACGCTGAGCTGCCTTACGTCGGGCTTGAGCACGTCGAGGCGCAGACCACGAAGCTACTCGGTTCAGTTCCGGCAATAGGGATGCGGAGCACGGCCAATCGGTTCTACTCTGGTGACGTGCTTTATTCGCGGTTACGACCGTACCTGAACAAAGTCTGGCGTGCCGACCGCGACGGACTCTGCTCCTCAGAATTCATCGTCCTGCCTGGCAATGAATCGGTGGACGCCGGGTTCCTGCGTTACCGGCTTAACGCCGCAGATTTCGTTTCGTTCGCCAACAGCCTCAACGCTGGCGACCGTCCACGCGTGGATTTCGATCAAATTTCTTCCTTCTGCATTCTGCATTTTTCCTTGCCGCAACAGCGCCGCCGTCCTCAAAGCCGCCTGCGAAGGAAAGCTTGTTCCTACGGAACATGAGCTTTCCAAGACAAAAGGCAGAAGCAAGAAGGATGAAACCACTTCTTCATTCTTAAATCCTCCTTCAAACTTCGAATCCGGCGAAGCCTTGCTTCGCAGGATTCTGGCAGAGCGCCGCAAGATTCACGACGCCGCTCAAGCTGATGCAACGCGGAAGAAGAGATACAAAGATCCGACGCCGCCCTGCATTCCAGCGGACGATCAGTTGCCGGAAGGCTGGACGTGGGCGACTTGGGATCAGGTTGGCTTCTCACAAAACGGTCGGCCATTCCTGAGCGCCGAGTATCGTGAAACAGGATTCAAACTGCTTCGCCCCGGCAATCTTCATGTCAGCGGAAAAGTGAGTTGGACAGAAGACAACACGCGTTGCATGCATCAGAGGTTCGCAGACGAAAACCCGGACTTGATTGTGCGTGGTCGCCAACTGGTTATGAACCTCACGGCCCAATCTCTGAAAGACGAATTTCTTGGCCGAGTCTGCATCACGACCGATGGCGAGCGCTGCCTGCTGAATCAACGGCTCGCTCGGCTCACGCCAGTCCTCGTGTTGCCAGAGTTCGTTTTGTATTTGCTGAAGGCTTGGCGATTCCGCCGATTCGTTGACGGTCTGAATAGCGGTAGCCTCATCCAACACATGTTCACCTCGCAGTTGGCGGAATTCATTTTCCAGCTCCCGCCCCTCACCGAGCAGACGCGGATCGTGGCGGAAGTGGAGCGGCGGTTGAGCGTGGTGGAGGAGTTGGAAGCGGTGGTAACCGCCAACCTGCAGCGCGCCACCCGCCTTCGCCAGTCCATTTTGCAGAAGGGATTTACGGGCCAGTTCGTCGCGAATGAGGGGTAGGCCGGTACTTGTCCTGCCTGCTATGCTGCTATCGGGACGGAGGTACGACTGAACATGAGTGACAATTCGAGAATCGAGTGGACGGATGCCACGTGGAATCCAGTGCGTGGCTGCACAAAGGTCAGCCCAGGATGCACGCATTGCTACGCCGAGACGTTCGCGGAACGGTTTCGTGGTGTGCCCGGCCACCCCTTCGAGTTCGGTTTCGATCTGCGGCTCGTGCCTGAAAAGCTGGGCGACCCAATCCGCTGGTCAAAGCCAAAGAGGATTTTCGTGAACTCGATGAGCGACCTCTTCCACGAGGACGTGCCGGACGACTACATCGAGAGGGTTTGCCGCGTGATGCTGGCGGCGAATTGGCATACCTATCAGATTCTCACCAAGCGAGCCGATCGGATGACGACATTGCTACAGGGAAAGCTTCAAAACGCCGCAAAGGCATCCCACATCTGGTGGGGTGTAAGCGTGGAGAATCGCAAACACGGCTTGCCCCGCATCACCAAGCTTCGGGGTTCAAAGCCGAAGGTCGCGTTCCTCTCGGTTGAACCGCTATTGGAAGACCTTGGTAAAGTGGACCTCCGCGGTATCCATTGGGTAATTGTCGGCGGCGAAAGCGGACCGGGTGCGCGTCCGCTGTCAAGGGAATGGGTGTGTAGCATCCGTGACCAGTGCCGCATGGCTGACGTTCCGTTCTTCTTCAAGCAGTGGGGCGGTGTCCGCAAGAGCGAGACCGGGCGTCGACTCGACGGCAAGACCTACGACGAGTTTCCTGATTTCGCTCAGGTGGAAGCATTGAAGAGCGAGCAGAGGCTGTTGTTGCTTCGGGAAGTTGAGACCGAATACCGCGCGGGGGCTGGGCGGTGAGCAACGCCGAACTTTACACGGGTCGCGAGCAAACCCTCGTCAAACATTTCATCCTCCGGAAGTATCTGGAGCGATTTGCTTACATCGTCGGGTCGCATTGGGACGTGCTGACCTATGTAGATTGCTTCTCCGGGCCTTGGAATGCGCGCTCAGAGAACTTCGAGGACAGTTCCTTCGCCATCGCCTTGAAGGAACTTCGCAATGCTAGAGACACATTGGCAAAACAGTGGGGCAGGAGTGTGCAACTACGCTGTTTTTTTTTGGAGAAACACGGTGCCGCGCATGCCAAACTCAAAGAATTTGCGGACAGCGTGACGGATGCGCAAATCGAGACCAAAAATGCAACGCTCGAAGTTTCCATCCCCGACATTTTGGCTTTTGTGCGAGGCGGAGGATCGAAAGCATTTCCTTTTCTTTTCATCGATCCAAAGGGATGGACAGGATTTGAGATGGAGACGATCACTCCGCTGCTTCGGCTGAATCCCGGTGAGGTGTTGATGAATTTTTTGACCGGCCACATCCGACGTTTTCTCCACTCGCCACAGGAAAAAACGCAGGAGAGCTTTAGGCGGCTATTCGGGTCATCCTCATTTAGAGCGAAGGTCCAGGGGCTCGCACAACTTGAACGGGAAGACGCAGCCGTAGAGGAATACACTCGGAATGCAAAATCGGTCGGGAGTTTTAACTTTGGCTGCAACGCCATCGTCCTGCATCCGGAAATCGACCGGACGCATTTCAATCTGATCTATCTGACGCGAAATCTAAAAGGCATCGAGGCGTTTAAGGACGCAGAGAAGAAGGCGATGGCCGTGCAGGAAGCAGCTAGAGCAGAGGCGCAACAGTGCAAACGCGTCGCCAGCAAAGGGCAGTCCGAGTTATTCGGTAGCAAGGAACTTCGTGATTCAACTCACTACGAGTCTCTACGTGAACGGTATCCGGCAAGAGCACGGGGCTTGGTTCTGCAAGCGTTGGAGTCGCAGGGCCGCTTGCTTTACGACGATGCGTGGATGCTGGCGCTCTCGGTACCGCTGTCGTGGGAAAGCGACTTGAAGCACTGGATTGAGGCGTGGAAAGCAGAAGGTCGCCTTAAAATCGTTGGGATGCAGCCCCGGCAGCGAGTTCCACGTCGAAGCGAAGAGAACTACCTGGTTTGGAAATGAGCAACCCTACCGCCCTCGTCCAAAAGCTTTGGAACTACTGCAACATCCTGCGGGATGATGGCCTGTCCTACGGGGATTACGTGGAGCAGTTGACGTTTCTGCTGTTCTTGAAAATGGCGGATGAGCAATCGAAGCCACCGTTCAATAAGCCTTCGCCCATCCCTAAAGGCAAAGACTGGCCGGCATTGCTGGCGAAAGACGGAGACGAACTCGAAATTCATTACCGCCACACGCTGGAGGAACTCGGCAAGCGGTCGGGCATGTTGGGCGTCATTTTCCGCAAGGCGCAGAACAAAATCCAGGACCCAGCCAAGTTGCGCCGGCTCATCGTGGATCTGATCGACAAGGAGCAGTGGTCCAGCCTTTCCGCTGACGTGAAGGGCGACGCCTACGAGGGCTTGCTGCAAAAGAACGCCGAGGACGTGAAGGGCGGCGCGGGACAATATTTCACACCCCGCCCGCTCATTGCCGCGATGGTGGACGCGGCACGTCCTGAGCCGGGACAGGCCATCTGCGATCCGGCGTGCGGCACGGGTGGTTTCCTGCTCGCGGCGCATGATTACATCGCCAGGCATTACCCGCTCGACCGGGCGCAAAAGAAGAAGCTCAAGAGCGGCACGTTCTTCGGCATCGAGTTGGTGGACAGCGTCACGCGCCTCTGCGCGATGAATCTGCTTTTGCATGGCATTGGCGAAACGGAGAGTGGCAGTGAGAGTGGCAGCGGCGTCCCGCCGCTGAAATCAGGAGAACAGAGCCGGGACGGCTCTGCCACCTTGTCTGCCACTTTTGACATGCCCGTCGTCACCAAGGACGCGCTGGCCGGGAAGCATGGGGAATACGAGATGGTCCTGGCGAATCCGCCCTTCGGCAAAAAGAGCAGCGTGACCATCGTCAACGAGGCGGGCGAGTCGTCCAAGGAATCTCTGATCATCAACCGCGACGATTTCTGGGCGAGCACCAGCAACAAGCAGCTCAACTTCCTCCAGCACATCTTCACCATCCTCAAGCAGCATGGCCGCGCAGCGGTGGTATTGCCGGACAACGTGCTGTTTGAAGGTGGCGCG
>Ga0187892_10001213_pt1 | contig 60499 bp, 40 predicted proteins | sample MA1701073metaG_FD_139345 | JGI IMG/M metagenome (GOLD analysis project Ga0187892, IMG submission 139345) | Bio-ooze microbial communities from a basaltic lava cave in the Kipuka Kanohina Cave System on the Island of Hawaii, USA - MA170107-3 metaG ...
CTTTTTTGCTATTGTTCCGCATGGCCAATCTCCTTTTTCATTGGGCTCTCAAGCCCGTGATTTAGTTGCTGGAGACCTTATCGGGACTCCGTGAGATTGGCCTTCTCATTCCATCTGCCCGGGACCAGAGGGTAGATTCGCCGCCAGGTGCGCCAGCGCTTATTCCTTCTTCTTTTTCAGCCTAGACAGGTAGCCTTGGGGCCCGGTAAGCGATCCATCTTCATTGACCGCGAAAACGGTTTCTACTCCTTCAAAATTCAACGTGACTTTGTTCCCCACCTGTTTGAAAGTGCAGGCTCCGCCGACTCCGTAAATGGAGATATGGGCCTTGCCGCCGGCCATGAACTCGACCGACGCGTTGCCCTCAGGATTTGTGTAGGTGCCTTCAACCTTGGAACTCGACGAACTCGTGGCCTTGTCGGCCGCATCGGTGGTCGAAGTTGGTGTGCAGGCAGCAGCCGCCAAGGCTACGCCTGCAAACAACGTGATCAAGCATGCTCGCCAGATGTTCATGTCATGGGCTCCTATCAGGATGTTGTTGATTTGCTAAGACACTCTGCGGCTGTCTTCTATTCAGCTCCTTGTGCCAAGAGAGGGAGCAGGCAAGCTCCGATCCCTCATTTCTTCTTCCTGAAAATATCGCCCAGCTTTCTTCCGGCCTCGCTCAAGCTGTCGACAGAGGGCGCCACCGCACCGCCTGTGGCAGCCATGTCTGGCAGATGCACGCTGTATTCGCGAACGATTTCCGTCTGCTGGCCGTTTGGCAGGATTCTCAATTCGATAATCACCGTATCGAGTGTGAACGCTGTGCCCTTCGGTCTATTGCCCGCCTCAAATCGGATCAGGGTAAAGGTCGCGTTGCTGCTTTGACCCGGCGCCAGCCGGAACTTGGAGTCGGAAGAACGGCCCGGAACAACGATTCCAATGCCTTGCACGCTGCCATCGTAGTTGGGTCGGCCGTAGTAGTAGGCGTTGGATAGATTGTCGGTCATGGTGTTGGAAGCATTCTTGTAGCCGAGAATGAGCGGTTGATCGGTCCAGTTTTTGAAGGCGATGGTCATTCGCACCGTGTGATGCCGCACTCCCGCCATGGCTTGGGTCAGGCCCACAAGCGTCGCGCTGAAGGGGCCGGCATCGTAGCAGGGCTGCTTGCTACCCGCGCAATGGTCCACCTGCGGTTGGGGAGCCGCGCTGGACTGGGGCTGCGCGGAAGCTACTGGAGTGCTGACCGGTGCAGGAGCCTGTGACACCGTTCCGCTAATGGACCGATGCGTCAGACCGGTGAAGCGCAGGGGACTCTCCGCACCGAGTTTCAATTGGTTGTTTTCAAGGGGAATGATCTCCCGCACGGTCAGCTCGATTTCAAAAGTGGTGCCGAAGATCGCGCGTCCCGCACCCCAAAGATACGTAAAGCGCGCGTCGCTTTCCTGGCCCGGTTGAAGGACGAACTTGTCGTCAACATTACGACCGCTGATGAGCCCGATGCCGCGGACGTCGGCGTCATTGGCCGCGTACCGATTGCTCCGCTCATCCGTGCCGACTCCGGAGCCCGGGATGTAGCCGAGCGTGACGGGATGGTCGGATTTGTTCCGGAAGCGCAGTGTGGCGGTGAGCACTTTGGTCGGCGCATTCAGACTGGCGCGGAAGTCCGTAATGGTCACCGCAAAGTCGTTGACTTCTTCGCAGAACTGCACGCCCGGGCAGACGGGCGGGTTCCTGGGCGGAGCCTTCACGGTGTTCTGCCGCTGGGCGACTTGTGCCGGAGCCGGCTGGCCACCGGCAGGGCGTGCCGCAACACCAGCTGTCGCGCCGCCACCCGCGCACTTCTTCAGCGGAATGTTATTGAGAGGAAACCGCTGGGCTAGCTTCTTGTGCGCCATTTGCATGGCTCTCACCGCGGCATGCGGGCTGAGAGCTGACTCCGTATGGATGTCAAGCAGAGCGACCCCCTTCTTCTCCTCGTGGTTGAAGAACGCCATGAACGGCGGGTCGTTCTTGTTGATGTCCGGTACGATCACCTTGCTGATCCCCGAGTACTCCGGCCCGAAGTACGACGCCGCCATGTGGAGATCGCCGTAAGACGCACTGTCCTGGCCGTTGATCAGCGTCAACCGGCTTCCTTCTGCGCGGAAGCGCGCCGGCGAAGCGCAGGTCGCCGAGGCGGGGACCCAGTCTCCGATGAACTCGGCAGGAACGACAGCCTGCGCGGCACCCGCCTGCGGAGCGGCAGCGAAGATCGCCTTCATCTGACAGTGGCCGGCCAGCACAAGTGCGATGGCGAGTGAAGACGACACGATGAATTCACGTTTTGGTTTCATGTTTAGCACTCCTTTGACAATAGAACTGAATGTGGGAGCCGCTGTCGTCAGCGGCGATGTCAGTTCCTCGGTTGAGACAGCCAATCGCCGCTCGGAGAGCGGCTCCACATTTTCAGCCGCCGTGACGCCGCAACGCGGCATGCAAACTCCTTGTTCATCACGCCAATTCCTATAAAAACGACGGACCGAGGCCATCGCTACTGCTTTCGTCCCGACGCCCACTGTGCGTCCACGAGATTCAATACAATTCGCATTTGGGAAAGCGCGTTGCCGCCCCGGCTCGCAAAGTCGGTATTTGTGACGTAGTGCGCGGTCAGGGCGTTGTGCGGTGCAGACTGACTATAACCGAGCCTCGGATCGAGGTCGGGTCCCCAGCCCAATGCAAAAGCGCGGCCGCTGTTGACGGCGGAGGCAACCGCGCCATACTTCTGGACCAAAGACTTGCGGAAAATCTCGGAGTCGAACCAGGGGAAGACGCGCTCCACCCGGATCGAGCGGACGATGTCGTCGGCGTCCAAGAGTGCAGTCACGCAAACCGCACCCACCTTGGATCTGTCCTGACCAAACATCGACATGCACCCGGTCTCATTCACAGCCAGTTTGCTGGCGAACCAATCGGTGCGGTTCGGTTTGGACCTCTGGGCGGGGCCAAACAAACGGGCCAACGTGGTCTCCAGATCCTTTGCCTTGACTCCGACCCGAAAGCCGGCGACATCCGCCTGGGTAATGTCAAAGGCAGGTCCACTTGCAGCCTTGGCGGATTGAAACGGAGTTACATTGGGCGTAAACACAGCGTTGCCGGCTCGATCGACCAATCGAGCCGAGGTCACCTCGGCTCGCACCACCCGGGCGCCGACAACACCTCCAGCCGGGTCGCCTTTCCCGATGACCCGGAAATGAATTTCGTTGCTGACCTGCCGGCCCATCTGGTTCAACCGCGCATCGAATACCCGGGCCTCGTCCTTCGGCATGGGAATGGCGCGCACACCATCGGCATTGGCAAACACCAGTTGATATTGCTGTCCAAAGGACTGCATGGGGACATAGTAACCGGGCATGAAGAGGCTGATGGAAAACTCGCCACGGTCGTGGTCGTACTGTGAAATCGAATCGCTGACCCTGATGACAAATTCACGACTCGGGTCTGAAGCGTTCAGCTGCGCCTGCAGCCTGGCGGTTTCTGCCTTGACGGCATCGGGACGGTCGAAGTTCGAGGCCCGCCGCACCGCCTCGCTCCGCTCCGCAATGGCCCCAAGATCCAAAGGCTCTCCTGTGATCTTGTGATACGTGAGAACGACCCCATCTTGGTCGAACCCATCACTCTGCGCCCAGAATGGAACGGCGGCGGCGGCCAACGTGATAACGACTCTCAAAAGCGCAAGCATTGTCGATTTCATGCGATTTTCCCTCTCCGACAGCAGCAGGCAGCCTTCAGCGGCTCACTCGCTTTCGCATCCCAATGGATTCTCCGGTTGAGAAGCGCAGGTCCGCCCTGCCTTCTCCTGAAGGCGTGAGCACCGCTTCCAAACCATTGCTCAGCTTGATCGACAGTCCTCCATTAGGCCCCGGTCCCGTCTTCATCGCTGTCATCCCCGCATACGCATCGCCACCGTCCAGGACGATGACGTGCAACCCGTTCACGTAGGCAAGAACCGCTCCTGGCTGAGACGGCCGGCCGGCATCAGGATCAATCTCCCAGACATCCCCGGCCCTCGGTGGTACTTGCGATCCCGAGCCGCCCGACTCAATACACCCAGTAATACTGGCGGCAATCATCACAAGCAGAATCAGAAAAATGCTCGCGGCAGACTCTGCGCGTCCGGCGAATGAACGCTTGACCATGGTTGATTCCTCAATAGATGCAAATGACGATGTGCTGGGTGGCAGGGGAATGTCTAACCACAAAACAAGTTTGTGTTCACCTCATAAGCGGATTTTTCCGGCCAAACAGCTCATTCTGAAAATGGCAGGCCAAAGAAAATCTCGGCACCGGTTGGCCCAGGCCTGCTTGCCTGAAGAAAGTCATCTGGGTTCATCGTTTTGCGCTTGTCAGTCGGAACGAACAGGATAGACAAAAACGAATCCTGGTCTCGGTTCGGTCTGGCTTTCACTATGCATTGCGCAGATGGCACGTCGAAACTGTCACGCACCTGCGAGATTTTCGAGTTCAGAGCGGTTTGCGAGGTTTGCGGAGTGGCGAGTCAGGCAGGGGGCCCAGGGGAGTCAGGGACCCATCTGCTCAAGGCAACTGCCAAGAGTTGAGGCACTTGATGCTCTGATTCATAAATACGCTAACCTATTTCAAGATTTAGGCAATCTGTCTGGCAGGGCTGCAAAATTGCTGATTCCGGTCTACCGATTAATCCTTTCCGCATTCTGCTGGTCGAGCGTCACCGAGTTCGCTCCTGCTTTGAGGTTCAAAGGCATGTTCCACAAGATGGGCTGGCTGTTGTACCGGGTCATTGAAAACAGGTAGTAGGTTCCTGCCGGCACAGGGGGAAACAGCGCCTTGCCATAGGCGTCAGCCTGGAGAGACCCAACGCCCTACGCTTCGATACCATCCAATGCCTGATGGCAAGAGGGTTGCCCGCTACTGCAGGCTCCTATCCAGGCCTGGATCACTGACATTCCGGGTGGCGGTCGGACGCCTCCATTAGTTAGGACGGTTTCGAGGCTTGTCCTCAGCAGCAAGAGGCTCAGGCGGGCGATCGGATTGACATTTCCCGGCCCATTCGCGAATCCACTGGCAACCGATAAGACAGCGTTACCTGCTGTGCTCCTGGCAGTCGTTGGGGCGGCTGCACTGTTCGGTTTCGCCGGTGCAAGCGCTGCATTCGGCTTAACCGCCACGGATGGCTGGTTATAAGCTGCTCTGGCCGCGGCGGCGCCGGCTTCGGCCGGCCCGATTCGTTCTGGACTGGGCTTCAAGATTGCCGTGTTGCATGTCACTGTCCGGGCCTGGTACACGATTGGATCATTGGAGTCCTGAGTGACCCCGATCGTGCGTCCACTGATTTGCGCCGGCCCCGACCCATTCAGTGTCCCATCGGGCCCCAGCGCAAAAACAAGCGGCTTAGGCTGGTTCTGAACCGTGACCACAACGCCCGTGTCCCGCTGCTCCACCGCGTAAGGGTTCACCACGGCAACTTCGGCACAGCCAACGGTCGCAAATCCAGAGCGGAACTCGATGCCCAGACCTCCCGGGTTCTCGTATTGACCGTTAAGTCGGAGCCCGGCCGGCGGTTGCGGCAGCTTCTTCGCCGAGGGATCGGGAAACAGAGCGCCGAGAAATCCCGGCACACCTTCCGGAGAAGGCGCACGAGCGGCAGAAGGCGACAGAACCACAATATTACAACGCTCCGTCTTCGGCTTGTAGATGGGAACGCTCACGGTCGCAGGCACTGCAGCCTGTAAGTTCCCGAAGGCATCGCGAGACACACTCCCTGGATTGTACTGGTACCTCTCGTATTCCTGAATTTGCTTGTTCTGTGTTGTTTGCTGCGTTGAGTATCCGACGATGATTCTTCCCTTCACCTCGGTCGGCCCTGAGCCTGCCAGTTTTCCGTCTGATGTCAAGGCGAGGACAATCGGCGTGGGGTCGCTCTGCACAGTGACCACAACCTGATTTCCCTTTGTCTGGAGAACATAGTCGCGCGGCTCGGGCACGAGATCTCCACACTTCACAGAGGCAGAATTTGAGTGAAACGCGAGGCCAAATCCCGCTTGGCCCGAGTAATCGCCGTTGAGGCGCAGGCCTGGCGGCGGTGTCTTTTCCTTGAGCGCAGGATTGGCGATGGCAACCACCTCACTGAAGGCTTTGCCCCAAACTTCGGTAACGCACTCAATTACCGGCCTTCCGGCAGCGAAGCAGCGGGCCACTTCGCGCTCATACTGGAAATCGGCGGCCTCTTGCTTGGCACGCAACTTTTCCTGCGCCTGAGCTTCCTTGAAGGCCTTCTGCTCATCGTCCAGGCGCTTCTGCACACGCCCATCCATTTCTCCGATGGCCTTGAAATAAGCCGTGCGAAAGGCCGCCGAGAAGAACTTGCTAAACAGTTCCTCGCGGAATGTCGGGTTCATGTTGTAACGGTTTTGCAGCTTGAACCACTTCGGCTTGTCCTGTTCAGAAATGGATTTATCGATGGGCTGCGCGGCGTAGTATGCAGCGGCGTAGTAACCGTCGGCGAGGCGCTTTTCGTCGGGTGTTACTTCGCTGCGGTCGCGCCGCTGGTTCAGCGCCAAATCATAGACGATCTGACGAAGCTGGAAGCACGCACCTGCCTGCCGTGCGGCCATGTCCATTGGGTCGGCGCCCTGAATCTCGGCCTTGACGCGCTCCACCGAAGGCATTTCGCTCAGGTAGGCAGGATCAAGCGCCTGGGCTTTAACCGCAATGGTCATCAGAGCCGCGCAACAGATTAGATGCCGGCAGGCCCGCGACGAAACGCGAACGAGAAAGGCTGGTTTCGTTTTCATATCCATTCTCCTCTTTGGAGTGCGGGAGCTTACTGTCGCTTTTGACTTTCGACTTCAACACCAATGGCAGCTTGCTGCCGCCCTGAAGTCGGCGACGAGAGATGGATCAGTGGCCACTTGCTCCCGCGCAGTCCGTTCTGAGAACGGATGCTGCAAGAAGAGCGGGCTTCGTTGTAGCGGCTGCTCTCAGAGCGGCTGGACTCCAGCAAGCTGGAGCCAACCAAAGCGGGAGCAAGCTCCCGCACTCCAAGAAGAACCGGCGATAAGTCATATTCCATACCGAATCCGACAATAGCCGGAACCTGGCGTCTCATCGTCTCCAGGAACAGACATCCGATGTCTGTGCCACGCACATCATGGCGACAACCTCAGCTTTTCTGACTCAATCGCATCCAAAACCTTTTCCATCATTCTCGATGCCTCGGTTAATGAGGCCTCCATGACGATGTGCGCGTCGCTAAACCCGTGACGATCAAGAAACCTGCAGAACTTCTCGCGCACCTCAGCATCCAGAACCCTGATTTTGGCTCTCGTCTCTTCCAGCGCCCTCTTCCAGCAAACCCCGCAACGATAGGTGGTCAGGAAATCCTCTCGAACCGAATTCCATTGGGGTATGGCATGAGCATTGTCCCCACTACAGGGTTTCAGGCAGCCCGAGCAGAGCAGGAAATAAGGCTCCGAAGGCTCCACAGGTTCAGGCGAAAGCAATCTTCTGATGAACGTCATAGGCTATCTCTCGCAAAGGCCTCTATAAATCGTGCTGTTCGGCACCCACCAAGTTAATAACCCCTCGCCCCTACCCCTCTCTAACCCTAAGTCACTCGCTCACGAGATGACTGCACCGCGCACGGTTCGTGGGCTTTTGCACCCGCAGCACAGGATCTCGCTCATGGAATCCTCTTGCCGGCAGCCCGTCTCGGACGGACCACCGGAAGCGGTGCTTCCCCGCTCCAGGCAAACCTCTTGGCAGCCGCCCAACATTTCGATCCTGTCCTACGGCTCCTTCTGGTTTTCGTCCTGGCCCTCACCAATTTCGTCGCCCGACCGGAGCCGAATCAGCTTTGCAGTTCTCGCTCTCACTGCTCTGGCGGCTTCGAGCAGATCCGCCACCAGGGCGTCCCGCTGCCGCGGGCTGCCGTTAAAACCGATCTCCCAATAAAGCTCTCCGAGCACATCGAGCAAGGTGAAGGAGGCTGGCGCTTGCGCGATGACGGCGCCATTGCGCCGCACCAACGCAACCGCATTGAGGTGGACAGGAAAAGGGGCGAGTTCGTGCACCGATGTAAGGTCAATCCCGTATCGTATGTGCTTTCCGCGCTGCTTGCAGATACCGCCGACCTTCAACATCTCCTGCGCCCCGTCGTCGTCGAACTCCAGGCACTTCGAAATTTCGATGTACTCCAGATCCGGCAGATTCGGCGGCCCTTGCACCGGCTTGCGTGCTTCGCGGTGGAAAGCGTCGACATTGCACCAGGAATATTGGGCTAAGAATCCCTTAAGCGCATCATCGCGATCCACCGCCTCGAAAATATCGGCAAGCGTGACGCCGGGATCGATGGAGCAAACACTGCGCAACTGCAAAAGATGGGTGTGTACCTCCACAGGCGCATAGATACCTGCCTCCTTGTCCCACTTGACAACTCGGAATCCGTTCCGTGTGATCGAGATGTTCATGTCCGCATTTCCTGTATTCGAAGCCGCTGAGCACGTGATGACCGTGCGGCGCACGGTTCTGGTGCCTACACCGTTGCCACCAGCTCAAGCTGCAGAGCATCGGGTGAGAACCCTTGGGTGGCTCGAGTACCTTGCTCCGCGAGTTACTTCATCAAACACGCATTCCACTGGCCAGCGGTCTCTTCGTAACTATCGCTCGCATATCCCATCCCATCCTTCTCCGCCACCGAAGCGCCACTTCAAGTGCCCTTCGCGATGAAGCGGTGCCAAGAAAGCCCGGAGGGCTGATTGATCGCGGGTGCCGCACCCATTAGAAGGCCTTTGACAAGTAAAATACTTCAACACCAGCGCAGCGCAGAAGTTTTTTGCAAGGGCACTGTCATCGATGCGTTGAGCCGTGGCTTCAGAGCTGAGGCTCGTAGTCGATGACTGAGCTGCCCGAGTCTCCTGCGGGTTGTATCCTTTCGACTCTCAGTGCAACTCTGAGAGCGCCTCAACAATCAGGTCGAGCTGTCCACAACGCATACAGGATTTTCGAGCGTCTTGGATCGGGGTCTCACTCGTTCGAGTCCGTCCAGGCACCCACCGGTGCCCCAGAAAATCGTTGGTACCAGGCCGTGTCCAAAAGTGTGCGACACGGTCACAGACGTTGTGGTTCTTTCAGCTAGAGGCTGGGGACCAGCGCCGGGCAGGCTCGCGGTCTGGGCGTCCGCGAGCACCTCGACCCTTCGGGCCAGGGACGGTGTCCAATCAGACAGGCGGTTTCAGCCAGCGCCACCCGAGGCTCATCACCCTTCCTCAGCCGCCCAACAGGCGTGCTGGTTCAAACCGCACCTGATCGCGCAGCACGTAGCAGCAGGCCCGCGCCAGTTTGTGGGCCAGCGCTTTGAATCGCCAGCGTCCGGTTCACCTGAGCCGTTTTCCGTTCCACAAAGCGTGCCGCCTGCCGGTAGAACCGGGCCGCGTAAGCCGCTTCCACAATAGGCCCAGGCCAGATAGGCATTGCCGTTGTGACGATTATTGCGGCCTTTCTTCTTGGTATTGCTCACTCGGGTGATGCTAACGCAGCGGCAGTAGGAGGCATAGTGGCCCACTTGTTTGAAGCAGTCTGGCATGTCTGCGATGAGTTACACTCCATGTCCAGTCCGGTGCCAATCGGAAGCTGCCCCTCGATCCTTAGAGATTCGCAGACATCAAACAACGATGTCTGCACCAACCCGAATCCATGTCCCAGGTTTCAAGCTGCGATTCACCAGCCTGCTTGTGCTAACTCATCTTGTTGATGGCCTGGAGCAGCTCTCCTGCCAAGTGCTTATCAACTCTTTCAAGTGTTCTGTAGACTTGGAGCGCATCCTCCTTTCTTCCCATGTTGATATAGCTAATGGCGAGCCACCAATGGGCATCGACGTTGTCGGCTTTGATACCAATGGCCTGCTTAAAAGTCGTCACGGCATTTGAGTGCTGCTTGAGATACAAATAGGCGACACCCAGTTCGGATAGGGCATTCAGGTTATCGGGTTTCAGTCGCACTGCCTCGCGATAGGCAGGTACAGCCTTGTCATACTGTTCCAACCCGTAGAGATAAACCCAACCAAGCCAGTGCTGCGCAGTGGCATCGTTGGGTTTAAGGCGAACTGCCTGATGAATCGCCTGCAGCGCGTTTTGGTACTTTACGCTAGTGCAGTAAATGACGCCCAATGCCAGGTTGGCATCAAAATAATCGGGCTGAAGTCGAAGCGACTCCCTCAGGGCAAATATGGCTTTCTCATTTTGACCGCTGATTCTCAGATCTGCGAGAGCCATCCCCAGGTACGCTCTCGCAAGGGCTTCCGAATCCGGCTTTAGGGCAACCACCTGCTTGTAGCTCTCAAGGGCTTTCACAAACTGATAATCCTTTCGGAACCTGTCGCCCTGGAGTAGGTAGGCTTCCGCTCCGCTCGGCACGCGTGGAGGCCCGTTTGCCAGGGCAGGGTCTGACGGTGCGGCACTCATCGTGTTGAACAGCAAGGCAGCGGAATGGACGATGCCCCCATAGATGAGTTCGTCATACTCAGCGTATTTGACAACGTGTGAGGGATTCGGCTGGGTCGTTACGGATGGAGTTTCTTGTGGAGTTTGGCCTGGCGGCTGGCCCCGGGCCGGCCGCGACCGTCGTCCGCCTTCGCTCGCAGGCAAGCCCGTTGAGCTGGCGCTTGCCGCTTCTTGAGAGCTCTTGTTAATCTCATCGAAAAGATCCTGCGCAGATTTCTTGTCTAACGCCATCAGCCTTCTCTGCACCTGCATCGCCTGATCCTTCTGGCCCAATCCGAGATAGGTATGGCCAAGACCATACACGAGGTGCACTTCTTGGGGCCTGGCTCGGAGTAGGCGCTGGTACACCACCAGCGCCTGTTGGTAGGCAGCCGTGGCCTTCGCCTCGTTCTTCTCTGCTGTGTAGATGTCACCCATCTCACGGTACGCCGTCGCCGCACTGCCCGGCTCCGGTTTGAGCAGAAGGACGCGTCGGTAGACTGGCAAAGCAGCCTTCGGATGAGCCATGACGCTCGTAAACGCGGCATACGCTAGAAGGCTCTTTGGATCGTCTTCGTCACTGAAAGTCACATTGATTTGCTCACCGAGTTCCTTGGCTTTGGCGCTATCGATCTTCTGGAGGGTCTGCTGAACGGCGATGGCTTCCTCTTTCATGCCCATCTCAACGTAGGTCAAACCGAGATTCGAATGGTAGAGACCTATTTCAGGCTTTAGGCGAATCGCTTCCTTATACGCGTTCACAGCTTCTGAGAATTGCTCCAGCTCGGTATAGACAATCCCTGTTTGATTGATGGTACGAGGATCGTTGGGTTTGAGGTTGAGCGACCCGCGGTAGGCTAATAGAGCGTTCTCGGGCTGCTTCAGTCCGTAGAAATAGACTTCGCCGATCCAATGCTGCGTCTCGGCATCCTCGGGATTGAGGCGAAGGGCTTCCTGAAACGTCGCCAGAGCGTTCTGATGCTGGCCTGCCAGGTAGTAAGACCGGCCTAGTCCAAGAATAGTATCTGCATAGTTTGGCCTCAGTCGCAGCGACTCTTTCGCGGCAGCAATCGCGTTCGGATACTGCTTCAATTCTCGGTAGCTGGCAGCCAGCCAGGCATGGATATTTGCCAGAGTCGGTACGTCGGGCGTTAGCGTTATGGCCTTGTGGAACGACTCGACCGCCTTAGCATAGTCCATTGCGTTGAAATGCTTTTGCCCCTCATTGAAGGATGCGATGGTCACAGCCGGACCGGCTGCTAACCGCTTGTTCACCGCAGTCAACAACTCTTGAGCGTATTCTTTGTTGAGAGTCGCCAGTCGCTGCTGAACCCGCATGGACTCTTCCTTCTTGCCAAGGCTGGCGTAGCTAAGACTCAGCAGGTATAGACTGTTCTGATCGTCTGCCTTTAAGCGAATCGCCTGCTGAAGCGCTGCCAAGGCTTCCGGATATTTCATCTGCAAAAAAGCGGCACCGCCCAAGGTAAAGTATGCCTCCTGGTAGTCTGGTTTGAGGCGAATGGCTTCTCGAGTTTCGGCTTCGGCATTCTCGAACGGTTTCAGGTCCCTCGAAGCCGAAGGTCCGGTGACAAGCGTCCTTCCATGGCTGTCATAGGCTTGGGCCAGCCATAAATGTAATTCAGCAACGTTCGGAGCCAATCGAATGGCTTGCTTGTAGGCCTCGACCGATTGAGGGTATTGCTTGAGTCCATAATAAGCGCTGCCTAGGCCCGTATAGGCAGCACTGGAAGGTCCGATCGCGATCGACTTGTTGAAATGCTCGACAGCCCGTGCGTAGTCGTTCGATCTCAGGTACGCCTGGCCTGTTTTCGATTCGTTTGTGGCAGCCTGGGCCTCGGCAGCCGAGAGGGGTTTAGCCGCCGCCCCCGCCTGCGTGGTTTGGGACTGAGTGTTCGCACTCTTGAACAAATCCGAAGCAGCCTGAATCAGCTTGTCGAATCCCATGGGTTCTTCTCCTTTTCCTGGTTGCGCTGCGCCTTCGGAAGATTTTGCCCGACCGTCGATCCTGGCTTGTGCGGCCTTCTCTCGACGCAGGTACTCCTCGTGCCGCTGCGCGAAGATGGCGTTGGCTTTCGCATATTCCGCCTGAAACGCGGGCGAAAAGAACTTCTGGAACAACTCGTGGCGGAACTCAGGGTCGACATCATAACCACCACGCGTCACCTTGGCCTTTAACCGGGTCTCGGAGTAGGCCACATCGTAGGCGTCTGCGATCCTGCTCTCATCGGGCGTGACGTTGTTGCGGTTGCGGTGCTGGCTCAAAGCCAGGTCGTAGAGGATCTGCCGCAGTTGCCAGAAAGCTCCCATCTGGCGCTCGGCTGTGTCCTGCGCGTCTTTGCCCTGCATCTCGCGCAATACCCTGGCCACCGTTGGCATCTCGCCCAGGTACGGCGGATTCAGTTTCTGGGCCTCGAGGTAGCGACATGGCACTACTCCCGGCAGGGCGGCTAGAATCGCTAGCCAGGACAAGATACGGTTGCATGTTGGTTACCGGCGCAACGGGCGATTTCCAGATGCGCTCTAGAGTGAATTCTTTGTGGCCGCCGCTGACAAACAGCGCGGCAACCGGGACCCGCCCGCTACCGCAGGCGGTACTGACGCTGTGGGCAGCCCGGCGGAGTTCCATGCATTGATCGACATCTCATGTTGTTACTCCCTCAGGATGAGTCCTATGGAGTGAGATGAGCCCTTCGATTCTCGATCGGGACCTTGGCAGTCTGGGTAACGGCCGTTCTCAGAACGGACCGTGGACTCCAAAACAATCAGCGACTGTCACAGCCGTCAGAGGGCGATGGCTGCGCCACTCGGCGCTGAACTCTTGATTTACTTTGGACGCTCTTTAACCACCCCGTCACGGAAGATGAAAACGTGTCTCTGCCTTTGGGCTGCTCTTCGTTCCTTCGCGGGCTCGAAGGGACCAAGGTAACCGGGCATCACGACTGAGATGGACCTGCCCACGGTCTTGACGTCGGTGATCTCACCACACGTGCCAAACGATGGAGTGGCTTTCGCGCCGGACTTGCTTACTGTCACAAAGTAATAGAGGCAGGGACAAGCCGTACCGCCATTGTCCGTGACGAGCACGATGTCCGTCGCGCCAACACGCATCGGTTCGCCGAGGCTCAAGCTGTTGTTGCCCGTGATCACCGGTTCAAGCGGACGACCGTTGAACTGCAGGACCTTAACTTCGTCAACGGTCAAAACCCCAAAGCGGGTGACAAACCCGTGCTCTTCCTGCGGCAGCCCTTGCGCGAACGCACCCGCGCTCGCGGCGCATAGGATGGCGAGGCCGAAACCAAAGTGCCTCGCCAGCCGGGACACTGTGAATCGATTCATCTTCATGACATTGCGCCTCGGGGGAACCGTGGCGGCGCCAGGAATGCGACGGCAACCGGAAAGGGTCCTGGTAGCAAGCCGAAAGGCCTCTCGCGGCTCGGAGAGCGGCTCCCACGTTCGGGACCGGCGCCAGCGGGCGCCACCGCAACTGTGAAAACATTGTGCTGATCGCCGTGCATTACCAAGCGGACTGCGGTGCTGACATCGCAGGTTCCACCCAAGACACCGCCGTCAGCGCCCGCAGCGTGTTCACCAGGAACGGTGCTACGGAACGCGATTGAAGCCCAGATCGCACAGTAGCTTCGTGAACTCCTCCGGCAGGGCCGTTACTCTGTTCACGGTAACCTCACCGTATTTTGGATCCAGCCCAGGTGCTTCTTGTCGACTCCAGTTGATCTCTCGGACAACCTCTCCGCCGCAAACCACAAAGGATTTGGCCGTGAATCTCCAGGTTTCAGGCTCTTCGCCTGCCTGATTCTGAGGATCGAAGGGTGGATTGGCGAAACCCGGCGCATCGAAAATAGTTAGCAAATCTTTCTGGGTCCTGGCGGAACACGAGGTTTCAAAATATGGATTCGGGTGGCCCTGCGAATCCGTGGCCCAACAACGGTTACCCGAAGTCGAAAGCCGATATTTCTGGAAATTCGTCCCAATCGTCCCCGGCACCCAGTAGAGTGTGTTGTCCTTCATATTTCTGATTCTCTCCCGGGAGACGAACTGCACGATGTGAGGATCGGTGCAGCCTACGCCGATCGTAATACCATCCTTGTTCGAGTCAGGGCAGTTCCCAGACTGACAGGCTGCCACGCCGGTGCGCACTTCCAACCATTTTGCGCCCGATGCATTCCACTCCTCCGCTCGCACCTCCCCTCCCGTAAAGGTTGGTTGTTCCGTTGCGCTACACGGTCCCTTTCGATTTTCGGTCAAGCAGACGCACGGCCCTGCTGCGGTGACTTCCGGCGCTTCGGTGCAGGCCGACTGGGCAGGGCAAAGCCCTGTAAATCGATAAAGTACACCGGCATCCCTGCTTCCCCCTTGATAGGTCACTCCGTAAAGGTTGTTGTTCGTATGCAGCATCGGGGTGGCGATGGGCGTTCTGCCCGTGACATAAGTGTCAAAGTTGTCGAGAACCTTGAAATCGCTGCCGGTCGGGCTGATCCGGTAGAGGACCCCTCTGCCCTTGCTCCCGCCATACTTGGTGGTTCCGTAGAAATTGCCGTCTGGACCCTGGACCAATCCCGATACGGGAGACATGCCTTCCGTCGTTCCGTTGAGACTGCGGACAAAGATGGGCGACCCTCCCTGGGTAGACAGCTTGTACGCCACTCCATATCCCTTACCTCCACCCGCGGTTGTCCCGTAAAGGTAACCATCCCTCCCCTGCATGATGCTGTAAGGGCCGGAGCCGTTTGTCAGGTCGAACTTGTAGACCAGGGATACTCGTCCGTCGAGCGTGGCTTTGAATACGGTGCCATATGGATTGTTCGCCAGCCCTCCATAAGCGACGCCATAAAGGTTGCCGTCGCTGGCTGCAATCAGGCTGACGGGATAGTTGCCTTTGTCGCCATTGAACATGCAGCTGTTTATCAACTGTGCGTCGGTTGTCAGCGGATCCTTGGGGATGGCGCCCCCAATGCACAGCGCCTGGAAAGAGTCCGGTCCCCCACCGGGTGAGATCTTGTACAGCACGCCATACTTGTAATTCCCGGTGTATGCCGTCACACCGTAGAAATTGCCATCACGAGCCTGCACAGGTGCCGAGACCGGATATCCAGCAGCGGCGTCCAGCCTTTGTTGAGTTGTGTAAGGACACGGTGGGTTCTGACACGACGGACGTGTTACATCCAACATGTGCCCGGCCCGAAAGTGGTACATCACGCTCAATGGTCCTTCCGGCGGCACAATTTTGAAGATGGTTCCGGTGCGATACTTGCCGCCGCCGTAAGTGGTTCCATAGAAGTTGCCATCGCTTCCACGCGTCAGGCCGCCCTGGGGACCCGAACCGCTGGTAACATCGAAGTTGTGCAGGACTTTCAGCTTTCCATCCAGCGTCATTCTGAAGACTGTTCCCTGGTTGTTGACCGTTCCACCCTGCGGCGACGTGCTGTAGAGGCTGCCATCGGAACCTTCAGCCAGCAGACCGATTTCCCGAAACCAAATGGGATCACCCGGATTGGTGCCGAAGTGATACAGCACAGACAAGCTCTGCGCGCGGGCGACTGTCGGACCCAGTTGCAGAAGCACCGTCACCGCGATGAGACCCGACTTCCAAACCCACGAATCTGCATTTCGCATTCCAACCTCGCTTCTTCGGAAGTGCGCCCTGCCGCCGGTGGCAGCACTGAATCCTGCTCTTCCAGGAGCGCAACCACCGGCATCCGCGCAGTGGAGGTCACTTTCACCAGTGCCCCACGACAGATTCCCTGCCCTGCCTGGCAAGGAGATTGAACGTGCTGAATTTGGGAGACCATAACGGTGCTGCCCGATTTGGACCTGGGATCGCTTGTCTCATAAGCGGATTTTTTCGGCCAAGCAGCTCATCTTTTGAAAACAATCTGCGGAGCCGGACACGCGAAAGATGGCCTCCCAGGCAAATTCAGCTAGTGGCTGTATGCCGACTGAAGCCGCTGTTGCGAGTTGCAGCGCGTTCCCTCGGATGCTAGCATCTCGGTATTGATCGAAAACGGCTCGGTCTTCACGGCTGGCTGCTGATCACCAAATCGACGACTCTCATCACGCTTTGCGCAGAAGCGCTGGAAAAACTGTCATGCCGCTTCGAAATTCTCGAATGGCACATGGCCTGGAAGGCAGCGAGCTAGCCAGAACACCGGACGAAAGGCGGGCACTGGACCACCTGTTCAGCGTCACTTACGAGGAACTGCGCCGGCTGGCTTCGTCTGTGAGGCGCCACGACCCGGCAGCGACTCTCAGCCCCACCGCCCTCGTCAACGAGGCCTGGCTGAAACTGGCAAACTCACCGCGCTTTGCAACCACCTCCCGCCTGCACTTTAAGCGGATCGCTGCCCGCGCGATGCGGCAGGTCCTGATCGAGGCAGCCCGTCGCCGCAAGGCCAACAAACGAGGAGGAGCTGACGGGAATTGGATCACCTTCGACGATTCACTCCACGAAGCGCCGTCGTCTGGACAGGACCTGCTGGCCCTTGATACCGCTCTGGAAGATCTCGCGCGCCTCAACCCGCGTCAGGCCATGATGGTTGAGAGCCGGTTCTTCGGAGGTCTGGACATCGGTGAAACAGCTGAACTGCTGGCTGTGTCGGAAGAAACGATCCATCGCGACTGGCGAGCCGCGAAGGCTTGGCTGGGGCACGAACTCCGTCGAGATAGGGGACACGGAACAGGGGATCAGGAGTAAGCGCTGCCAGCGAATCGAGGCAAGCCCCTGACGGACGGCACCGCCGTGGAGGCAGTTCCGGCCGAAGGTTGATCGGTCCGCCGCCTAGGGCCTTGTTGGCTCTTCACTGTCCCCAATTGCATGCACCCTACCTTTCTTGAAAATGGATAGCGCGCGTTGGCAGCGAATCCAAGCTCTTTTCCATGAGGCGGCAGAGCGCCCGGCGACCGAGCAGAGTGACTTTCTCAAAAGTGCCTGCGGCGGTGACGAAAGCCTCGTCGCTGACGTGCTTGGCATGCTGGAGGAAGACGCCCGGGGCGCCTCACTGCTGGATCGCGATGTCGCTCAGGTGGCTCAGGAAGTGCTGGTTGAAGACAGTCCGCCATTTCCATTCAAAGAATTTGGACCGTACCGGATCCGGTCGTTGCTTGGCGAAGGCGGTATGGGCGTGGTTTACCTTGCCGAGCGGACCGACCTGGGCAGTCTGGTCGCCATCAAGATTCTGCGGGATGCGTGGCTGTCTCCCGCTCGCCGCGAGCGCTTCGCCAGCGAGCAGCGGACTCTGGCCCAGCTCAATCATCCATTCATCGCCCGACTGTACGACGCCGATACTCTCCTGGACGGAACTCCATGGTTTGTGATGGAGTACGTTGAAGGCGTCCCGCTGACTGCATACTGTTCCCAGCACCAATGCCCCATCCAGAGACGGCTGCAGCTTTTCCGGGCCGTATGTGAGACCGTTCAGTTCGCTCACCAGCATGCCGTCATCCACCGTGACTTGAAGCCGTCCAACATTCTCGTGAAGCCCGATGGAACCGTGCGATTGCTCGATTTCGGGATCGCGAAGCAACTCGATAGTCATGAAGTGCCGATAGACCAGACTCAAACCGGCCTGCGGCTCATGACGCCAGCGTATGCGGCGCCTGAGCAGATCCGCGGCGAACGAGTAGGCGTTCACACCGACGTCTACGCTTTGGGTGTCATTCTCTACGAGTTGCTGACCGGGCGTCTCCCCTTCGATCTCTCGAATCGGACACCCGGAGAGGTTGAAACGATCATCGTCGGGCAGGAACCGGAAAGGCCGTCGATGGCTGCCAGGGAGAGCGCCAAGCCTCAAGGCGCGAATCCCCGCATCCCGCCGGCCAGCAAGAGTTCCTGGGCCGATCTGGATGTCTTGTGCCTCGCTGCGATGCACAAGGACAGCCAGAGAAGATATCGATCGGTCGAAGCGCTGATACGAGATGTGGATCACTACCTCAAGGCAGAACCGTTGGAGGCTCGACCGGACAGTCTGGGTTACCGGCTGGCCAAGTTCGTTCGCCGAAATCGGCGATCGGTCGCGGCGACGACACTGGCCTTCGCGCTAATCGTCGGTCTGGTGGTCTTCTTCACAGTCCGTTTGACGATCGCTCGCAATGCAGCTCTGGCCGAAGCAGCCCGAACCCAGCGCATCCAGCGTTTCATGTTGAACTTGTTCCAGGGCGGTGATGAAGCAGCCGGGCCAGCCGAAAACCTGCGCGTCATCACTCTGGTAGACCGCGGCGTGCAGGAGGCGCGCAATCTGGATGCCGAGCCGGTTGTGCAGGCTCAGCTCTACCAGACGCTCGGCGACATCTACCAAAAGCTGGGCAAACTCGACCAAGCTGATTCATTACTTCAATCGGCCCTTGAAAGGCGCCGGACCCTCTTCGGCATGAATCACGCCGAAGTCGGAGAAAGCTTGGTGGCCCTCGGTCTCCTCCGAGCCGACCAGGCTCAGCTGGAGGAGAGCGAGCGGCTGGCCCGCGAAGGTCTGGACATGAACCGGCGGAATTTACCCCCCGAACATCCGGCCTTAGCCAAAGCAACGACCTCGCTCGGCCAGGTGCTGGAAGCTCGAGGCAAGTATGATGAAGCCATCGAAGTGTTCGAAGAAGCGGTGCGGCTTCATTCGGCGGCAGGTGAGACGGATCCTGACCTTGCAGTCGCCTTGAGTGAACTGGCCAACACACACTTTTACGCCGGCCATTACGACATCTCCGAATCTCTCAACCGCCGCACTTTGACCATGAACCGACTACTCTATGGCGAACGTCATCCGCACGTGGCCGACGATCTGATCAATCTAGGTGCCATCCAGTTTGAAAGAGGAAAGTACGCCGAAGCCGAACAGTTCTACCGCCAAGGGCTCGACATCTTCAGGGCCTGGTATGGCAAAGATCACCACAGGACTGGAGCCGCGCTAACAATGCTGGGCCGGGCACTCGTGTCCCAGGACAAAACTGCGGAAGCAAGCGGCTTGATGCAGGAGGCCCTCGCCATTCAGGAGCGGGTCTACGGAAGGGTGCACCCTCGTGTTGCTTCGGCACTCAATGAACTTGGAAGAGTGGCACAGCAGCAGGGGAAGCTCGACGAGGCGGAAGCGCACTTCACGCGCATGGCGGAGATCTATCGCACGGTGTATAACGACAAGCACTACTACATTGGCATCGCCCTGTCCAATCTGGCAGCAGTCTTTGTGGATCGGAAGGAGTATATCCGGGCGGAACAGCTTTATAGGGATGTGCTTCAACGCTATGCCGCGACTCTGCCGGGAGATCACCAGCTCGTTGGAATCGCCAAGGTTCGCTTGGGACGAGCGCTTGTCCGTCAGCGCCGCTACCAGGAAGCTGAAGGGCAGATCGTCGCGGGATATGAGCTTCTCATGAAGCAAACCAGCCCGCCGGCGCGCTGGTTGAATTTCGCGCGCGAAGACCTCGCAGCGCTATACGACGCTCTGAATCAGCCGGCGAGAGCAAGGAAGTTTCGAGTCGAATTAGCTGACGCGGCGGCCAAAGAGACCGGTGTGGTGAGCAAGAAATGAGAGATCACGGGCATAAAGGCGCCCGAATCCGAAGACCACATTCTGTTCGCAGCGCTGCGATCGCAGTTTTGCATTGAGATGTCTGCTCCCGACTGGCTTCGTCAGCCATTTTCTGCCCGAGCCGTGCCCACTGCAATCGGCTGCCCTTCTGAATGATCTCGTTGTCTTTCGCAAGTGTCTCTCCACCAAAGTTTCCAGATGAAACAGTTTGAGCAGCTTTGGCGCCGTAATCCGTCGTTCCCTACCAGGGGGAGGACGAGCCGACCCAGGCTCAACTCAACGGAAGCGGTTTGCTCTTCCATTTGCCCGCAAAAGACAGAATGACCGATTTCCGGACAGCAGCATCCACCAGGAAATCCCCCACAGGTTCTTGTGTTCACTTAAGTAACTGTTCTCCAATCGATTAGATCAGCCGAGCAGTTTGGAACGCGGCGTGATTCATGGAAACGCGCAATGGCGTGAAATGGCAAGATTGGGGAAGACACTAGAGGGAAAAGGTCATGGACTCAAAGACTGACAAACTTCTGCAGCAGGCTGGCAAATATGTCCAGCTGGGCAAGCTGCCAATCGCTCTCGAACAGTACCTCAAGATCCATGAATCAGAGCCAGAGGATACGACGATCATCAACACGATCGGCGATCTCTATGTTCGGCTCGACGACAAAGACAATGCCTTGGCTTGGTACCACAAGCTGGCTGAGAGGTTCGAATACCGTGAGCTTCTTTCTAACGCCATGGCCACTTATCGCAAGATCTTAAAACTCTCTCCAAAGAACCATGAAGCCATGACGCTTCTGGCTCAGCTCTACGAGCGCCAGGGGCAGACGCAAAATGCCAAAACTCAATACCAGATGCTTGCCAAACTAAAGATGAATCTGAACGACCCAGTGCAAGCAATCGCGCTTCTAAATAAGGTCTGTGAGCTAGACCCAAAATGCGCCGGCAGCCGAATGACTCTGGCGCAGGCTCTGGAAATGGCTGGCAGCTATCTTGAAGCCGTTCAGTTCTATCTTGACAGCGCCTCGGCCTACGTGGAACAGGGAAACTCCGTGGCTGCACTACAGGCAGCTGACAACATTTTTCGCCTCCAGCCAAAAGACAAGGAGGTCGTGAAGTCATTCTTTGCGTTGCTTCAAAGAATCGATCTCACCCAGCGGGGTCTGGACTACTTAAGGGCGCAGGCACTCGACGAGGACCCCGAGTTCAAATCCATCCTTGCCGAAGCGTTCCTTCAACAAGGCAACGTCGAAGGGGCCCAGAAACTCATCCAAGGCTGCGTTCTTGAGTACCCCGAGCTTTATCGTCCGGCCATTCAAGTCTTGCAGGAGTTGGTTGCCCGCCGAGACTTGGATGCAAGCCTGGATCTCGTTGAAGAAATCGTAGACGTCTCCATCCGCCTGAAAGATGAATCCTCTCTGAAGGTGCTGCTGGATTCGCTCCTCAATCTGGACGAGACGAACGTCCGTTTACTCAAGACACTCTCAACCGTTCTGATCCGGATGAGTGACAAGGAAGCACTCGAAGTTTGTCTCAAGCGCCTGGTTATCCTTCAGTTGCGTGGTGGCCAGACGCGCGATGCACGCGAAAGCCTGAACAAGCTGGTTAACCATGGCAAGTCAAGTTTCTACCTGGACTTGCTCAACATGATTGACGACACCGCCATGGATCCAAATGCAGATATGCGCGGCGCAGTCCAAAAGGTTATCCATGCCTTGGAACGTGGCGGGTTGGAAAAGGAAGAATCTGCCCAGGATGCAGGGGTGCCCTTGGGTGTGTCCGAGCTGGACCTAGGCATGGGCACTGCGTTCGAAGAGGAACTGCAGTTCGCGCAGGATTCGGTCTAGGAGCCGCGGGAATCCGGCCCGCGCTCCTGCTTCCGGCCGCTCTCTCTCGTCGCTCGCAGCGGAGGATAGCGGCCGGAATGTTAATCAGCCTTAACCTGAAACAATGACAACGCTTGTAATACCCGACATCACGTCTTAGCAACAAGTCTCAACCCTTACAACTCCCCCGCCGATCCATGTCTTGCTGTCATCTGGTTACACCCGGCCTGGTGGCCCTATTGGGTGCCTCCCGCGAAACTCCCGCCTGAACCTCCTTCAGGAGCCTCAGGTCCACCATCCCCTCTAGCGTTCCTTTCCTCAGATATCCCACGGCCCGAGCGCGTTGAAAGAAGACGTCCAGTGAATCTGGCAAAGGGTCGAAGGTAGCTTCGAATCGGCTGGAGGCTTCCGTCAGGACTTTTTCTGCCAGGGGCTGGCGATTTATCTTGGCTATCTCTTGGTTGACAAGTTTCAAGGTCTCTTCACGATTGTGCAGAATCCAGCGGGTGAGAGCTACATGCGCCGCCAGGAACTTTCGAACCCATTCAGGCCTCTCTGCCAAGGCTTTCGTCGAGGCCACAACGAGCGCGGTGGAGAATCTCCGCTCTGGCCAAAGGTCACGCTCATCCACTTGAATAACCCCACCGCCACGGTGCACCAGCAAAGCACCCCAAGGCTCGGCAACCCAGGCAGCATCCAGTTCTTTGCGCAGGAAAAGGGTCAGGATATCGGCATTGGCGAGCGGAAGAACCTCAACCGTGCCCCCCTTCTCCTTCGGGAAGCAGCCCATTTCAGCCAGATACGCCCGAAGCGAGAGGTCCTGCGTGTTTCCAATCTGAGGTGATGCAAAGCGCTTTCCAGGAAAATCTTCCTTGCGATCCAATGAGACGCCGGCCCTCCTGACAAACACCGCGCCGCCACTCGCGGCGCCAGCAATAACGCGGAGCGCACGCCCTTCCGTGCGCACGTAGGCATTGATCGCGGGTGCCGGGCCTACATAGGTCAAATCGATATCTCCGGCCAGTAGAGCTTCAATAGCAGAAGGGCCTGAAGGAAAGAGTTTGGGAACCAATATAACGCTGCCCAAAGCTTTCTGGAACTCGCCTTTAGCCAGTCCCACTAATGCTTGCGAGTGAGTGATGTTAGGGAGGTAGCCGATTCTCAGCGAAGGCTCAGACTGGCGGCGGCCACTGCAAGAGACCAAAGTCGCTGCCACCAGAATGCAAAGGAGACCGAGCGCGGATGTCGACAAACTCGCAGTGCTGCCCTCTCTTGCAAACGCTTGGGCTCGGGGTACCCCGTTGCGGAGACAGGAACCAAAACTGAACCTGGTTTCGATTTCTTTACATCCCTTCAAAATAAGATCCTCAATGGACTCAGTGCCGCGCAGCAGACGGAGTAGGGCTCCGATTGCTCGGGAATGAGAAACCCTTTTCATGCGCTCCTTCCTCTCAAAAAAGCAACGAGTATAACCGAAGTTCAAGTCGGGCGCTCGAGACCTGCCGGTGAGTCAGGCCTGAAGTGCCCAACCTTCTGGCCGGTGATCTTCAGGGTGACTATCTCTGTGCGCTCAGACAACCGGGGATCACTGATTCATTCCTTCCAGGCGGTACCGAAAACATGGGGACCGAACCAGGGGATGGGTAGCAGAATCTCCTGTGCCCTGAGGCGTGAAAACCCAACATCGCTGATGGTTTTCAAAGTCTCACGATCGGGGTGGCAGCCATCGGCGAGAATCTTCCAGACAGGTCGCAACATTCTCTGCCCCCTGCGAAGCCAGGTGCCTGGAGGACCAGCGACGTGTTCAATGAAGATCAACCGCCCACCGGGCCTGAGGACACGATAGATCTCCTGGAGCACGGTCTTGGGATTCCGAACACTGCAAAGCACCAGAGTACAAACTACAACGTCAGCACTTGAAGTCGCAAAATCAAGTTGGTCGGCGGACTTCGCATGAATGGTTGCCTTCAGGCCAGTCCGGCGCGCTTCGTGAAGCAAATAGGGGTGCATGAAGATATTAGGTTCCACTCCGATCCACTCGACATCTGAGGGGTAGTATGAAAAATTGACCCCGGTTCCTGGACCGATTTCTATGACTGTTCCAGACAGACCGTTGAGGAGGCTGCGTTTCTGGTCTGCCAAAGCGCGGTCATGCTGCGGCGCGACGTGAAACAGCATCCATGCAAACAAGCGCTGGCGAAGCTGCCGCGACCTTGCCAATGGCTTGCGCCCGAATAGTTGAGATGCCATAATCGCTTGCCTTGAAATGGTCGCTGCAACATCAGGGCCTGTCGTCCGAGTATTCGAACTCAACGACCTCTGCTAGTCCATGAAAATTTCCAGGCTCACTTCTGCTTTCGTCCCGGCGATCTGTGCCTCAACTTGTTGGTTTCTTTTTGCAGCATCGGCAGGCTCTCCTACCTCTCAACTCTCCGCAGACGAGCCGCCACTCACCCGCGAGCAGGAGTGGCAACGGCAGCGCCAAGCCAAGAGCGCCCAGCTCAAACCTTATCGGCCTGGCACCCTTGAAGCCGCCGCTCTCTATATCCAGAACAAAAGAGTTCTTCAGAAGTTCGCCGAAGGCTGGAAGGGCTTCCATCCCAGACTTGGAGGTCTCAGCACGGGCTCTGGTTTCGCGGGTGGCATCCGGTATGCACCCCGGCTCTCTGATGGAAAACTAGACTTTCAAACCTCCGGCGCAGTCTCAACGAGCCTCTATCAGTTCTATGATCTCAAGTTGGGCGCGCCAAGGCTTTTCAGCGGGAAGCTCTCCACAGAATTTTATTCGCGCTACAGGAGCTATCCCCGGGAAGACTTTTTTGGTCTCGGCCCGAATTCCAGCAAGCAGGACCGCACTGACTTTGCTCTCGAAGATTCATCTTACGATGTGAGCGCAGGCTGGAATTGGACCCGCTGGCTGACCACCGGACTTAGAGCCGGATATCTCAAGACCAATATTGGCTCAGGAAAGGACGGGCGTTTTGCTAACACCGAAACACGATTCAGCCCAGCTGTGTTGCCTGAGATCGCCCGCCAGCCAAGCTTCTATCACACCGATGCATTCTTCCGCATCGACTACCGCGATGAAGCTCTCAATACACACGCGGGCGGCAAGTACGAGATTGCCTATTCCTACTACGATGACCTAAAGCTCGACAGGCACACGTTTCGCCGCCTGGACGCGGAACTGCAGCAACACTTTCCTTTCCTGAAGAAAAAGCGCGTCATCTCCTTGCGAGCGCTGGCCTCGCTGAGTGACACCAGCGCAGGCCAGAGCATTCCCTTTTACATGATGCAGGAAATCGGCGGGGCAGACTCGCTGCGAGGCTACCGGGAGTTTCGCTTCCGTGACCGGAACTATCTCGTGATGAATCTTGAGTATCGCTGGGAAGCTTTTTCGGGTCTCGACATGGCGATTTTCGGAGATGCGGGAAAGGTGGCCGCACGACGCCGCGATGTGAACCTCCAGGATCTGGAGAGCGACGTTGGCTTCGGGTTTCGTTTCAATTCCATCAAGTCCGTATTTCTGCGTATCGATGTGGCCTTCAGCCAGGAAGGCGCTCGCGTCTTTTTTAAGTTCGCCCCAATCTTCTGAAGCATACCCGTGCCCCGCTAAGACGGCCGGTCTCAGAGATGAGGAGACACAGAGTAAGAATATGGAGTGTTCGGAGATACACGAGTTCAGTTCGAGTCAAATACCCCTGGCCAGAAGACAAATGCGCCGGAGTCTCTGCGTCTTCCTGTCTCTGGGGTGGACCCTTCTCTGGACGATGCCCGCGTTCGCGCAGAAGTTCCGCCGGGATGACCCGATCTGGCAAGACAACGACAACCAGAACATTCCGACACCGAAGAAGTTCACGGTCGCGGATTATTACGACTTTCTGGAAAACACATTCTTCAGGGCTGGAGACAAGACTCGCAAACGGGCATTGAATATCAACACGCTGGGCGAAGTTGCGAACTCCAATTGGTTTACGAATCGCCACGGAATGCATGCGATGAGCTTGGAAGAACTGGTGCGGGGACCCGATCGGGGAGGTCCGACCCAGGAGAAGAAGTGGCAGGTTGTTCGCAACAAGCAAGGAGGAATCACTCCGGGCTTTCGCATTCAAGACGCAACGAGAACAACATACCAGCTGAAGTTCGATCCCTTGAGCAACCCGGAGATGGCCACAGCGGCTGAAGTCATTTGCACAAAGTTGTTTCACGCCATCGGGTACTTCGTCGCCGAAGACTACATTGTGTCGTTCTCCCGGAATCAGATTGAACTGAGCCCGAAAGCCGAGTTTGTAGACCTCGTTGGCAAAGTCAGGCCTATGACTGATCGCGACGTCAACCAGATCCTGTCCCACGCCTATCAGGGGAACGATGGCCGTTATCGCACGGTTGCCAGCAAATTCATCCCCGGCAAGCTCGCGGGCGAATACCGGTACTACGGCACCCGGCCGGATGATCCCAATGACATATTCCCTCACGAGCACAGGCGTGAACTGCGCGGCCTGAGAGTCTTCAGCGCCTGGCTCAATCATGACGACTCGCGCAGCGTCAACACGTTTGACACACTCATCAGCGAGAACGGCCGGCAATTCATTCGACACTACTTGTTTGATTTTGGATCTACCCTGGGTAGCGCGAGCCTTTTTGCGCAGAAGCCGCGAGCCGGCAATGAGTACCTTTGGGAGCCCGGCCCCACATTCAAATCCATCTTCACCCTGGGTCTGTGGGTACGCCCCTGGATAAAAGTCACGTATCCGCAGTATCCATCGATCGGCAACTTTGAAGCCGATTTCTTCGAGCCGCAAAAATGGAAGCCTGAGTATCCCAATCCTGCCTTTGACAACCTGGCGGATGATGATGCGTTCTGGGCCGCCCGTATCGTGATGGCCTTCACCGACGATCAACTCCGGGCCATCGTTAAGACGGGCAAGCTGAGTGACGCGCGCGCCGAGGCGTACTTGACGGAATGCCTCATCAAGCGCCGCGACAAAGTGGGCCGCTACTGGTTGAATCAAGTGAATCCGCTCGACGAATTCCAGGTGCGCGGGAACGAGGTGTTGTTCGACAATGCCGCCACGCGTTTTCTTAAAAGCGTGGCTGAGGCTGAGAGCTATCAAATCCAATGGCATCAGTTCGACAACCGCAAAGAGACACTGCAACCCACGGGCCCTAAGGCAGCCGTAACGCGGAAGCCACTGTCTATCCCCGCGGAGGCCTTCGACGGTCCTGCCGATGGAGATTCCGGAGCGCGCTATGCCATGTTGGAAATCAGTTCGCAGAGCAGCCGTCATCCCAAATGGGCCAGGCCGGTGCGCGTGTACCTGCGAAAGCAGGCCGGGCAAACGTCGGTAGTGGGGGTCGAGCGCGACTAGGATTTTCAGAAAGCGGTCTGCGGCAATGAGCAGTGCAGCATCAGCGGCGCGAGGGGGTATGACTCAGTTTTCGAACGAAAGAGTTCACGAAGCGGTAACACAATTTTCCAGTGCCATCCTCACGATGCAGAGTGCTGATGACCTGGAACGCCTCGTCGTGGCCCTCTGGGTGGAGATGCAGGCCTTGGGGCTCGACGTCGAATATTGCGGCATCAACATCCTTCACGCATCCAACAGAACTCTGGATTTCTACGGCGTCCACGAAACTGGCCTCTTCATGGCCGAGGGTATTCCCTTCTCTGATGCATTCCAGTGTGCCAATCAACCTTGCCTGGATGAGATGCTGGATCTTTTCAAGGAAGGGCAGGTTTTGCGCTGCACCATGCAGACCCAAGAGCTTGCCCAGTGGCTGCAGCGGATAGAGGGCCTCGGCATTCAGTTTACCGGAACGATTCCCGTCGCCAAAGAGGCAGAATACCACCTCGTGGAAGTGCCGTTCAAAGGCGGAACCATCACGCTCGTGCGCACGCTTGCGCGGCCTTTTGATGATGAGGCGATGAGTATCATCCGCAGCTTTAGCCAGATTCTCTCGTTCGGCTACGCCCGCTACGAAGACCTAAGGAAGTTGCAGCATCAGAACCTCGAACTCAAAGTCGGCTTGGCCATCGATCGCGTTCATGTTGAAGTCCTGGCCATGCAGAAGTCTGAAGATTGGGCCAAGGTCTTGAATGTGATGCGAAAGCAGCTGTTGGACCTGGGGATGAAGTTTGCCGGCTGCGGCATCAACATCATCGATGAGGCCGCCCAACGCTTCCGCCAGCACATCGTTTTGCCCGCTCTAATCCGGGAGAAGTTCAGGCCTCTGCTGCCGTCCGTGCCGATTGACGAGGAAACCGATCTCTACGTTGCAGAGCATGTGATGGAGCCCGGCAAGGTTCCCTCGCCTGCGGCTATGGAGGCTTGGAAGAATAAGACGATCCTGCGGCGCGTGCTGGAAGGAGAGGAGCTGGTTCGTGCCGCCGAACGCTCCAGCCGCTACATGGGCTTTGAGGTTTCTCCGGCAGACGCCTATCCGCGCTGCCTGCTGGATGTGCCATTCTCCCACGGGCTCATCGCCCTTTCAGCCCCGCGTGAGGAGGATCTGACGGTCGCAGATGAGTCCGTGCTCCAACAAATGGCACAAGCCATTTCAGTTGCGTACACGCGCTTCTTGGACATCCAGGAACTGGAGAGGAAGAACCGGGAACTCAACGAGGCGCAGACGCAGCTAGTGCAGTCCGCCAAGCTGGCCGCGATGGGACAGCTTGTCGCTGGCGTCGCCCACGAGATCAATACCCCGCTAGGCACCATCAATAGCAATTTCGATGTGACTTCCCGCGCCTTGAACATCATTCGGGAAGAAATGACCAAACATCCAGGCGGCCCCAGCAACAAGTCACAGCAGATGTTCTCCACGCTGGATTCCCTGATGAACGTCAACCGGCTGGCCTGTGCCCGCATCATTCGCATAGTCAGGGATCTACGAAACTTTGCCCGGCTCGACGAAGCTGACTTCAAGGAGGCAAATCTCAATGAAAGCATCGAAGGCACCCTGTCTCTGCTGCAGCATGAACTGCGCGACCGCATCGAGGTCATTCGGGAATTTAGCGAATTGCCTCTGATCCCTTGTTATCCGAACCGGCTCAATCAGGTGTTTATGAATCTGTTGGTCAACGCGATTCAAGCCATCGCGGGCAAGGGCCAAATTCGCATCCGAACGCAGGTCAAAGACCAGCATCTCTACGTCACAATTTCAGATTCCGGTTCTGGAATTAAGCCGGAGCACCTCGATAAAATCTTTGATCCAGGTTTCACAACCAAGGGTGTTGGAGTTGGAACCGGCTTGGGACTTTCCATTTCCGCCAGGATCGTGCACGATCATCAGGGAACGATTTCGGTCGAGACGGAGCTTGGCAGAGGAACGACCTTCACGATCACCCTTCCCGTCCAAGGAGTGCCAGAACCCATTTCCTCCGTTTCACGTGCGGAGAGGCAAAGATAACCCAATCCTGGGCCTGGTAAGGCATGGGCGGCTGCGACCTGCTCTTGATTCGTTGCCCGGTGCCAGGTTATTGAAGAAAGTTCTCCGCGCCCTGGGCTGCAATTCTTGGAATCGCTAGCTTTGTTCTGGTCCTTCATGGAATCCCTACAAAAGACTCTCAGGCGGCTGTTTGACGTTCGACCCGAGGAACAGGGTCGCGTCTTTCTCATGTTCAGCTACCTGATGCTGGTTATCGGATGCTACATCACCACCAAGTCTGTTCGCGACGCGCTCTTTCTTAAGAAGCTGGGGACCGATCAACTGCCGATTGTCTACATTCTGATCGCGGTGGTGGTCGGCTTCATCTCATCCGGCTATTCCAGGGCCGCCTCGCGCTTTTCCTTGCGAACGCTCATCCGCACCACTTCGCTGATTGCCATCTCGAACCTCTTCTTATTCTGGCTGACGCTAGGCCGTGTCGGCGGTTGGTTGTTCTACGTGCTGTACATCTGGGTGAGTGTTTTCGGAGTGATCACGGCTTCTCAGTTCTGGCTGTTGGCCAACTACGTATTCAACCCGCGCGAAGCCAAGCGCCTTTTTGGCCTGATCGGTGCAGGCGGCCTGCTGGGGGGAATCTTGGGAGGTGCGTTCACCCGATATGGCGCCAAATGGTTCGGCACTGAAAACCTGCTGCTGTGGTGCATGGGATTCATGTTTCTCACCCTCCTCCTCCTGGAGTACGTGCCGCGTAACCAATGGCTCTTAGGGATGACGAGCAACGAGGAACCTGGAGCGGGCGGTGAAACGCGGCATCTGTTGAAGTTGATTTTCAGCTCGCGCCACCTCACGATGTTGACGGCCATTCTCGGAATCACAGTTCTGGTCGAGTCCTTTGTAGACTACCAGCTCAAGTTTCTTTCCGACCTGCATTTCAGTTCCCAAGACCAGCTGACCGCTTTCTTTGGGACCCTCTCTATCTACCTGAGCGCTCTTTCACTGATTTTTCAGATATCCCTTACTGGACGAATTCTGAAGCGCTTTGGGGTAGGCGCTTCCATTCTTTTTCTTCCGCTCGGGCTCTTCTCGGGATCGTTGGTTTTGGCGATCGCGCCGAGCCTGCTCGCAGTGGGCTTTTTGAAGATCAGTGATGGCAGCTTTCGCTACTCGATCCATCGCTCCGGCATCGAGCTTCTGTACCTGCCGGTGCCCATGTCGATCAAGAACCAGGTTAAAGCATTCATCGACCTGTTCATCGATCGGCTCGGCCGCGGGATCGGCGGGGTTTTGTTGATTCTGTTTTCCATCGTAATCCCCCTGTCCATTTCCCAGTTGAGCCTGCTGGTGTGCGGCATGATCGGCGTCTGGATCTACCTTTCGATGAAGATGCGGCGAGAGTACCTCAACTCCTTCCGCATTGCGCTCGAGAAGAAGACCATCGAGCCTGAACTGCTGCGCGTCTCAATCGCTGACAGCGCAACCCTGCAGCCAATTCTGGCCGCCCTTGCCAGCTCCGACGAGCGCCAGGTTCTCTATGCGCTGCGATTGTTGGAGGATGTCAATCCTGACTTGTGGTTGGCTGCTGTGCAGCCCCTGCTTCAACATGCTTCCCCGCGGGTTCGGGCGCTAGCCATCGAGCGCCTTTCATCCAAGCCCAGTTCTGACGCCGGCAAAGTGGTGAGCACTGCTCTCGGGGATCCCGACTTGGCGGTGCGCACCGAAGCCGTCCATTATCTGAGCCTAATGGACGGCAAGCCGCCCGAGCGGCGTCTCAAAGAGTTCCTTGCCAGCGGGGACTACAGAGTGGTTGGAGCAGCCGTTCACACAGTTTCAAAGTATCGGTGGGATTTCAAGGAGATCATCGGGCAGGAATTCATTGAACGGGCGCTACGGGAAGAAGGACCGCAGCGCCAGGCGGCACGCACGGCAGCGGCGAGTGCGCTCGGATTGATTCCTGCTGGATCTCCTCTTCATGCTTTCCTGAATGTTTTGCTAGAAGACGAGTCTGAACAAGTGGTATGTGCCGCTATCCACAGCTGCAGGCAGGTCCGCAGCCTGGAGGTACTGCCGCTCCTTATACCCAAGCTGGCCAATGTGGCGCTTCGCAACGACGTGCGAAGTGCACTGCTGGCATACGGCGCAACAATTGTGGAAACGCTCCGCGATTACATGAACGACTCCCAACAAGCACTGGGGGTACGGTCTAATATTCCAAAGGTTCTTGCAGGAATCGACAGCCAGGAAGCGGTGAATGGGCTCGTTCGGGGACTGCAGCAGCTGGACCCGTTTCTCCGCTACCGGGCGATCAAGGCATTGAATAAGATGCGAGTTCACTTCCCGCATCTGGCCTTTGACGATCACAAGATCGATCTCGCCATTCTCGAAGAATTGAGAGACTACTATCAGTTCGGAATCCTGCTCGGTTCCCGGGAAATGGAAGAGGCGGGGGCTCAAGCTGCGGTGAGGCTGCTGCGCAGGGCGTTGCAGGAAAGGATGGACCAGAAGCTGGAACGCGTCTTTCGGCTGCTGGGTCTGCGCTACCCCCCGAAGGACATTTACTCCGCTTACAGCGCGCTGCGCAGCCAGCACTCTAATGTTCGCGCCAGCGCCGTCGAGTTTCTCGACAACCTGCTGCTTCCAGATCTGAAGCAGCTTCTGTTCCCCATTCTGGAGGACTCTTCGGTGGATATGTTCGTGACTCGCGGCCAACGGCACTTTGGCTTGCAGCGCAAAACTCGGGTCGCATATCTCGAACAGTTTATTACTAGCCAGGACGACTGGCTGCAGGCCCTTTCCCTTTACCTGGCCGGCGATCTAGGGCTGATCGAGCTTTTGGGAGCTGTGCGAGCTGCTCAAACGAGCGACAACGTTTTTGTGCGGCAAGTGGCAGACAGGAGTCTGGCGTTGTTGCAACGCCCGGCAGTCGTGTAGGCGCTACAGGCGTTTCAGAGATGCTTAGCGTCGCGGTGCGTGGGATTTCCATGGGGGAGGCGCTCTCCGGCCGACGATTGGAGGCAGGAAGCTCCACAGTCGCCGCTGAAAGCAGTGGCTCCCGCGTTCCCCTCTGCAGCGCAGGCCGGGGCCTGAACTCTGAGCTGATTCTCAAGGACTGACATGTTGACTATCGTCGACAAGGTGCTATTTCTTCAGAACGTGGATATCTTCAATCATTCCACCACCGAGGAGCTGGCCTTCATCGGGACCATTGCGCGGGAAGTGGAAAAACCGAAAGGGGCAATTCTCTTCAAGGAGGAGGAGAGCGCCGATGCCATGTATCTTGTGGTGAAGGGAAGGGTCCGGCTGCACAAGGGAGATCAGGAGATCCTGACGGTGGAAGAGAAGCAGGCATTCGGAACATGGGCGCTCTTCGATACCGAGCCGCGACTCATGACAGCCACCGCTGTCGAGGATGTCCATCTACTGAAGATCGAGCGAGAGGAATTCTATGATCTGCTTTCCGACCACATCGAGATCACTCAAAGCATCTTCAAGGCGTTGGTTCAAAGAACTAAGCGGCTGATCGGAGGCTGACTCGTTTCAATGATTCCGGTTGTGGTTTTGATCCTGACTGCGCGCATTCGAACATGGACGAGCTGATCCCCCAACATTCTGGGCTCCTGGCTGACTTCATTGACGCCTGTCCCTTCCCGTTAATCCTCTGCGATAGTCAAGGGAAGATCCTGCGAACCAACACCAGACTTCAGGATTTGCTCGGGCTGCTGCAGATTCCAGAGGACCGGCCCGAAAAACTTTTCCCCGAAAGTTGCCAGGTCCGAATTGAGAAGACCTTGCAAGACCAGAGCGCGGCCTTCGAGATCAGGCATGAGGTTTCAGGCCGCTTTTTGAAACTGACTCTTGCGCCTATTCTCTCCCGAGATCAAGTCCTGGCCTTTTTCGATGATCAAACGGAACAGGAACAAGCTGCTCTTCGGATGCGCAGCAACGCCTCCGAGCTGGAACGAGCCAGGCTACAAACTCAGGAGGCAGAGGCTCAGCTCGCCCAATCTGAGAAGATGGCGCTGCTGGGCCAGCTCGTCGCCGGCATTGCCCATGAGATCAACACGCCAATAGGCTCCATCAACAGCAACAATGACATTCTCATCCGTTCAGTAGGCAAGATGCGCGACTTCCTCAACTGCCCCCAGTGTCCGGCCCCGGTTCGGGAAGATCCCGAGGTAGTTAAGATCATGGGCATTCTTGAGGACATCAACCGCAATAACCGCATTGCGTGTGACCGCATTATTAACATCATCCGCAGCCTGAGGACCTTCGCCCGGCTGGACGAATCGGAGCGCAAAAGGGTGAACATCCATGAGGGGATCGACAGCAGCCTGGTGCTTGTGCACCATCAGCTGAAGAATCGGGTCGAAGTGTTGAAGGAATACGGAGATTTGCCCGAGATCCTTTGCTTCCCTCATCAGCTAAACCAGGTCTTCCTGAATATTCTGGTCAACGCCGAGCAGGCCATGCCAGTCAAAGGCACACTGACCATCAAGACGCTGCGGGAGGGCGATACCGTTCTGGTGCGAATCAGTGATACTGGCGTGGGGATTCCCGAGGAGAACCTGAAAAAGATTTTTGATCCCGGGTTTACGACCAAGGGCGTCAGTGTGGGAACGGGGCTGGGCTTATCGATCTGTCACAAGATAATTCAGGACCATCGTGGTAAGATCGCGGTCGACAGTGAAGTCGGAAAGGGCACTACCTTTACAATCACGCTGCCTGTTCAATAATCCATGAAGGAGTCCCTGCATGCCTGAGTCGGACATCACCATTCTTCTCGTGGACGACGAGGAGATGGTGCTGACCTCCATCCGGTCGTTTCTGGCCATCGAAACTGACTACAACGTCCACACGTTTACCTCTCCCGTCAAAGCCCTTCTGGAACTCGAGCGCCTGAATATCGATCTCGTGATTAGCGACTACCTGATGCCGGATATGGATGGCATCACTTTCTTGGGAAAAGTGAAGGACAAGCGCCCCCAGGTTCCCAGAATTCTTTTGACAGGCTACGCCGACAAAGAAAACGCTATCAAAGCAATCAACGACGTCGGACTTTACCAGTATATTGAAAAGCCCTGGAACAACGACGACCTCAAATTAATCATCCGCAATGGTCTCGAAAAAACCATTCTGTTGCGCAGCCTCGAAGAAAAAATCCGCGAAGTCGAACGGGCCCAAATGGAACTGATGGAAGTGCAGAAGCGGATCTTCAGAATCTTCGCCTAGCACGCCTCCCCCATTCAAGCAGGACGGAGCGATCTAAAACTGCAGCTGCAACCGAAAACGGAACGCGCGGCCATCGTTCAGAGTATTGGTAATCTTGCCGAAGCTTGGTGACACCAAGTTAAAATTGGGCTCGGCGAATTGCGGCGTGTTGAACAGATTAATCGACTCTGCCCGGAACCTTAGTTTCCACTCCTGGCTCAGTGCCCACGTCCTTTCGAGTGCGGCGTTGACATTCGCGATCTTGCCTCGTCTGAAAGAATTTCGTCCGAGACTGCCTCGTGCGTCGGTCGGCTGGATGAAGGCGAATGCCGCGCGCGGCAACAAGGTCTGCGACGTGTCTGGATCGCCGATCGTGCGCCCCAGCACTCCGAGATCCACCAGGTTCACGCGATCGCCTCCCTGCCCGTCGACATTGCCGAAGCCCGGCCCGTCCGAGCCCGATTCCACGTTGAACGGCGTCCCATTCTTGAGCAAAAAGACGCCAGACAGGGTCCACTTCCTAGCCATCTGTCGCAACCATCCTGGCCGTGCCTCCAATGCCGGTGTCTCATAGGATCCTCGTACCAGCAGAGCGTGCGGCTGGTCGAACTGAGATCGCCCCTTCAGGTCTTCATGCACTCTCTGCTCCGACTGGCTGCGGCCCTGGCGCGCATCCACGCCCGACAAGGTACTGGTGTAGTCGTTCCCAAGATCCATGGACTTGCTGAACCAGTAGGATGCGTCCAGGCCGATCCCGTGTGCCCTGGGCACAATCACTGTCATGCGTCCTGCATCGAAATAAGCCCTTGACCCATTCAGCAGTCGCAGCGCTTCAAGCAGGTTCGGATTGGGACGGCGCTGGTTGATCGTGGCAGTCGTCTGAGGGATGCCAGGCACGACGCGGGCTCGGTTGTCGAACCACATTTGAAAGAGCTTGTGGGTTCGGCTGCCAATGTAACCCAACTGCATCTTGACACTGCGACCCAGGTCTCGCTCCCAGCTGAGGTTGTACTGGTGGCTGTAAGGAGTCTTCATGTTGGAAGAAACGTCGAAGATCCCGGACCGAAAGCCCGGGCCGATGTCGGCAATCGTCAGCCCGCCCAGCGGATTCCTAAGGTCGGGCGCTCCCACAATCACCCGATAGCTTCCCGGCGGGCTCATCCGCACCTGACCGTATGTGGTTGCGAAAATTTCGCCAAAGTGCACTCCATAGGCGCTCCGCAATACACCCCAGGCTCGGGGAAGGCGAAAGGCAAGCCCCAAACTTGGAGCCACGTTATTGCAGTCGCAGGGAAACGGAACGATGTCCAGGTGATTTACTTCGGTGGGCCGGCTCATTCCTTCGTAGCGGACCCCGGCATCCAGACTCAACGCGGGTGTCAGCTTCCACGCATCTCCCACATACATCAGAAAGCTCCACGTGCGAAACCCACGATGCGTGTTTCCCAGCGACTGGGTGTAAATGCTGGGAGTCCCCATGCGAAAATTCGTCAGCGCATCGCGGCCAAAATCGTTGCCGAAGGTGATGATGCCTCTCTCTCCGTCCTGTTCCCGGCCGTTAATATGAGTGCGAACGACCTCCGTGCCTGCAGTCCAGCTATGACTTCCTCGCACCTGCTGGAGCTGCGCCGTGTATCGCAGTTTGTTCTGCGCACGAACGATTGGAATCGGTGGCGAAGGACCAAGCCCCTGAATGACGTTGGCCGCCATCGCCGAAGGTCCCACGGCATTTCCTTCCGGGCGAATGAGGGTGGTAAGCCGATCGAAGGCGGCCGAGAAATTTTCCACAGTCGCGGCCGAAGGCGTTCTAGACCAGGTCATCACTCCCGCGTGTGAATGTGTATCCGTGTCCGGATTCTGCCCGGCTACAAATTGGAACGCATGAACTTGCTGTGAGGTGAATTGATAACGCAAAGCAATCCGGTCCTTTTGAGAGAGGGGCCTGTCAATCCGCGAAGCAAAGGAATTGGTGTTGATGCTTTGGGCGGCATTTGTGTTGAGCGCCCGCGGGTCAATATCTGGCCGGTTCGGAAGCTCGCGCGGATAAGCGGCCAGAAAGCGCTCGACCAGACCCCGAAGAAACGGATCCGTAGCCAGCGCTGTCCGCTCGTCGGTTCTGGGCACCAACACGTTGCCGTTGACGAACCCCCTCAGCTTTTGTTGGCTGCCTTCAAGCGAAACTCGAGCAGGACCGTATAATTTGCCCGCAAGCCTAAAGCCGTACTCATTTTCGGTTGCTGGCTTCACAGGACCCACTTGAAAAAACGTTCGAGCGCGGAACAAGTGGTTGCTGTGTGTCTCCCACATCGTCCCATGAATGCCAGATTCACTGACCGGCAAAAGGTGAATCGGGGTCGTGGGCGGGGCTCCGTACTCTGAACCGAAATAACTGCGTTGGGGCTGAAACTGAGGAATCAGGGTCGCCGTGGCACCGACACGCGCATTCAGCTCCCGCATGGTATTGGTGTCAATCAAATTGAACTGGACGTTTTCATTGCGCCGGCTCTCGCCAGACGATGTGTTCGTTTGCCCCAGCAGGTTGAGCTGAAGCCGCTGATCGGCAGCTGTAGCCTCTCCTGCCGGACGTGAAGGCGCTGCTTCCCCTGAGGTCGAGGGTTTCACTTCCTTCGGTTGAGATCTTGAGTTTTCAGCCCTTGTCGTGAGGGTCGTGCAAACACCGGCCAACAAGAATGCCAGGACAAGTCGCATCGCAGGATGTCCTAAAATCAGGAAATGGGCGCGCACCGCAACAGACCGACGATCCTAGCATTACTTTCACCAAATGGCTTCCTCGGGTAGTGACTCTTTTTTTTGATTGAGTCAGTACCCTTCCTCGACACTCCATGAGGAACTGTTGTTTCAATTCGACCGGTCAAGCGACGGAACTTTCGATATGATCATTCAGCCAGTTTTTGACCTCCTCGGCTTGGAGAAGCTGAGGGCTAGCAGTTTCGAACCGCTGTCGCTCCTGTAAGGAGGCAACATGCATGCATTCATTGTTCGCCCGTTTGGAACCAAGAACGGCATCGACTTTGACCGGGTCGAAAGAGAGCTGATTCGCCCCGCAATGGAACAGGCTGCGTTCTCCGGTGGAACGACTGGCGAGTTCCTCGAGCAGGGAAACATCAGGACAGACATGTTCGAGCAGTTGTTGATCGCGGATCTCGTCATCGCCGACATCTCTATCCACAACGCGAATGCCTTTTATGAGCTGGGCATTCGCCACGCTTTTCGCGACAAGCGCACTTTTCTGATCAAGTCGAAAGGTGATGAGGTCCCTTTTGACCTCAAGACCGACCGTTACCTGCCCTACGATGCCAGCAACCCTGCAGCCAGTGTGGACAGCCTGGTAATCGCTTTGAAGGCGACGTGGGATTCCCAGAAATCAGACAGCCCCGTTTTTCAGCTCTTGCCGGACCTGGAACCGGCTAACCCAGCCAAGTTTCTCGTAGTGCCCCTGGATTTTCGCGAGACCGTCGAGCGTGCCGAGTCGGGAAAAAAGTTCGCTGACCTCCAGCTTCTGGCCGCAGAGGTCGAGGGTTTTGCCTGGAAGACTGCCGGACTGCGTCTCATCGGCCATGCCCAGTTCAGACTCAAGGATTCGCAAGGGGCCAAGGCAACCTGGGAAGCCGTTCGCGAATACGATGAGATGGACCTGGAAGCCAATACGGTTTTGGGAACCGTTTATCAGCGGCTGAATGATCTGGCCCGTTCCGACCAGGCTCTCGAGCGCGCCCTGAAAAACAAAAACCTGTCAGGCCGGCCACTCGCAGAAATCCGAGCGCTCATGGGGCGCAACGCCAAGACGCGTTGGGACCAGGACTGGCAAAAGGCCGCTAATCCCGAGGCTGCCCAAAAGGCGGCCCTGGCATCACCCCACCTGCAGAAATCTTTCGAGCTTTATCGACAGGGCTTCGTCGAGGACCGAAATCATTCTTACTCAGGACTGAACGCGCTGGCGATGGTGGTGATTCTGACGGAGCTCGCTGCGATTCACCGCAACGTTTGGGAAGACGGCTTTGACTCCCCGGAGGAAGCGAGCCAGAAGCTGCAGAAACTGATCGCACTGCGCTCTGATCTGGCCGTAGGAGTTCGGTTAGCCATCGAGTCCAAGCGGACTCTGCTCGAACGGCGCGGTGAGAGTGACATCTGGGCCGAGATCAGTGCTGCCGACTTGATGCTGCTCAGCGCCGCGTCTCCCAGCCGCGTCAAACGGGCTTACGCGAGTGCTCTTGCCACGGCGCCCGAGTTTGCCCGGGACGCAGCGCGCAATCAACTGCTGCTCTATACGGGCCTCGGCATTCTCAAAGAGCGCGCCGACGAGGCCCTCGACGGCATCCCGGCATCACAGCAAACCAGCGCAGCGCCGAAGTCCGATACGCCGCGTGTCCTGTTGTTCACAGGGCACCGCATCGATGCCGAGGGCCGCAAGAAGCCGCGCTTCCCGCGTGACAAGGAGGGCCAAGCCCGGGCGATGATCGCCGAAGCCATCCTCAGCGAGAAAGCCAAAGCGAATGGCAAACTGCTGGGCATCTCCGGCGCCGCATCCGGCGGAGACATCCTCTTCCACGAGGTGTGTGCCGAGCTGAACATTCCAACACAAGTCTTTCTCGTGCTGCCCAAGAGCGACTACGTCCGAGCTTCGGTAGCAGATGGCGGTCCCAACTGGGTCGAACGGTTCAAACGTGTTTGCGAGCTGCACGAGCCGGAAATCCTTTCCGACTCCGACGACCTGCCACGCTGGCTTCGAGCCAAGAAAGATTACAACATCTGGCAGCGCTCAAATCTCTGGATGCTCTTCAACGCACTGGCTGTCTCGAAGGACAACGTTAGCCTGATTGCTCTTTGGAATGGCCAGGCAGGAGACGGCCCCGGGGGCACAGAAGACATGGTGAAGCGCGCACAGGATCGAGGAGCAACTTTTATCCATCTGGACGCGCGCAAGCTGATTGAATGACCCGCCGTGGTAAATCGGTGAGAAGATTCTATTTGGCGAAGCGATCCGGCATCTGACGTACTGCCTTAGTCGGCGCTCCAAAACAGTGGGATGCCGTCCACAGCCTGGCATAGAGTTGGGCGGCACGCCGCGCAAGCCATTAACCTCCGGCGGCTACTCGCGCAACGCCGTCCCAAGCGAAGGCTGCCTTCCAGTTAACCCGAGGGCATCTTCCACTGCCGCTGCAACCTTCAGGATTTCAGCTTCCTGAAATCCTCGCCCGATGATCTGAAGTCCGATAGGCAGTCCTTGCGCGTCGAAGCCGCAAGGCATTGAGAGCGCCGGCAGTCCTAGAACATTGATGCCTCGGACCAGACGTGTTGACGCGATGCGAACGTCCTCGTCCACTCCGCCTGCCTCCAGAGTGGTTTGGCCAATCTTTGGAGCGCTGGTGGGTGTAGTTGGAGTGAAGAGGCAATCCACCTGCTTCCACACAGACTGGAATTCTCTTCGGAAGATGCGGCGCATCCGCTGGGCATTGATGTAATCCGTCGCCGGAATCAGACGCCCCTGGTCGAGCAAAGCCAATACGTCGGGCCCAAAGTCTTCGCGACGGGCCAGATATCGCTCCATGGTGGCCGCAGCCTCACACAACAGGATGACTCGACCCATTGTATTCAGGCTCGCGATGTCCGGAAGGCGGAGCGAAACAACATTGGCGCCTAACTGCTCCGCTGTTGCAGCGGCCTTTCTGACGGCCTTCGAAACTGCTGGGGTGACATTGTCAAAAAAGAAGTTCTCAGGAACTCCGATCCGAATTCCCCGAATCGAAACCAACTCCGGAATCTGGCAGAACTCAACGGGTCTGCGGCTCGACGTCTCATCTCGTGGATCGAAACCCGCCAGGACATCCAGCGTGAGCGCGGCGTCTCGCACCGAACGTGTCAGCGGCCCCATGTGATCCAAGGAAAAATCCAACGGCATGACACCGTAGCGGCTCACCCGGCCAAAGGTTGGTTTCAACCCGACCGTTCCACAAAACGCAGCCGGAATCCGGATGGAACCCCCTGTGTCGCTGCCCATTGCCATGAAGACCATTCCGGCTGCAACCGCGCTTCCCGAACCACCGCTCGAGCCCCCGGGGATTCGATCCCGGTCCCAAGGGTTCCGAACGAATCCGAAATGAGGGTTCGACGACGTTACGCCGTAAGCCAGTTCGTGCATATTCGTCTTGCCCACGATGACTGCGCCTGCAGCTTTGAGCCGTTCAACCACAGCCGCATCGTTCTCAGGAATATGATTGGCGAACAACTTCGATCCACAGGTAGTGCGGATCCCCTGCGTCTCAAACACATCTTTAACAGCAACCGGAATTCCTTGAAGCGGACCGAGATCGACTCCCCTTGCCAGATCCTGGTCTGCCTGGCGGGCCTGCGCTTCCGCCAGTTCCGCGGTGATCGTGACAAATGCCCGGAACGTCGAATCGAGCTGCGCACAGCGCTTGAGGGACTCGCGGGTTAATTCAACAGACGACACCGTTTTTTTCCGGAAGGCGTTTGCGGCTTCCTGGATGGTCACGAGCGTTCCTCCTCCGGGCCCGGCAGAATAGTTGCTGGCTCCGTGTCGTGGGGAAGGTCCTTGATCAATGCCGCAAACTGAGTTGTCAGGGTCTGGAGCGGGCCATGGATCTTCCGAAGCTCCTCCTCCGGGATCTGCAGCTCCAACCCTCTTGCAATCAGTGCCCAGTCTCTTGCCATCTTCAGCTCCTTGTGAGATGAGATTCCGCGCTGCCAACGAGAGGTCAGGGAGTGTTCAGCAACGCCTTTCGGTAATCCCCTTTTGCCATAGGACAAAGTAATCGGAAATTCGTGCGCATCGTAGCCGGGTTCAAAACAATCGCCGCGTCAGCCCCGCGCTGCCTGTTCTGCATGGGCAAGGATCCAGGACGTTGTGTTTATGAAGACTGACCCTGGGGTACCAGCTCCGAACGCACTGGCCTGTTCGCTCCCGCAAGGTCTCGATAGCTCCGGCCAGCAGCAATCGCAATCCAGATCCATGCCACGGTGATCGTCAGCGTGACCGGGCTCAGCCAGCGAATTCCGATGAGAATGAAGGCAGCCGAGACCAGCGTAGCCGCTCCCTTGGCCAATCGCTGAACAAACATGTTGGTAAACGCTCTCGCCTTGTACTGCGCATCGCTGGACGTGGGAACAAACAGCATTTCGCGAGAAGTCTGGTTGATGGAGTAGTTCAGACCGTTGTCTGAGACCACCAGAAGACTGCCTATCAGCAGGCTGGGCTCAAGCCAGAATGCGCCGCTGGCAAAGCCCATGGCAGCAGGGAGAACGAGCAGACCGGCTCCCGGACCAGAGCGCCTGACCAGCAGCGTCGTTAGAATCATTTGGGAGGCAAAGGCCAGAATGTTGGTCACCAGGTACAACCGTCCCAAGTAAGCTTGAGCATTTCTTCCGCCAACAACTGCCTTGGCCAGCACGGAAGAGAATTGGAAGTCGAGGATCTGAGAGCAAAACTCATACAACGCCAGAATGGCCACAATCGAAAGCAGGTAGCGTGATTTGAACACCATGCGCGCGCCATCGAGTGCCGAGAGGGCCCTCACCTTCTCCAGCCGAATGGGCTGCTCACTATACGCCATGGCCGCTGCTGAGCGCCGCGCCAGCCCATCAACTTGCCAGGCAAAGAGTAGAATGGCGCCCGTGAGCGCCAGACACAGGAGAATCAATGGAGCCGAGCTGTAGGTCTCTACGGTTCCACTGACGAGAGCAGACCCGAAAATTCCTCCCAAAAGGCCTCCTGTTCCGATCAGTCCGTAAAGCCTGGCTGACTGTTCACTCGTGGAGATTTCATTGAGGAAAGCCCAAAACGTAGCCACCCAAACCGTGCTCCAAAGATCGCCGAAGATATAGAACGTGTAGTTGACAAACCCGGGAGGGCCGTCACTGATCAACGAAAAGAAAACCAGCAGCAACAGGAAAAAGAACCCACACAGAAACCGGACGAGCCGCCGCCCACCCAGCCAGTTATACAGGTAGGTAAAACCGATCATTGCCGTAAAGGCGACGTCGATGTTAATGCCTTTGGCAATCAGCTCCTGCTCGGCACCGAAATGGGCAACAAAGAGCCCCTTCTTGAGAGGCTTGAGAATCTGAAAGACGGCAATAGTCGAGAAGAAGAAACCAAACATCAGCAGAGCTGGTTTCAGCTCTCCAGGACGGACATCAAAGAGTTGTTGGAGTCTTTTCATTCGTGGGATCTGTGGGTGCTGCACGAGCCGGAAACCGGGACCGGCTCGACAGACTGGCAATTCGGAGCTGGGGGTTTATAGGATAGCTAGCCTAGGCGACTGCGAAGACTTCCCTACCTCAAATGCACCGGCTGCCAGAAAGCGCCGTTGCCGGCAGAATCCCACGCCGCGAAGCGCACCCATTTCTTGCCTGTCGCGTCGAAGGGAATCCTAAAGCGATGGCTGCTGAAGGGTGGCAGATCGGTAGCTGAGACAATCTTTCGATCCGCCTTTTCGCCATCTCCCCAAACGATCTCCACAAACTCCAGCGGATAGGTCCACTCGAGGTCTGCGACGATGGTTCTTTGGCTGCCGCTTCCCTCAACGCCAAAACTTCTGAACAGCACTTCGCCGCTGGTAACAAAGAAGTCTCCGTTGCGCATGGATTTCACAATCGGAGCCCAGGCCTCGTCGAATCCTGGCAAGCGATCCAGCCTGAGGTAGTTCACCATCAAGTGCTGGTAGGTATCATCGTCGGGAAACTTGGCATAGGTGTCTCCTTCGGCCACCAGATATTTCGGCCCAGCCCAATTGTTCATGTCATCCAAAGTGCCCAGGCAGCGCACTTCGCAGAGCCGGCTTTCAGAGAGGTCCACGGGCAGTGACTGATAGGCGCCGCCGAGGAAACGGTCGCTGCGGAAGTGCTCGGTTGCACGAATCGCATCGGGATAGCCGCTCGATCCTTTGGTGCGCGGGTGTGCCTGCCAGACCAGGCCGTTTTCGGCTTTGAGCATCTGAAGTTCGTCGGCTGCCGATCCGACATGGTAGACCCTGCCATACTCCGAGTGGTCTTCCACGAGTGGCTGGCCGGCTTGCCGCACGTGAGTCCAGTACACGGGCTTGGAGAACAGCGTCGTGTAGTGGCCGCCGAAGTGGGCGTTCGGTTCTTCGCCCGGGAGGATGAGGAAGTCGCGGTCGGAGTGCCGTCGGGAAGCGTCGAAATAGGCCTTCTGATCTGCGAGGCGTAGCGGTCCTGGGTCCTTGGCATGACCGTCGCCGTGGAAATCCGACATCATCGCAATGTTGATCCCCAGCGCGCGGAACGTAGGAATCCAGGGCGGCTGGAAATCGATACTTCCCGCGTCGAGCACCTGTTCGTGAAAGGCAGTATGAAAGTGGCTCACAGCGACTTGAAAGCCCGGCATCGGCTTGTAACGGTCATCATGACTGAAGGCCATCACCGCTTCCTGGGTTGCCGTTCCCGATTGCGGGCTCAGATAGACGTAGACGGCCATGCGCTGCCACGTCCCTGGCGGCGCGTTGTAAAGCGCGAAGTTCCCCATTGCGAAGCTGCGTGCCTGCCGCGATCTGCGCTGCCAAACTTCATCAGAAAAGCCGAAAGGCCGGTACATCTCCTCGCGGTCTGCCTGACGCACGCCTACAGAGAAAGAACCACCATCGTCTTTGCGGTACCAAACGTAGCCCAGGTTCAGCTCGATTTCCCGGCCAAAGAAGAACTTGTGCGGCGGTGGGAAAACCGCAACAGAGCCGCCGGCAGTTTCAACGATCGCCAGGCGATTACGTGCACGAAGACCGACTGGATCCGTATTTGCGGATCCGCCAAATTCGTACTTCTGCCAGCCGCGCGCCACGTCGCGCCAGACCACTCGTTTGGCCGAATCCGTCCGAAACCCCCTCAGCCCGGCTCGATAATGATAGGCCACCGAGGGTTCGTCGGTCTTGGCAATGGCCTCCATGCGCAGCAGATTGGTACCCTTGTAGACCGTGAATTGCAGGCGGCCGGCGAAGATTCCCAGGGACAGCCCCGGGAATGTAACTTCCAGCCGTCCTCCATTAGTCCTCACCTGGCAACCCGTCGAGCTGTAAGTAGCCAAGCTTCTTCGAATCTCGTCCTGAGTGCGCGGAAGGCCTGGATTCGTGCCATCCGATCCCGGGACCACAAGTGGCGCGTCCCAAAAGACCTTCCATTTTTCCCGTTCTAGAAACTCACTATCGCGATCCAGCCCCAGCTGGCGCAGTGGATTGAGCTGTTGTTCGGAAATGCGTCGGCGCCCCGAAGTCACCTGAAACTCGGGACGCAGGTCACGTCCCAACACGGTCCACTCGCCACTCTGTCGCCGAACCGCAAGTTCCCGGATGACCGGCGCGTCTGCGAGCCCGAGGGTTGCCCTCAGCTCTTGGCCCGGCACTCCTTGCCAACTCAGCCGCAATGCATCGCCATGCACTTCGGCCTTCAGTCCAGGGACTTCTTTGTACCCGGAAAGATCACAAGACATCGCCTGTGCGCGTGCCACAGCGCTGAGGACGAGGATGACATACAGAATAAGTTTCATGTTTGCCCCCTGTCTGAACGCGAGTTTTGGCAGCCAGAACCGCCTCTGGTTACCATTCAGGTGAGCACCGGTTGATGGCTGCGTTGCGGGACCATACAAGGCGGGACTCCAGTACCGCGCGGCGAAAGCATCCTCTCACGCGAGGCCGTTCAGCAAGGCCTACCGTGCGGCCTGCCCGAATCGGTTCTTTTTCAAATGTGCTCAGAGTTCAGGCTTAGGCTGTTCGCCACAGTGGATCGCGGGAACCGCTGTCCTGAGCGGCGACTCGAAGCCCCCTGATCTCAATTGCCCCTTTTTTTTCCAAACCTGGCGCCGCAATGCAGCCTGAAACACTCTCGTATAAACTCCGGCTGTCTCATTTGCCTTTTCTGGTCCGCTGTCCCACAAGGAGTATAGGAAATCTCAGCCGGAGGGGCCCGGCCTACTTTCGGCTGAGCGAGGCGAGAATCTCCTCGGCGTGCTCTCCAGGTTTAACCTTTGGAAACACAGCTGCGACGCGTCCCGACTCATCAATGACGTAGGTCACGCGGTGCGTCCCCAGGTACTTTCTGCCATAGAGACTCTTTTCGCCCCAAACGCCATACGCCTCAACGATCTTTTTGTCCGTGTCGACCAGCAGCGAAAAAGGCAAACTAAACTTCTCCACGAAGGACTTGTGAGACTTCTCGCTGTCGACAGACACTCCCAACACCTCAACTCCCAGGCGCTTGAACTTTGCAAAGCTGTCGCGAAAGCCGCAGGCTTCCTTCGTACAGCCCGGAGTGTTGTCTTTCGGGTAGAAAAATAGAACGACTTTCCGGCCTCGGCAGTCTTTCAGAGAAAGTGTCTTTCCGTTCTGATCCGTAGTGCTGAAGTCGGGCGCCTTCGCTCCTGCTTCCAAGAGATTCATCCTGATTTCCTTTCAATCGCCGCTCCGGAGGGCGGCTCCTACATTTTCGTCCAACCTGACTGGCTAGAATCCGCTATCCCCGGCCGCTGACAGCCAAGCTATCTTTTTAGGTTGACGCAAGCCAGCGTTCCTTCATTCCGCGCGTAAAGAAATCCGCGAGCCAGGGCTGGATAAGCTCTCACCGTTCCAGGCAGGATCTTCCCTCTAGCGACTGCCCGAAACTCTTTCACCGAGGCTGGGGCCAGAATCAACTCGCCGTCTTCTTTCAAGACGATCAGCTGATCTCCTGCCAGCGTAATCGTCCCAGCGCGAAACTGATCGACGTTCCAAATCACCTTGCCGTTTTCCAGGTCGGCGCAGCGTAGGCTGGGCCCGTGTTCCTGCCGTCCGTGAAAGCCGTAAAGAAAGCCTTTGTGAACGACACTTGTCGCATAGTGGCTGGAAAGCACATCGTCCGAAGACCAGAGCTTCCTCACGCCGTCACCGAGGACCTCCAGCAGTGCTGCGCCGGTCTGATAGCTGGCAGAAATGAAGACGCGGTCGCCAATTACCAGCGGCGCTGCCGCGTTCACGGATGCCTGCATTCGGGCTCGCCAGGGAAACTGAAATCGGATTTTGCCGTTTGCCGGATCGGCTGCCACAAGACCGCCGCGTGTGAAGAAGAAAAGGAAACGCGCCCCGCGAATTGTGGCTGCCACCGGAGAGGAGTAGCTGGCCTCATCGTCTCCTGCTGTCCATGCGACCTGCCCCGTGTCTTTGTTGAATGCCACCAGGCCCGAACGGAGTTCTCCGCCGATATTAAGCACCACCAGGTCGCCTTCGACGAGAGGGGAGCAAGCTGCCCCAAAAAAACCTTTTCGAACCCTGAAGCGATCGTGGGTGTCGACGCTCCAAAGCTTCTTCCCGGTGGCCAGTTCCAGGCAGTGCAGCGCGCCTTCGGCACCGAAAGTGTAAACACGTCCGCTTGCAATGACAGGCGTGGAACGCGGTCCCTCGTCGAAGCCAAAGTCGTCCCGGTAGGACGTGGAATAGTCGAAGCTCCAAACGGACTTTCCACTGTCCGCCTCCAGGCACTCGACAGTTTCCTTGTTGGCCAATCGGTGAAAAAGAATCAGTTTTCCCTCCGCCACAACCGGCGAGCTGAAGCCCTGCCCGACGGTTTTCTTCCAAACGACTAGAGGACCTGATTTCGGAAAAGAAGATGCCACATCGCCGCCGGCATAGACTCCGTTGCGCGTGGGTCCCAGAAACTGCGGCCAGTCTTGGGCACGCGCATGGCGAGCTTGCAGCGTCATACAAGCTAGCAGCAGAAAGGTGAGCGGCTTGGGGTTCATACTCTATTTCCCGACCGCGGCTTTCGGACTTGGCGCAGGCAGTCCGTGGTACGGCGCATCCATCCGAAAGGGTCCCTTCCAAGGGGTTGGCGGCGCCAATGCCAGGCTCCAGTGGATCGCATTAATGACCAGCCGTTGTAGCGGTTCTGACTTGAAGTCCGCCGGATGTCCGAGCGTTGTAAAAAATACGCGCCCGCCAAACCTATTCTTCCACGTCCAGGCGACGGGATTCTCCTGGGCGGGTTTGTTGGGGTTTACGGCCCTTCCGCGCAAGAGAACCGTCGCGTCCTTCGGCGGCCATTTCGGAAGCACCTGGTAAAGCCACGAGCTGACATGAAACGAACCCGACACTCCCTTGAGCACGGGATGAGAGGTCTCTTTTGGATTGATGAAGACATCCGTGCTCGACTCATGTCCGTAGTGAGTGTGTCCGTCTTTGCCCCAGCCAGGAGGTGCACCAAACACTTCGGCAGCCATCGCGTTCCAACTTTCCAGCTCGTGACCAATCGGATAGTTGAAGGCGTGGGAGGTCGTCCGGAAACCCACGACCGGCTTTCCGGATTCGAGGTACGACTGGATACGGGCGACCTGGTCCGCAGGGAGTCGGCGCCAGCGCAGGAAGAAGACCGCCAAGTCCGCTTTCTCAAGGGCCTCCAAGCCGGGAATGTTGGTCTCGGCATTCTGATCGGGATGAGCCTTTAGGACCGTGGTTTTCATCCCGTAGTTTCTTTCGAGCTCTCGCGCCAGCAGCGGCATTGTCTCCTCGCTGCTGTACTCATGGTCTCCAGTGACAAAGACGACGCGGGAAGGAGCACCAGCAAGATACATGGGGCATTGCATCACAACCACTACAATCAGAGCTGACAGCAAACTCAATCGCCTCGGATGTCGCATGCAACCTCCAGGTGTAGCTTTAGGTGTCTAAGGCTAATTTCGCAGCTGGACCTACTGACTGGCTCTCAAGTCGTAGCACAATAGACGCGGCGGTTCGCCGTTCAACATTCCCCGAGAGTTCTGGCAAACATACAGCAGGCCACGGCTCAGCACTGGCAGCGTCCAGCTCTCGCGGGCCGCAAAGAGCCAGGATCGCGCGATCTCCTTGTATCCGGCCGGCGTCAACTCGAGCCGCAGCAGATGGCCCAGCTCACCCAGGCAAAAGAATCCCCCGTCCGCCCGCAACAGCGTGCCGCGATACGTGCCGAGCATCTGCTTCTGGGGCGAACCATTCCTCACAAACGTCTCTTCCCATTCAGGCACAACCCGCCACACCGGCTTCCCCGTCTTGGCGTCAAGGCAAACCAGCGCTGCATCGGGCTCATTGCGGCCATCGAAGCCATAGAGATAGCCCTCTTGATGGATGGCTGTGTTCCAATGCAGACCAAAGTCCTTTGCGGTCCAGGCAACCTTGTAGGTGCCATCCGACAAGAGGTCGAGCAGAGCGCCGCCCGTCTTGTAGCTCGCCGACACAAACACTCGGTCTCCAAAGACCACTGGGCACGACGCATTCACCGATTCGTAGCTTCGGCTGCGCCACGGAAACTCAAGATCGGCGCTGCCCGACTGTGGATCGACGCTGAGCAATCCTCCGGTCGGTGGATCGCTTTCACCCCCCGCAAACACAAACAAGCGTCGCCGACCGTTGACAACGGCCGGAACCGGTGACGCATAACTCGGGCCCCAAGACTCGCCGGCGCCCCAGACCAGCTTGCCGGATTGCTTGTTGAAGGCAGCCACGCACGGCCCTCCGGGAGCTCCCACACCCACAATCAACAGATCCCCTTCGACCAGCGGCGTCGAGGCCGTGCCAAAAAAATCCTGTGGCACTTTGAATTCGGCCCTGATGTCCCGCTTCCAGTAAACCTGTCCGGTTTCCAGTTTTAGGCAGTGCAGCTTGCCCTCGGCACCCATCGTGTATACCCTGTCACCATCAATCACCGGACTCGACCGAGGACCATTATTGTATCCATAGCGATCCTCAAACCGAGTTGCATAGCTGAACTTCCAATATCGAGCGCCTGTCTCCGCACGAAGGCACTCAACAACCTCCTCCGCTCCCAGACGGTGCAGGAATACCAACCGTTCACCAGCGATTGCGGGAGAGCTGTAGCTGGTGCCTTTTTTCATCTCCCAAACGAGCGCCGGCCCGGACTTTGGCCATTGGTGCAGCAACTTCGTCTCTGTTGAGACGGCGTTGTGCGTCGGACCGAGGAACGATCTCCAGTCATGGGTCACAGCGCCCGAAGGCAAGGGCTTCGGCTTGGCGTGAAGCGTCACCTCGGGATGAGTCTGCGGCGCGGGAAACTCTATCTTCGGAAGGCTGGCAACAGCTGGCACTGCTGGATCTGCAAAACGCTTCGAGGGACTGCTGTATCCAGGGGAAGGCAGGGATGCCAGCAGAAGAGCCCCACTCATCACGATGCACAGACCTGAAGAGATTCTCAGCATTTTTGCCGGTCCTGTAGGCCATGCGCTTCTGGGAAGTCGACAGCTCTGTACGGCAAGCCCATAGAGCCGATCTCGCAGCATCACCGCGAGGTGAACCTGTTTCTTTAGCAGAAGTTGAACGAGCACTCCAGAGCTTTCTGTGGCGGGGCTGCGTACAAACCCCCCGGTTTGGCAAATTCGCGCAGTGCCTCCCATGGAAGGGTTGATAACTCAATTCCTGGCCCTCTTCAATGCCAACAACCTTCGCCGCGGGCCTCAGAAACGAACCAGCTGCGCGAAAGTGGAGCTCTGAGCGCGCCGCTTGACAGGATTCAATCGGATCCCACCAGATCCTCCCTGTTCCTGGCCGCTTCGTTCTTGCAACTCTTCTCGAAGCCCGATGGAAACCCACCACGGTCGGGAAGCTCCTGCAAGGCTCAGAGCCGTCTTGTCTTTGCCCGAAATAACGACCATAATCGTGACATCAGGGAATGAGCTCTCAATACAGAGGCCCTTTCATGAGCCGTCGGACGCAGAATCTCTGCCGAGGTATCATCTTTGCCTTTGCCGGGCTTCTGGCCGGGTGTCTGTGCCCTGCCGTCGCGGCAGATAAGAATGCCGCGCAGCGCTCTGAGATCCCATCAGACATTCCCTCTGAGTCGCCTCCGTTTACCTTTCGAGTGCCGGTTCAGGAAGTAGTCGTGCACGTCTTGGCGACCACGCCGCAGGGGGATCCGGTCTCAGACTTGAAGGAGAGCGATTTCACGGTCTACGAAGACGGCAACCCGCAGCCGCTTCGCTCTTTTTCCCACGAGACCTACCGTCCGAGCCGTCTGTCTGCCGGGCGTGGTTCATCCCAAACCGATCCGGCCGAAGGAGCGAACCCTCAGCAGCGCTATCTCTCGCTGGTCATCGATGACGTTTCACTGGCCAATCCGGAACTCACTAGGACCGTGATTGATAGCCTCAGGAAGTTCATCCTTGAAGAAATGACTGGAAGCGACCTCGTATCGATCCTTACGGCTTCCGGGCGGGTGCGCATCCCCTTCACGAGCAACAGGAACACACTGCTGCATGTCCTGGAGGAAATGCCGAGCCAGATCTCAATGACCAGGTCCGTGCGCATCGGCTGTCCCGTGCTCACAGATCTCCAGGCTCAGAACATCCGAAACAATCATCCCGATGGAAGCTCGTTGGAGGTAGCGATCCTGGAGACCATTCTTTGCGAGCGGCTGGAGCGGAATCCAAATGCCACCGAGATTGCCGCTACGCTGGTGCGGGCTCGCGCAACACAGCAGCATGAAGAGGTTCAGTATCGCAACCGGCTGCTGCTGGAAAGTGTTTTGCTGCATCTGCGCTCTCTGAGGCGCATCGAAGGCAGGAAATCGTTAATTCTTTTCTCAGACGGCTTTCTTCTGGAGGACTTGCGCTACGAGTTGCAGGACGTAGTCGATGCCGCCCTGCGCGCTGGCGTCATCCTGAACGCCATCGACCTGAGAGGACTCTACACTGGGGTCTTTCAGGCTGAAGACCGCGTGATGGTGGGGAAGACTGGCGGCGAGCACATTGTGCTGGCTCAGAAGGCGAGGATGCAATCCGATGATCTCAACCGTCAGCTTCAGCCGTTGCGGCAGGTTGCCGCGGAGACCGGCGGCATTTTCTTCCACAGCAGGAACGATCTGATGGGAGGGCTGCGCGCGATCACCGGAAGCCAGTCGTTCTACTACGTGCTGTCTTATGCCTCGCCGGCGTCTCAATCCGATGGAAAATACCATCGCATTCGCGTAGAGGTTTCACGCCCCGGGCTCCGGATTGTTCATCGTGAGGGCTACTTCTCGCCGCGCGAGCAGCTCACCTATGAGCGGCGCCGGAAGGAAGATATCCTTGAAGCTCTCCAAGCCCCCGCGGATCTCAAGGACATCCCGTTGAACCTCTCCTTCAAGGCCTCCCGCCTCGACGAGGACGTTTTTCAGTTGGCTGTTATGGCGAGCGTGGCGATGAAAGACTTGCGCTTCCTCGACGAGGAAGCGCGTCACCGTAATCTCATCCATCTTGTCGTGGTCGCACTGGATCCGCAGGGCCGGTACATCGACGGCGTTGAGAAGGCAATTCAGTTCAATCTCACCGATCCGGGTTATGCCGGGTTGCTTCGGCAAGGCTTGTCATCTCGTGTCAACATGAAGCTTCCGGCAGGGCGCTACCGGGTCCAGGCTGTGGTGCGCGAAAGCGTTCAGGCGCGCATGGGCTCAGCGCAGCAAATCGTCGAGGTGCCATAGCCGAGCTATTTAGGATTGTCGCTATCCGACGGCCCTGGACTGGAAAACGCAGCTCCGCCGAGGGTTCATCCAATGAAGCGTATCAGCGTACCTCGCCGCGCATCTAAGCAGAGTATCAAAGAGAAAGTGGCACTGGGCGGATTTCGCCCGATTCTCCGTCTTCTGTTGCTGTGGATCGCCGCCTCCGCCGCGTACCTCCTGAACCTGACTGCTCAAGATGGAAAGTTGCGAGTCGATGTTCAATTGGCAACAGCCGAGGTATCCGTTCTGGACCGCAGCGGCAACTTTGTTCGCCATCTCAAGCGCGAAGATTTTCGGCTCTTGGAAGACGGGAAGGAACGGCCCATTCTGGCATTGGACGAAGTCACCGCCCTTCCTGCCGAAGACCGGTCACAGCCAGCCTTGCAGTCCGAGTTGCAGCGTCCTGGCAAGATTGTCCTGCTGCTGTTCGACGACGGCACTGTTTCGCCTGTTCGTCTGAAGGCCACGCGCGAGTTGGCGGCTGATTTTGTGCGGCGCCACATGAACACAGGCGATCTCTTCGGAGTCGCCAGCCACGCCTTGAGCCTCAAGCTGCTTCAGTCCTTCACCAGGGAGAAAACGGAGGTCTTGCGGGCGCTGCAGCAACCTGCCCTGTCCTATGCTCGCAACCTTGGAGCAGCCCCGAGCACGCGAGACTTGCAGAAAGACTCCATCACAGGTCCGAGGCTCCGATCCCCGCGGCTCTTCGACCAAAGCGAGCAGGAAATGCAAGAGTCTCGTATTCGCGGGCTTTCCCTGCTCCAGACTTTCGATGGCCTTTGTTCCTCGCTGGCCAAAGTCAGGGGACGCAAGACTGTTCTCCTCTTCACGGAAGACCTGGCCGTTCCGTCAGACCTTCAGAAGCAGCAAGTGCAGACGGCATCCAGCGCCCAGGCGGCCAACGTTGTGTTTCATTGCATTGATGTCCGTTCGCTCTCTGCAGGCGCAAGTGCCGGAGGCTTCTTGCCGCGTCTTCCTGTTTCGTCAGAGCCGGACCCCACGCAGCGAAACGAGAGGACCGATTCCCAATCACTCCTGACTGCGTTCACTGTCAGTCCTGTCAGCGGAAGAAACCCGGATCGCGGCATTCCGGGAAGTCTCTCGCGCCGTTCCGGGATTTTCGCGCTGCAGAGTCAGAATCGAAATTTGGGCAACGCGACCTCTGAGATTAACTCCGAGGCTCCGTTTGACGAGCGGGATCCTTTGCGCCAAAGCAAGAATCGCAGACCGGTGCTTGAGAATGTAGTGCGCGCTCTGTCCTTGAGCACGGGAGGCGAGGCCATATTCAACACCGGTGAAGTCTCCAGTCAACTGGACAGACTCGATCGGCAGATCAGCAACTACTATGTTCTCGGATTCAGTCCCGTACCACCGGGATCTCGAGCGGGACCCCACCATATTGAGATTCATACCACGTTCAAGGACGCGCAGTTGAAGTACAGCAAGACTTACTCCCCTGCCCGCTCCAGAGAAACTCTGGCAAGTTCTCCCCAGGAGGCGCGTTTGCTGGCAGCGCTGGAGGAGCCTGTCTCCCTCAGCCAGGTTCCCCTGCGTTTCGAGACTGCCTTCTTCCACGATGCCGGAGCCGGAGGGCTCACGAACATGATCGTGGCCGTGAAGATCGGGCGTGAAGCCCTCCACCTTCGCAAGGAAGGGGCACGGCGGGTCTGCACGGCGGGGTTGATGGGAGTGGCGTACGGGCTCGATGGGAAGGTGGCTGGCCGCATCAGCGAGAAGATTCATGTGGAAATCGATGCTTCCGAGGAAGCTGCGTTCCGGGGACGGGACCTGCTTTACCACACCTCGCTTGAGCTGCGTCCTGGCACGTACCGTCTGAAGATCGCCGTGGCGGACGAAGCGGGAAAGACCGGCGCTGCGGAGCGTGTGTTTTCGGTGCCGTCGCTGCCGATGTCGGGCCTGGGGATGAGCAGCGTTGTGGTGACGCAGCAGATGGTGCAACTGCCTGGGCTGATCCAGAGCGTGCAGGACCGCCTGCTCGAAGAGGCGAGTCCGCTGCGTTACCGGGGAACGGAAGTATCGATGCCAGTGGATCTGGAAGCAGACCAAAACTCTTCCATCGTGGTCTTCTACAGGCTGTATAACCTGACGAGCAGCCAGCAGGCTGGAGAGATCACAGCCGAGGTTCAACTGATCAATGAAGTGGACGAGATGGGCGCCTTCCCGCCAGTCTCGCTGACCGACGTTGCCTATCCCGCGGGTGAGCACCAGGTTGCAGTAGGTTTGACGCTACCCCTTAAAGAAGTGCCGCCGGGCAACTATCGTGTCCGGGTAGCAAACACGGATTCGACCCGCCAATTCTCCGCTGCAGGTGAAACCCGTCTGCGTGTGAAGTGACGCCGGTATACCAGGCCCGGCCGCGGCCAGTTCCAGATCAGGCGTCGATGTGATTGCGGAAGAAACTCTCCATGGCTACTTTCCGTTCCTGAGCGATCGAGGTGGAAAGCTCCCGTCTCTCATTTTCTGACAAAGGTTTGAAATTCCGAGCCAGGCTTACGTTCTGCTCGATGTGTTCCGGCTTGGGCATGCCCACGACGGCAGTGCTTACCGGCAACGACAAAGAGTAGTAGAACAGCTTCTCGACAGGAATCGTTCCCAACAGCTGGTCTTGCCCGAAGACTTTCATGGCAATCACTCCGAGGTTCTTGCGCCTGGCCACTGGGAGCGCCACCGCCTCGAAGCCGCCTTCTTTCATCGGCGTCGCCTTCATCCCTCCCGGAACATTGGCCATGCGGGCCAGGCCCGCATTGAGAGCCATCTGGGTGCAATCAAAGTCGTGTCGTTCGAGCGCGGTCTTGAGAGCCACAGGATCCGTGTGACAGGTGATGCCCAAGAAACGCGCCATCTTCTGTTCCCGGGCCTTGTACACGGTCTTCAGCACACCGTCGGGCGCTTCGATGGCTGCCAGGTCTTCAGCGTCGACCAACGCGTGAATGTGCAAAACATCAACGTGGTCCGTCTGCAGACGCTTGAGGCTCAACTCCAGCTGCCGCATCGTTTCGTCTGCCTTTCGCCCAGGCAGCTTAGTGGCGAGAAAAACTTCCTTGCGACGAGTGGCCATCACCTTCCCCACCCGCTCCTCGCTCTTGCCGCCACCATAAGCATGCGCCGTGTCGACGTAGGTAATCCCTAGATCAATGGCACGATTTAGAGCGGCAAGCGCCTTGTCCTCGTCCTCGTACATCATAAACCGGCTGCCCGAGCCAAATGCCAGCACCGGAACTTCTTGCCCAGAGCGCCCAAATTTGCGCATGGGCAGTTTGGACGCGGCACTCCAACCCTGAGCAGCCACACAGCCCACCATGGCCGCAGCTTCAATGAATTGACGTCTCGAGATCCTCATGGCGTTCCTCCTGATCGTTTGAAATGCAGCCTACCACTAGGGTCGTGCAGGGTCAATTGAAGAGGAAGATAGACCGTTTTGAGCAGAGCGGTTTAGAGACTGCCGCGCGATTGAATTCCGAAATGAATCCCTTGGTATTCATCTGCTGTGTCGCATTGGTATATGCTTCCCACGCCGATCAAAAGCGGGCGATGATGAATTTGGAGGATAGGAGGCCCCATGGTCTCGCGGCAAACTCTTACTCGGCGGCAAGTCCTGCAAACCTTCGCGGTGGCAACGCTTGGCCCAGCGCCCAGCTTGGCCGCCGAACCCAACATTCTCTGGGCCCTCGGGGCCGTGACTTGGGTGGTAAAGGCTGGCAAAGGATCGCCGCGCTGGGCGGATATTCTGGCAGATATTTCTGGCGGAGGCTTTGACGGATTCGAGCCCTATACCACAGCGAAACTGCCCGTCAACGATGAGAACATGGCAGAGCTAGAAAAGCTGGCTCCGAAGTTCAAGTTGCGGATGAGCGGAATCTATTGGGGAGACGAGTTTCACAAAGCCGAGAGATTTGACGCCCTGCTGAAAGAATCGCACCGTTTTCTTGGCTATCTGAAGCGCTTCGGCGCGGATCGGCTGATCATTGGTCCTCCCACTCCGGCCGTCGAAGATGAGAAGAAGTCCATATCGAATATGGCCAGGCTGATGAATGCCGTCGGCAAGTTGGCGCTGGAAGAGTATCGGATCAGAGTTGGGGTGCACCCACACGTAGCCGGGCTCATCGAGAATCCACGTCAAATCGACCAACTGATGGAGGAGACCGATACCCGCTACTTCAATCTCGCACCCGACACGGCACAGGTCTGGATGGGCGGAGGCGATCCGGTCAGGGTCATCGACAAATATAAGAAGCGCATCGTCTATCTGCATTACAAAGACATCCGCGCCTATCATCGCGGTCTCTCCGGATATCTGGACAATGTGATCGAGCTTGGCAGGGGAGTGATCGACTTTCCCGCCATCCACAGGATTCTGAAGGGCGTCAGCTACAAGGGCTGGATCACGATTGACCTGGACAACGCGCGCATCTCGCCGTTGGAGAGTGCACAGGTGAACCGCGCTTACATCGACAGGATTCTGAGTCCGATCTATCGCTGAGAAGTGGCCGGGCAGTCGCGAGTAGCTTCCGCCGTGAAACGCGAAAAGCTGGCAGCTGATCTGCTCTCTGGGAGTGTTTTGGAATTTTGTGGCAATAGTTTTTGTCGCCAGACACGCAATGAGGTTCCCCTCGCAGTTTCCGTTCACCAAGGACATTCCCTCGGCCGCAAGAATGCGAGAACTTCGATGAGCACTTTCAAAGGAAGCAACTCCAGTCGCCGCGCCTTTATGCGTTTTCTGGCGGGCAGTCCGTTCTTCGCTGCCTGGCAGCTGGCAGCCCGTCCGCAGAGCGGGCAGCCTGATTTGCCGGAAAGAGAAGCTCTGACGGGCCCCGCGATCGCTTCTCCGGAAGAAGCGATCAACGTGTTTGATCTTGAGGCCGTCGCCCGAGAGAATCTTCCGCCAGCCCACTTCGGTTACATCACTACTGGAGTCAATGACGACGTCACCCTGCGAGCGAATCGCGCGGGATTTCTGAAGTTCCAGATTCGCTCCCGGCGCCTGGTGGATACCCGAAAGCTGGACACCCAGATCGATCTGTTCGGAAACCGTTGGCCAACTCCCATTATCCTGGCGCCGGCCGGAAGCCAGCGCGCGTTTCATCCAGACGGAGAGCTGGCCGTCGCCAAGGCGGCTAAGGCACACAACCACCTGCAGATCCTGTCTACTGTAACAACCACTTCCGTCGAGGACGTGATTGCGGCGAGGGAAGCGCCTGTGTGGTTCCAGCTCTATCCTAGCGCCAGCTGGGAGGTAACTCGCGGACTGCTCAAGCGAGCTGAAGCGGCAGGATGTCCGGTTGTAGCACTCACCCTCGATCAGGCCACTGCCGGAAGCCGCGAGACCTTCGCGCGCTTCCGCAAGCGCGACAGCCGAGTTTGCACAGATTGTCACCCGAAGGAGCGGAACGGATTTCTCCAGCGAAAGCCCATGTACCAGGGCCTCGACATTTCTGGACTGACCGGCGTGCTCACCCCCCATCTGACCTGGGACTTCGTTGACCGCCTGAAGGACGCGACCGCTATGAAGGTCGTTCTGAAGGGTATCGTCACCCGCGAAGATGCAAGTCTGGCGCTTGAGCACGGGGCTGATGGGATCATCGTATCCAATCACGGAGGCCGCGGCGAAGAGACTGGACGGTCGACCATCGAGTCTCTGCCCGAAGTGGTGGAAGCCATCCAAGGAAAAATCCCTGTGATGATCGACAGTGGTTTCCGCCGCGGAACCGATATTTTCAAAGCTCTGGCGCTTGGCGCCAAGGGTGTTTGCATCGGACGACCCTATCTTTGGGGGCTGGCTGCTTTCGGTCAGCCTGGCGTAGAGCGCGCTCTTACAATGCTCACCGCCGAGTTGGAAATGGCCATGCGCATGAATGGCGCGCCGACGATTTCCAGCATTACCCGCAACTTTGTGCAACGGTCTGACGCGAGTTAACGGTCGATAACGATATTTCCCCTCTGGAACGGGAGGATGGGTTCGCGGAGTGATGCGCGGGGAAGTCTCAGAAGTCGCCTTCGGAGAACACCCCACCGCGTTCGGCACCGGCCCCTTCCAAGCGGGGAGTTCTGAGAGGAAGCAAACCATGCGAAACAAGCTGCTGACGATCGCCCTGTTGTTGCTGTTCCCTGGAGGTGCCACGGCTCAGGGGTGGCGGCCACCCGCCGAGAGCCAGCGCTGTCCCTCCAAGTGGGGGCCGGGGGATGAGCGGGGCTCGATGAATCATCAGAAGCCTGAGGCTGTCCTTAAAGCCGCGCGCCTGATTAGGACGGGAGAGGTCGTTGAACTGGGACGTGTTCTTTCACCAACAATGCCGGTCTTTGGCACGCGCCGCTTTGATCTGTACACCAAGCGCACGTTCATGAATCCCGGAGTGAACCGGCGCGGCAGCAATGAGGAACTTGTCATCACTGAACTGGGTCAAGTGGGAACGCAGTTCGACGCCTTCCCCCATCAGACCATTGGCGATGCGTTGTACAACTGTTTCAAGATGGATGAGACCGCGAGCCGCACAGGCTTTTCACGCCTGGGAGTCGAGAAGGTGGGGACTATCTTCACCCGGGGTGTGTTGATTGATGTGGCTGGTTTGAAGGGTGTCGAAATGCTCGGTGATTCTTACGAGATCACCGTCCAGGATCTCGAACAGGCCTTGGCCCGGCAGCAGCTTTCATTGCAGCCTGGAGACGCGATACTGATCCATACCGGCTGGGGCCGTCTCTGGGGCAAGGATAATGGCCGGTTCGGACGCTCAGCTCCAGGCATCGGCGCGGCTGCAGCCACTTGGCTGGCAAAGCAAGATCCTCTTCTGGTTGGCAGCGACAACTCTGGTGTCGAGGTCTCACCGAACCCTGATCCGGAACTGAGTCTGCCGGTGCACCAGATCCTCCTGGCGGTGAACGGCATCCATTTACTGGAAAACTTGAAGCTGGACGATTTGGCAGCGAAGCGTGCTTACGAGTTTGCGCTTGTCATGCAACCCCTTAAGATCCAGGGTGGAACGGGCTCGACCGTGGCGCCCGTCGCCATCCGGTAGGCCAACGGAAGCAACAATTCAAAGTTGACCGGCTCAATCTCGAACGAGCGGGTGCCCGGCAAACTTCAGTCAGCGAGGCCTTTCTCATGAACCGACGATTGTTGATCCTGCTAAACCTCATGCTGTTCGCGGCAAATCTGGCTGGTGGTGATGCGGAGAACCGGCGCCTCTTCGAGCTCCTGAAAGCCAATGGATCGGCAGCGGCCCAGGCCGAGGCCGTGCGTCAGCACTTTCAGGAGAAACAACTTTCCGATGGCTCAGCCGTGGCTGCGTATGGCGGAGATTTTGTCTGGGCGATCGAATCGCCGCAGGTACCTGCGCTCGTCGTCGACGATCGTCCTGCGCCACCGATGCGGGCCCTGCCGGGCAACCTGTGGGTCCACCTGGACCAGTTGACTACCGGCCGGTCTCACGCTCACTTCTATCGCGTGGCGAACCAGACACTGGGGGACCGGCGTTTTGACACGGCGGCCTACACAGCAGACTCCCATCCACAAGCTGGCGTTCCACAGGGCAAGTTGTCCGAACAGCTCGTGTACGAAAGCCAGGTGTATCGTGGCTGGAAGATCTCATTCTGGATCTATGCCTCACCTGGTGTCGATCCCAACACCCCCGCACCGGCCATGATTTGGCAGGATGGTCATCGCTTTGTTTTTCCGGGGAATCATGCGCGGCTGTTGACGGCTGTCGAGAACCTGGTAAATCAAAAGAAAATTCCGCCACTGATTCTGGTGCTTATCGCACCAGGCTACATCGGCGACTTCGACAACCCGCGCTACGTGCCGAGCGACGACGTGAACCGGATGCGCAGCATCCTTTACGACACCGTCAGCGACGATTACAACAAAATGGTGGTCGGCGAGATTTTTCCGCAGGTCGACAGGCGTTACAAGCTGCGCGCGGACGGCTACAGCCGCGCCATTGGCGGCCAATCTTCCGGAGGGATCTGCTCCTTCAACGCCGCCTGGTGGCGCCCCGAAGCGTTCTCACGAGTGCTTTCCCGGATTGGGAGTTTCACAGCGCTGCAGTGGCGCCGCGGACAGGCAAATCCCAACCGGCGATTTGGGCTGGACGATCCCGCCGACAGTATCGACGGCGGGAACATCTTCCCTTTTCTGGTCCGGCAACGCGACAGGAAGAACATCCGAGTGTGGCTCGAGGATGGAGGTTACGACCTCGAGAATCGGGCGGGGAGCTGGCCGTTGCAGAACCTTCAGCTGGCAAACTCCCTTAAGATGAAGGAATATGATTTCTATCTGAGTTTCGGCAACCACCAGCACAGCACCGAGCACGGTGATGCCGAGCTGCCTCAGGCACTCACCTGGCTGTGGCGCGGTTACGACCCGGCCAAAACCGCTCAAGAGTTCGCCATTGATCCGGAAGAAAAGGCAAAGCCCTATTTTCGCGTGGGAATTGTGAATCGCTAGCCCAACTTTCGCAGTTGGTGGAGTTTTGGATGGCCAAGTAGTTTGTTTTCAGTCACGGTCTTCCAAAAGTCTTCACTACAGTTTTAACTGTTTGAGGCCCTCCCAGCTTTGTTTGGC
>Ga0187892_10001214_pt1 | contig 60498 bp, 47 predicted proteins | sample MA1701073metaG_FD_139345 | JGI IMG/M metagenome (GOLD analysis project Ga0187892, IMG submission 139345) | Bio-ooze microbial communities from a basaltic lava cave in the Kipuka Kanohina Cave System on the Island of Hawaii, USA - MA170107-3 metaG ...
ACTTAAGAAATATGAAGAGAAAGTTGCTCAAACCGAACAACGTCTGCTTCAAAAACTGGCCCGCAAGTACAATCTGGTTCTCCAGCCCGCGGCCGCCTGACGGTGTACGGTTCATGGAGAGAGGCGAAATCATGCGATGAACGGATGGATTGCCTTGGGCGTGACATGCCTGACGGCGTTTCAAACCGCGGCCGACCAGTTCATCGTCACGAACGCCAACGACAGTGGCGCCGGGTCTTTGCGGCAGGCGATCCTCGATGCCAACGCCAACCCGGGGTTGGACGAAATCGTGTTCAACGTCCCGGACGCCGCGCCACTGGCCGCAGGGCTTGATTTGGACCCGCCTCAAGTCCAGATCGACGTTCAACTTGCGATGCCGGTCATCAGCGACCCCTTGGCGATCCGGGGGTTCACCCAGCCCGGATCTGCTGCGAATACCAGCAGCAACGACAACAACGCCACCATCGCCGTCGTGCTCGATGGCGCCCAGACCAGCGCCGGCACGGATGGACTTGTGTTTGGGCCGGGCTCGGGCGGCTCGACCCTTGAAGGGCTTGGAATTCGGCAGTTCCCGGGCAATGGCGTCGTGGTCAGCAACGTCCTCGGGGTGAACGTCCTCGGTGGTTACGTCTTGGACAACGACGCCAACGGCATCGCGGCGTTGAGTGGCAGCGTCAACATCGGCGATCGCACGCCGGGCGCGCGCATGCTGGTATCCGGCAACGGTGCCAACGGCGTGATCCTCGGACGGTTGCCGGCGTTGGGCAAGGCGTTCGCGAAAATCGAGGGCACGTTCATCGGGCGCGAAGTGCTGATCGTTCTCCCCCGGGGAAACAAGCTGGACGGCGTGCGTGTGGACGACAGCGAAGCCAACGTGGGCGAGACCGCGGACGGCGCGGCCAACGTCATCTCGGGCAACGGCGGCAACGGCATCCACGTGACCGGCGACGAAGGTCAGGTGACGGCGCGGGACAACCACATCGGGACCGATGGGCTCAGCCAGATGCCCATGTCCAATGGGGGCAGTGGCGCGCTGCTCGAGGGAGGCGTGCTCAGTGTGTTCGAGCAAAATGAGATCGGATTCAACGTGCAGAACGGTATCACCACGAGCGGCACGGCGGATTTTTATCAATTCGTCAACAACCGCATCTTCGGTCACGTGCTGTGCGGCCTGGCGGTGGACATCAACGACGACGGCGTCAGCGCCAACGATGCTCCCGATGTCGATAACGCCGTCAACTTCCCCATCATCACCGGCGTGAGCACGGGACTGACGACGGCGATCTTTGGCAGTTACACGGGTCGTCCGAACAGCACGTTGCAGGTCCAGGTGTATGCGAACGAGGAGTGCGGGCATCACGGACACGGGGAAGCGGAGGTGATGATCGCGGCGACGACGGCGAATGTGAACTCGAACGGTGTGGCGTCGTGGTTGGCGACGATGAACGGTGTGCCACCGCATCCGATCTTGAGCGCGATGGCGACGGTGTTCGACTTCGTGAATCCGCCGAAGTCGAGCGAGATGGGACCGTGCTTCGATCGGAACTTGAACAATACCATCCTGACGATCACGCAGACCATCGCGCCCAACCCGGTCGAGTTCAACGGCCAGTTCACCTATACATGGGACATCGCGAACACCATCCGCGACATCACTGCTGACAATCTGCGGTTCGAATTTACCGGGCCGGCAGGGTTCACCACCGTCGGTGCCGGCGGTGACGGCTGGACGTTCAGCATCAGCAACAACACCGCGCGCGGCACCTTCCCCAGCGTGCCGGCGGGCACATCGGCCCCGCCGCCGTTTGTCACCGGCACGCTGCCCGGCCAGTCTGGCAGTTTCATCAATGAAGCATCCATTGAGGCCGACAACGCGCGCCGGGTCACCGTCGGCGGCATCGTCACGATCCAGCCGGGATCGAGAGACCTGGCGGTCTCGAAAGTGCCCGTCCCCGACAGCGTCACGCCCGGCGGCGGCGTCACCTATCTCATCACCGTGACGAACAACGGCCCCGACACCGCGCCCGAGGTGGGCTTGCTGGACCAACTCGACCCCGGCGCGACGCTGGTTGCGATTGGCGGCACGGGCTGGAATTGTCTCACGGGCGGCATCGTCACCGCCGCCTGCGAGCACGGACCGTTGGGGCCGGGCGAGGCCACGGCGCCGCTGACAATAATCGTGACCGCGCCGCCGCAGCCCGGCGTCTTCAGCAATGTCGTCGCCGTGACCGCTCTCGGCGACCCGGTGCAGGCAAACAACACGGCAGTCGCCACCGTTCTGGTGGTCGAAGAACTGCCACTGGCATGCTTCCTTGAGCCGAACCTCGCCACCAACCAAGTGCAGAGTTTCCACTCCGTCACCGTCACCGTTGCGCGCGGCATGGAGCCGCAGGCGGACGTGCCCGTGACCTTCGAGGTAATCTCCGGCCCCAATGCGCCCGCGACCGGGGCGGACACCACCGACGCCAGCGGGCAGGCCACGTTCCAATACCTCGGCGGCGGCACGCCCGGCACGGATATCATCCGCGCCTCGGGCGATGGGTTCTCTTGCCAAGCCACGAAGGTCTGGATCGCCGCGCCGTCGACCAACCAACCGCCGGTCGCGGTCTGCACCAACGTGACCAGACAAGCCGGCGCGGGTGGCACGGCGAGCGTCACTCCCAATGAGGTGGACGGCGGTTCGTTCGATCCGGACGGGACGATCATGGATCGTACGCTCGATCCGCCCGGGCCGTTCCCGGTCGGCACCAACAGCGTCACGTTGAAGGTCACGGACAACGACGGGGCAATGGACACGTGCGAAGGCACGATCATCGTCACGGCAGCGCCGCCTACGACGGTGGTGTTCTGCATCATGCGACCGGAGACGGACACGAATGTGCTGAACGAAACGCACACGATCATCGCGCGCGTGTTGCGGCAGCAAGACGGCAACTCGGAACCGATCTCCGACTTGCCGGTGGACTTCGCGGTGATTGCCGGCCCGAACCAGGGAACGAGCGGCACGCGATTCACCGATGCATTGGGCGACGCGACGTTCAGCTACGTCGGCAATGCCGGCGTGGGCACGGACACGATCGTGGCCACCGGGACGGCCGACGGCCAGGATTTCGAATGCTCAGCCCTCAAAGTCTGGCGCGACCTTCAGGCCGATCTCGCGGTGACCAAACAGGCAGATGACAACCCCGTCGGCCAGGGCCAGGAGTTCCATTACACAATCACCGTCACCAACCGCGGCCCGGACAGTGCGTCGGCAGTCGAGGTGATGGATGCGCTGCCCCTGGGGATCATCTTCAAATCGGCGGTGGCCCCCGTTGAATGCCAATTTTTCCCCGACGACAACGGGTTGATCTGCCAACTTGGCAGCCTGCCGGCCAATACAAGCACGACAATCGTGCTCGTGGTCGAATCGTCCGAAGACGCGTTTGGGGACTTGATCAACACCGTTGTTGTGGATGCCACCGAGCCCGACCCGGACTTGTCCAACAACGAGGCCATCGAGGCGGTCATCGCAGTGAACCTCTCGTGCGTTCTTTCGCCGACGCAAGTGACCAACGCCATCAACACCGCCCACAGCGTGACTGCCACCGTGCTGGCCAACGGTCAGCCTGCGGCCGAGGCGACGGTGGTATTTCAAGTGTTGAGCGGCCCCAACGCCGGCCAGACGCAAATGCTGACGACCGACGCCAACGGCCAGGCCGTGTTCACCTACACGAGCAACGGAGCGACCGGAACGGACGTCATCGCTGCGTTCGCTTCGTTCGAACAGTCCACGACACTCTGCCAGGCCACGAAAACGTGGGCTTCCGGGCCGCAGTGCTCGGTCAGCCCGGCCTCGTCCACCAATGACGTGGGCAGACTACATGAGTTCACCGTGACCGTGTTGCAAGCGGGGCAGCCGGTCAGCAAAGCGCCCGTCGAATTTGCCGTCATCCTCGGCCCCAACGAAGGCGTCCACAACCAGAGGAAGACCCGCGCGGATGGCACCGTGACTTTCCTGTATCCAAGCAACGGCGAGGTCGGCGAGGACACCATCCTCGTCACGGCGGATGTCGGGGGCGTCGAGACGCTTTGTTCGGCTTCGAAGTTCTGGAGTCCGCTCCTCGCGTGTTCGATCGTGCCCGTCCGATCCACCAACCTCATCAACACCGCCCATGCGATCACAGTGACCGTGCGACGCGGAGACGCGCCGGTCGCTGGCGCGAACGTGGAGTTTTTCGTCACGGGACCGAACTCCGGCACGATGGGAACCGGTACGACCGATGCCAACGGCCAGGCGTCGTTCAACTACACCGGCAACCAACTCACCGGCGAAGAAGTGATCCGCGTCGATGCGACCGCCGACGGGCAGGAAACGCTCTGCCGCTCCGAGGTGCTTTGGAAGCGGAAAAGCTCCGTCCTGCTCGACGAGTTGATCGGCGACGTGCAGGAGACGAACCTGTCCGAGAAGAGTAAGAAGAAGCTGATCAAGAGCTTGGAAGGCGCGCGCAAATCTGTGGACAAAGACAAGCCCGATGCTGCGAACAAGCAGATGGGGAAATTCGGCGAGAGTTTGCTCAAATTGCGGCAAACGATGGAGCTCGATGCCGAGACAGCGGACGCACTGGACCAGACGGCCGTCGGGGTTGCCTTTCAGATCACGCAGGACTTCTGATGCACGCACCATCTCCCGAAGGGAGTCACTGTTGCTTCGGGATGACGAATGGCCGCAATCACAGCAAGAACGATGGGAGGAAATAACGATGAACACCAAACGACTCGGTCCGGTTTCGGTTGCGGCATTGGCGCTGGTTTGTTCGTCAACTCTGTCGGCCAACGCACTGGCCGGGCAGGGGGCGAGCGTCGGCGTCGTGCCGAACGGACAGTCGGCCTTCGAGTTCGTCTCGCGGGCCAATCAGGACGGGAGCAACGTCACGCACTTCGGCTACCTGACGCGCCTGGCCGGACTGGACGATGGCGAGCTGTTTTCCGATCCCGAGAACCGCACGGAAGCCACCGCCCGGTTTACGTTTGTGGCCCAGACTTCCCTCTCGTCGCGCCAGGAACTCGGCAACCTCATCGTCACCGCCGCGCCCGGTACGGCGACCTTCTATTTCCACGAGACGCCCGGCGCCGATTTCGACGATCCGGATTCCTTTGCCGATGGTCAGGCCGTTGCCACCTTCGCGATGCGCTTCCACAACGTGCTCAACGTGCAAAAGCCCGACGAGGGAATCAGTTCTGCCGCCATCGAGCTGTCCCAGCAAACGGTCGGCAGCTTCCAACTCAACGACCGGCCGTTTCGTTTCGGGCACAAGCGGCTGCAAGTGCGGGTGCAGGCCAACGGTCAGGCAACTCGCACCCAGGCCAACCCGCTCGAAGCGTTCTTCTTGTTCGGCGGCACCGGCGTGGCCACGCAGCCTTGAATGGAAGCAGGACATGACGGAGACCGAGAGACTCGAACCTGTCGCCGTGCTCGACCGATTGGATGCGCTGGCCAGGCAACTCATCGCGCGCGCCGCGCCGCTCCAGTTCGGCGCGGCGCAATCGCACTTACAACGGCAGGCAGTCTATCAGCTCCGCTACCGGCTGGTCGTGGACCGGGCCTGGGCTGCGCCCGAAGATTTTCCTGACGGACAGGAACGTGACCGTTTCGACGATCACGCCGTTCAAATCGTCGCCTGGGACGGCGAGACGCTCGCGGCAGCGTGTCGGTTGATCGCGCCGGCGCCGGGCTGCCGGCTTCCGACGGAGGAAGCTTTCGGGATTGTGATTGAACCGCGCGGGTCGGTGGCAGAGATCGGCCGGGCGTGCGTGGCGCGCGCCTACAGCGACCACCAGCATCGAGTCTTGTTGGCGTTGCTGGCGCAGGCCTGGCTGGAAATGCGTCGGCGCGGGTTCACAACGGCGTGCGGCGTTGTCAGCCAGGGCGCGATTCGACTCTACCAACGCCTGGGATTGAGAGTGGCGAGGCTGCATCCCGCCCGCCCGCGTTGGGGAGAAATGCGTGTTCCCATCCGCATCTGCCCGTGGGCGGCAACGGATTGTCCAACACTCACTACGCGCCTCTTGTGGCGCGACCAAGGCTCCCTTACATTGGCCAGAGCGAATGACCGAACAAACGTTCCTTCAACTGGGACTCGCGCTCCTGCTCGGGTTGCTCGTTGGTTTGCAGCGTGAACGCACCGAGCCGTCGGTCGCGGGCATTCGCACGTTTCCACTGATCACCATCCTCGGGACCGTGTGCGCGTTGCTCGCGGTGGACCTGGGGGGCTGGATCGTCGCGGCGGGGCTGATCGCGGTGGCAGCGATGTTCGTGATTGCCAACCTCGCGCGCGTGAAAGCGGGCGACGTCGATCCCGGCCTCACGACCGAGATGGCCGCGCTGCTGATGTTCGGCGTCGGCGCGTACCTCGTGGTCGGAAGCATGGGCGTGGCGGTCGCGATCGGGGGCGCTGTGGCGGTGCTGCTCCAACTCAAGCAGCCGATGCACGAGCTGGTTGCCAGGATGGGTGAGGCAGATATCAAAGCCATCATGCAGTTCGCGTTGATCACGCTCGTGATCCTGCCGGTATTGCCGAATCGCACGTTCGGCCCGTACGAGGTGCTCAATCCATTCAAGGTCTGGCTCATGGTCGTGCTGATCGTCGGCATCGGCCTCTCCGGCTACGTCGCGTACAAGTGGCTCGGCGGGCGGGCGGGCACGCTGTTGGGCGGACTGCTCGGCGGGTTGATTTCCAGCACGGCGACGACCGCGGGCTACTCGCGCCGTACCAAGGACGCGCCTGGCAGCGCGAATCTCGCTGCGCTGGTGATCATGCTTGCTTCGGCGGTCGTGTTCGTGCGCGTGCTGATCGAAGTGGCCGCAGTCGCTCCGACCAACTTCGCGAAAGTCTCGCCGCCAATATTTGCGATGCTGGCCGTGGCGGCCCTGATCGCAACCGGCGTGTATTTCTTCGCGGAACACGAGAAGGAGCAGGTCCCCGCGCACGGGAACCCGGCGGAATTGCGGTCGGCGTTGATCTTCGGCGGACTGTACGCGGTCGTGATTCTGGCGGTGGCCGCGGCGAAACAGCACTTCGATTCGAGCGGACTGTACGTGGTCGCCGTGCTTTCGGGACTGACCGACATGGATGCGATCACGCTCTCGACGGCGCAACTGGTCGAGAGCGACCGACTGAGCGTGGAACACGGCTGGCGCGTCATCCTCGTCGCCTCGCTGTCCAACCTGGTGTTCAAGGCCGGGATCGTGGCGTTCCTCGGCCATCGCGCGCTGCTGGCGCGGGTTGCGGTGCTGTTCGGCATGGCGCTGGCGGGCGGCGCGCTGATCCTGTGGCTGTGGCCGGGATCTGAGTAGGCCGGCCATTCCTGGCTGACCGATCTGTGCGTGATTGCAAGCAGCCCGGCCTCTATCTTGGTTCCCCCGATTGCTCAGCCAGGAATGGCCGACCTACTCCACCACGATCTTCGACACAGCGCACTTCGGCTTCGGGAACTTCATGTCGAGCGCCCCGAGCGACTCGACGACGATCTCCGACACTGCGAGGCTGCGGAACCATTTCTTGTTGGAAGGAATGATGAACCACGGCGCCCACTCGGTCGAACAGCGACTCAACGCATCCTCGTACGCCTCCGTGTAGTCGTCCCAAAGTTTTCGTTCGTCGAGGTCGCCGGGGTTGAACTTCCAGTTCTTCTCCGGGTCCTTGAGCCGCGCCTGAAGACGCTCCTTCTGTTCGTCTTCGCTTATGTGGAGGAAGAACTTGAGGATGGTCACATCGTTTGCGGCGAGGTTCCGCTCGAAGCGGTTGATCTGGTCGTACCGCTTCGACCAGACCTCCTTGGGAACGAGTTTGCGCACACGCGCGATGAGCACGTCCTCGTACTGCGAGCGATTGAAAATGCCGATCTCGCCTTTCATCGGCGCCGCCCGATGGATCCGCCAGAGGAAATCGTGCTCCAGTTCTTCGAGCGACGGCGACTTGAACGAGGTGACATGGCAGCCATGCGGGTCCACGCCCGAGAAGACGTTGCGGATCGCGCCGTCCTTGCCGCCGGCGTCCATTGCCTGGAAGATGACGAGCACCGCGCGCTTGTTCTCAGCATACAGCAGGTACTGAAGTTTCCCGAGACGGTCCCGATTCTTTTTGAGCAACCGGTTCGCTTTCGCCTTGTCGGTGAAATCGCCTGTGTCGTCGGGATCGAACTTCGTGAGGTTGACCTTCTGGCCGGGTTTGACGGCGAATTCCTTGCTGAAGTTCATGGGGACGCATCGTAGAGGGTCGAGGACTCGACGGCAAGGACGACCATTGTAATCTACTCTGCCTGCGCAATGAATTGCGCGACTACAAACCGGCCTCCACGGAACTGCTCGTGCGGACTGGATGCAGCCGTTTCCAGCGTTCCTGGAACAGGAAGAACACCGCCGGGCCGAACGAGAACAGCATCACGGCGATCCCCATCGTCAGTCCGACGAACGTCATGAACCCGGCGCAACAATAGTCCCTCGAACGCGCCACGATGTGGGTGGGCACGGCGATCAGCAATTCGAGGATGCTGCCTTTGAGAAGTAGCCGGCACTGTTTGGAGATCAGGTCGGTCGGCTCGGCGTTGCGACCCATGCGAAGGAACACCAGCGTCCAGAGCACCCAGGTGAGGGATCCGGCAGCGAGTGTGCCCCAGCCATGCCAGCTCGTCAGATCGATGCTGCGCGTCGCGAACTCGTAGATCGAAAAAATCCCGCCGATCACCAGCCCGCCGGCCATCAATCCCGCCGCGAGGATCGTCGGCCATAAGGAGCGCTGTGTGACCGGTCGCCGGCTGGTCGCGCCCACCGGCACCGTCAACAACGCGGCCTGGCTGATGACCATGATCGCAAGCCACAGCCAATATTGCCAGACCGTGTAAACCTCCGCCGCCTCTGCCCAGGTGGGCCAATCGGCCTTCGAGGCGAACGCCAGCATGATTACCGGCACGGTCAAGACAAAGAGAATCAGGAAATACAGCCCGGCTACCAGCAATGCCCAACGTTTCATATGATGGTCCTTTCTCGCCGGTCGCAATCGACCAGCTCCCATCCACATAATGCGAGATTTCGTAAAGAAATGGATCACCACTCTCGAAAGCCAGCACAGGGGTTTTGTTTTGGACGGGCACCACCGCCCTGTTACACTCCGATCCAGCCAGATTCCATGGAAAAACCGGCGGCAAATGCGGAGGTTGTGTTCGCCAAAGCGCTGGAACTGCCTCCCGGTGATGCCCGCGTCAAGTTCGTGGCGGAACAGTGTGCCAACGACCAGACGCTCCGCCGCGAAGTCGAGTCGCTCCTTCGCGCGCATGAGGAGGCCGGTGACTTCCTGCGGACGCACGCCGAGCGGAAAGGGAATTCGGTCCCGCACACCGCGACCACGAACGCTGCGGCATATGCCGAGTCGTTCCTTCACAATCCCAGTCAGGGATCCGTCGAGAGTTTTGTCTCGGGGTTGCCAGAAGCGTTACGTCAGGAGGTTCGCGAACGCATCGAAGCGGCCGGACGCATCCGCGGGTTGTGCGCTGGCGAAGGGCCTCCGCCTACGGAGGAGCCGGACACGATGCCGCATCTGCCGGGCTTTCGGATCGAGCGCAAGCTCGGCGAGGGCAGCCTGGGCGTCGCGTACGCCGCGCACGACGAGAAGCTCGACCGCCGCGTGGCCATCAAAGTCCTTCGGCGGCACACCGGAGAACCGGTTCGCCGCCGTGTGCTCGACGAGGCGCGCAAGGCCGCGGCGCTGAACGATTCCGCGGTCGTTACCATTTTCTCCGTTCTCGATGAGACCGATCCGCCGGCCATCGTCATGGAACTGGTCGAGGGGTTCCCGCTGGACCGGTTCGCGTCGCAACTGACCATGGAACAGAAGGCGCGTCTCTTGCGCGAGGTGGCCCGGGGCCTCGCGACGGCCCACGAGCGCGGCCTCGTTCATCGCGACCTCAAGCCCGACAACATCATCGTCGGCCCGGACATGCGCCCGCGCATTCTGGATTTCGGTTTGGCGCTGTCGCTGGAGGAGGCCGGACGCGAGGGGCAGCAGTTTGCCGGCACGCCGCTGTACGCTTCGCCCGAACAAGTGCTCGGCAAACCGCTCACAGAGGCGTCGGACGTGTTCTCGCTGGGAAGCGTGATGTTCAAAGTGTTGACCGCCCGCCCGCCGTTCGCCGGCGAAACGGTCGGCGAGGTGTTCGAGGCCATCGCCACGACTTCGCCGCCATTCCTTCGCGAGGTGGCGGTGGGAGTGCCCGAGGATTTGCAGGCCATCTGTCTCGCGTGTCTGGCATGGAACCCGACCGACCGTCCCACGGCGTCCGAAGTCGCGCTGGAGCTGGGCCGGTTTCTCGTCGGCGAACCTGTGCGGCTCAAGCCCAAACTCTACGACGACTTGCTCCGCCAGAGCATCAGCCAATACTCGACGCAGGCCCGCGCCTGGGAAAGCCAGAGCATCATCTCGCACGAAGAACGGGACGCGCTCGAAACGGTGCATCGCCGGCTGCTCTCGGACGAAGATCATTGGATCATCGACGCGCGACGGATCACGCCGTTGCAAACGATCCTCTCGGGCGCGACATGGCTGGCGGTGGTGGCCACGCTGCTGATCGTCTGGATGCTGCGGGAGGAACTCGGGCCGCATTGGCGGTGGCTGTTGCCAGTCTATTTCACGACGACGCTCGCCGTGGCCGGTTGCGTTGCGTATCGCCAGCGGGAAAGTCTCGCCGCCGCCACGTTTCTCGCGGGGGCGGCGCTGGCCGTCGCGCCGTGCATGCTTGCCTTGCTGGCCGAGTTGGGCGTGTTCGCGACGCCGGCTGCGAACGTGACGCAGCTTTTCCCGGAGACGTTCACAAACCAACAGGTGTTCGCCGCCACGCTGACGGCGCTGATCGTGTCCGCGGTGAGTCTGTGGCGATTGAAGATGACCGGCTTCGCATGGACCACGGCGACGCTGGCAGCGGGCAGTTACCTCAGCTTCCTGCTTCTGTTCAATTGGCTCGAACAGGAGCCATACACGCAAGCGCTCTGGTGTCTGCCGTTGGCCGCGATGGAGCCCGTGGCGCTGGCGCTCGAACGAAAGGGGCGCGTGCGCTGGACGATGCCGTTTCACCTCGTCGCCTTGCTCGCGCTCGTAGGCGGCCTCGATGTCATGGCGTTGGACGGGCCCACGCTCGAAAAGCTCGGCGTGGACAACGTGCGTTGGCCGTACTTCGACCCCGACCGGCTGACCGCTTTTTCCATCGTGATGAATGGACTGCTTTTCCTGGCGCTCATGCTGGTCACCGAAAAGTCGGCCAGTCTCGATCTGCGGCGGGCGAGCAAGCTGATGGAAGTGCTGGCGATCGTGCACACGTTGAGCGCGCTGTTCCTCAACGCGATCGGCCACCGCGCGGACGCTCATGTTCGGGTGGACGTGTGGCTGTACCTCGGCGCGGCGGCGTTGTTCATGGTCCTCGCGCCGTTCCGCTCGCGATGGCGGCTTTTGGTCGGCGGGCTGGCCGGCTGCGGTTTGGGCAGCTACCTGCTCGTGGATCTCGGTTTGGTGGCTCGCAAGCCGTTCATCATCGGCTTGGGGTTTGTTGGGTTGCTCGTCGCGCTGGGTACGTTTGCTTATGTGCGGCACCGGTCAGGGGCAAACCGCCCTGCTGACCCCAAACGGGTTGGGCCGATTCGTTCAGGATGAGGCTACTGCGCTTTGATCTCGCGGTATAACCACGCTCGCGCGTAAGCCCAGTAGCGTTTGGCCGTTGGCACGGAAAGATCGAGGACCTTGGCAGCTTCTTCGATCGTCAGACCCACGAAGAACCGCAACTTGACCAACTCAGCCTTGACGACGTCGTGGGCCGCGAGACGATCGAGCGCCTCGTGCACCGCGAGCAGTTGCTCGTCGTCCATGCCGGCGGGAAGTTCGATTTCCTCCAGATCGACGCGCCGGGCTTTACCGCCGTGACGCTCGGCTTGTTTGCGGCGCGCCTTGTCGATGAGGATGCGGCGCATGGCCTCCGCGGCGGCAGCGAAAAAGTGGGCCCGGTTGTGCCAGGCAGGTTGCCGGTCGCCGCCGAGACGAAGCCACGCCTCGTGAACGAGCGCCGTGGCTTGCAGCGTCTGGCCGGGCGCTTCGCGGCCCATTTTCTGCGCGGCGAGTTTCCGCAGTTCCTCGTACACGAGCGGGAGAAGGTCGTCTGCCGCGCGGGGATCGCCCGCATTGGTCCGCTCTTTCATACGGTTCGCTCGCGAATAGAACGAAGGCTACCGTCCGAACTGCGTTGCGTCAACGCGGGACGACCTACGCCGCCTGCAACGAAGAACGCACGGTACTCTCGACTTCACTGATGTTGAACGGCTTGCACAACCACGGGGTCTTAAGGTCGTCGAGGAACTGGCGGGTGTCCTTGCTCACGGTATCGCCCGTGAGGAAGATGATGCGGCGCAACAGCCTGGGGTGTTGTTGCTGGACCTTCTTGTACAACTCGCGCCCGTCCATGCCGGGCATCTTGAGGTCCGAAATGATCAAGTCGAAGGCGCCGGAGTTGAGCAAATCCAGCGCCTCCTGGCCATTGGTGGCCGACTGCACGTCGTAGTCGTTTCCCGACAACAACTCGCTCAGCACGCCGGCGATTGCCGGCTCGTCATCCACGAGCAGGATGCGCGGCTTCTTCGCATGGGGGTCATGGCCGTTCCCTTTGACGAGGGCGCTTTGGCTTGCGCTCGGTGCATGGGACTTCTGATCGGGCACCGGCACTGGCTCGCTTGCGGAAGCTGCTGCCGGCGCGGTTGCCGGTTTGATTTCGGGTGCCACGATGGGGAGTTCCATCGTGAACGCCGCGCCGCGTCCGACCTCGCTCTGAACGAACAAGTTTCCGCCATGCTCTTTGAGGATGCTGAAGCAGATCGAGAGGCCGAGGCCCGTGCCCACCCCGGTCGGCTTGGTTGTGAAAAAGGGATCGAAGATCTTGCCGAGATTTTGCGGCGGGATGCCCGGCCCGTTGTCGATCACGGAGATGCGGATGGCGCCATGTTTGATCTCGGTACGGATACGGAGCACGCGCGCTCGCGCCTTCTTGTCTTCGAGCATTGCCTGCTTCGCGTTTTGCGCGAGGTTCATCAGGACCTGCTCGATCTGGTGGGCATCGGCCATGGTCTTGGGCAGCGCCCGGTCGAGTTCGAGCACGAGTTGAATGCGCTGGTTTCTTGTGTCCACCTCCAGGAGTTCGGCGACCTGCTCGATGAGTTCGTTCAGTTGAAGGTGGTTTTTCTCCGGCGGCTGCGGCCGAGCGAAGGCGAGCAATCGCTGCACGATCTTGCTGGCTCGCTCGCTTTCGTGGTTCATGAGGGCCAGGTCGGTCTTGATCTTGGGATCCACGTTGTCGCGCGCCATCATCAGTTGGGCCCGGCCCATGACGATCGCCAGCGGGTTGTTCAGTTCGTGGGCCACGCCCGAGATCAACTGGCCGAGGGCGGAAAGTTTTTCCGTTTGCCGCATCCGTTGTTCGAGCCTGGTGCGCTCCGAGAGGTCACGGAGACTGATCTGGATGGCGTCTCTCCCCGCGTACCGGACCGGGACCGCGCGCCCTTCCGCGATGGCACTGGTCCCATCCGGGCGGGGCAATTGCAGGGTTTCCGCGCACTCCAGCGCTTCACAGAATTGCTCGGGGTGGCCGGCGAGTTCCTCGCGTCTCGGGGCGAGGGCGGGACAAAGTTGAAGGAAGGTCCTGGTGGTCAGGTCTCTCGCATCCATCGCGAAGAGCCTCGAACCGGCCTCGTTGGTTTCCAAAACGGTCAGCGCCGCGGCATCGACGATGAGGATCCCGTCGCTCGCATCGTTGAAGAGGTTCCGGTACTTGTCTTCCGAGGCCACGACTTCCTTTTCCAGCACGCGCGTTCGTTTCACGTCCTGTCGCAAGCGCGCCCTCACCGTGCGGCTCTCGTAACGGACCTCCTCCAGCACGAGCACGATCATTCCGAAGGCGATGATCAACTGAAGCGTCGCCGAGAGCAAAAATCCCGACGGCGCAAACTCGGCCTTCAGGTAAATGAAGGGGTACGCGATGAGATACAGGCTCCACAGCAAAAACCCGAGTGCGAGGATGCTGGCACCGATGTACCGGCGTTGGCGTCGCCGCACGAAGAAAAGCACAGCCGTGAACAGGCTGGCCGCGCCCAGCATGACAAAGAGCGGCAACTGCAACCAGAACTTGTTGCTCAGTTGGTAAATCCCGATGTAGCTCCAGAGCAACACGATCGCGATGCCACCCAGGATGTTCCACTGGGCCACGCTGTGACGGAGGATGCTGACGTTGCCCCAGAACAGGAACAGCGCGCACACACCGATGCACGACTGGGTGAGCATGACCCCGATCTGGGATTCGGGCGCATCGAGTTGGTTGATCGACGCCGTGAGCCACAAGGCGTAGAACAACCACGCGATCGTCCACAGGCTGAAGTAGCGCCGTTGCGTGTACTGGTTGAGGTACGCAAACAGGCCGACGAGCACCCACGTGCTGATGATCGACAAAACGAGCGCGGCTTTCAGCCACTCGGGCGGAAAGTACAGATTCAGAAGATCGAACACCTCTTGCGTGTACGCCGAAGCAGTCATTGCAATCCCTCATCCCGCTCAGCCCGGGTCGCGCTCGAATTGACGGCGGGTGGGCCTTGTGCTAATCGAACCGCCACCGAACCTATGAATCGATCACTCACGCAAAGCCGATCTTTTGTCCCGCCCCAGTTGCGAGTCGTCCCCGGAGCGACGGCGTTACATCCATGCGACGCCGTCGTGTTATTCCTTGACAGAAATTTAGCATGTTCTCTGCCAATGAATTCCGGCCCCAAACGCCTGCTCCAACGCATGATACGTGGGCTTAACACCACCCGGGAATTCAGCGGTAAAAAGCAGGAAATCACGGTCCTGCACGCCTGGGACAAGCAACTGCCCTTCGCCCGATTGATCCTCGCCGGGCTGGGAGACACAAAGGCGGTGACCGCCCCGCTGCTGCTGCGAACGGCCGGCGCTGCCATCCGTCGAGCGGCAAAGATTGGCTGTCGCTCGGTCGGCATCTGGCTGCCGGCAAACAACCTCAAGTCCCTAGGCCTGGCCGGGCAAGCCGAAGCGATCGCGGAAGGCGTGTTGGTCGGCTCGTACAATTTCGACAATTACAAGGCGCAGTCCTCGGAGAACGCGAACCGGCCGTTGAAAGAAGTCCGCATCGCAATCGAGAAAGGCCGACTCAAGGAAAGCGTCGCCGCCGTGCGCGCGGGCGAACGGATCGCCGGGGCGGTCAACTACGCGCGCGATATCGCCAACGAACCCGGCAACGTCGTCTATCCGCACAAACTCGCCGAGGCGGCGACCCGGCTCGGACGCGAACTCCGTTTGCGCGTACGCGTCTGGGACCGTCGGAAGCTGGCGAAGGAAGGGTTCGGCGGACTGCTCGCGGTCGGAGGAGGCAGCGAGCGTGAGCCGCGCTTCATTCGGATCGATTACGCCCCGCGCGGTGCTCGTGCCGGCAGCCGGCCGCTTGTGTTCGTGGGCAAGGCGATCACGTTCGACAGCGGCGGCATCTCCATCAAGCCGTCGGACAAGATGGACGAGATGAAGTTCGACAAATGCGGCGGCGTCGCCGTGCTCGGCGCGATGCGCGCGATTGCCGCGCTGAAGTTGCCGGTGCCGGTTGTCGGCTTGATTTCCGCCGCCGAGAACATGCCCAGCGCGACGTCGTATCGGCCCGGGGACATCGTCACCACCTATTCAGGGACCACGATCGAAGTGCTCAACACCGACGCGGAGGGAAGGATCGTGCTGGGCGACGCGCTGGCTTACGCAAAGCGGCTCAAGCCCCAGGCGATCATCGACCTAGCGACGCTCACCGGCGCGTGCGTGGTCGCGCTCGGCCCGTTTGCCGCCGGGTTGTTCAGCAACAACGACAAGCTCTCGGGCCGCGTGCGCGCCGCGGGCGAAATGACCGGCGACCGGGTCTGGCCGTTCCCGCTCTGGGACGATTACCACGAAATGATCAAGAGCCCCGTGGCCGACATCAAGAACACCGGTGGACGCTACGGCGGAGCGATCACGGCGGCTGCGTTTCTTCAGAAATTCGTGGGCGACGTACCCTGGGTGCATCTGGACATCGCCGGCACGGCCTGGACGACGGAAGAAAAACCTCATCTCGCGCGCGGCGGCACGGCCTTCGGCGTGAGGCTGCTGGTCGAGTTGTTGAGGAGTTGGGCGCCACTCTGACGCATGGCGGATTCCGTCGCGTGATCGCTACTTCCTGCGTCCGATCCATGCCAGAGCGATGACGAGCGCGATCACGGGGACCAACACCCACAGCGCGCACTGCCAGGCAAACAATCCGATCAGAAACAAGCTGACCAGGAAAAACCCGATCGCCACGAAGTTTTCCTTGAACGGCCGGCTTGGTTTCCACACGGTCGGGTTGCTCCCTCAGCGTTCGAGGATTCGCTTGTAGTCCAGAATGCCTTCGGCAATCCCGCGCGCGAGTTGGTCGCGATAGGCCGTCGTGGAAATGCGGGTCGCTTCCGCCCGGTTGGAAAGGAAACCGCATTCGATCAGGATGGCCGGACAGTCCGCGTATTGCAGGACGTAGAACCGCGCCCGTCGCACGCCGCGGTCGGGGGCCTTGGCCGAGGCGAGCACGTTGCGATGGATGCTGTAGGCGAGCAACATGTTGCGATCGTCGAACCGGTTGCCCGGCAGGCCCGGGCCGAGCGTTCGGGAGCGCGTGGAGGCGGTCGAGGCGGCGCCCGACGGCGTCAGACAGTACGTTTCGATGCCCCGCGCCGAACTGCCTCGTCCTTCGGAATTGAAGTGCAGGCTCACGAACAGTCCCGCCCGCAGTTCCTTGGCGATCTTGACGCGTTCATCGAGCGGCAAGGTCTTGTCGCGCGCCCGGGTCAGGCTCACGACGAACCCTTTCTGGGCCAGCAGTTGTTGCAGACGTTTGGACAGATCCAGGGCGAGCATTTTTTCCTGCAAGCCTGTCCGGGACCGCGCCCCTTCATCCACGCCGCCGTGTCCGGGGTCGATGACGATGGCCCGGAACGCCGCGGGGCTGGTGCTGCGCGGCGGGAACAAAACCGGGTCCAACACCTTGATGGCGTCGGTGCGACTGATGAGGGTCATCCCCCGGGCGCTGGTGGGAGGCAGGCTGAGCCAGAGTTTGGTCCCGTTGAGCGATGCTTCGCGGCTATCGATCTCCAGGCGCAGGTTGACGTACTGGGATTTGAGCGTGACAGACCGTCCTTGCACGAACGCGCTCATCCCGAACGTCCGCGCCATGTCGTTGACGCGCACGTACTCGCGCCCGTACAGGGGGATCGCAGGCAGCCGGGAGACTTGCGCTTCGACGTGCCATGATGCGAAGCAAACGCCGAGCGCCGCCACCCAGAAGTTGCAAAGCAACCGCAGAGACATTTGGGGATTCATGCATGAATCGCGCGAGCGGCGCAAGCCGCAATCGGACCGATACGAGGCACCCGGAGGCACCCGAGGCATGCAGCTTATTTTTTGACCACCCGCGGGTTGTAGGAAACGTGTTCAGATTCGTTCCGAGTCATGCTGGAGTTGCGAGCTGCGTCAGAACTGTTTCGAGCGGGTCGGATCATGCGGCGGGCGCTTGGGCGGTGCATTGGTCCGAGGTTCGACAGGTTGCGGCGGCGGCTCTTCGTCCTGCGCGAGTTTGACCACCGGCAACACGATCCGATTCAGCATGCGTCCCACGAGCGAGCCTTTCTGGAACGGCTCGCGCAAAAAACCGACCGGCAGCAGCATGACGAAGAGGATCAGGACCGAACTGAGCCACAACGCCCGCAAACCGCCCGCGATCATGCCGCCGGTTTTCTGGAGGTTCGAGTCGGGGTACTTCTTCTCCAGGATCGTGCGGATGCGCGCCCGCAGCTTCAGGACCATCAGATAGCCGCCGATGAGGATGACGAGGAACCCGAAGATGCCGAACGTGATCCCGGTCGCCTGGCTCGCCTGCTCCAGCCCGCGCGTCGTCCAACGGTAGATGCCTGAGCCCGTGAACAACGCCACCAGCCAGCCGAGCGCCCATGGTACCTCCTTGGCCATGCCGCGCCGGCGCCCCATCCAGACCGCATAACCCATGTACGCCAACACCGCGATGTCCACGAGGTTGAAACGCATCCTGGAATCGACTAATGGGGGAGGACGAAGGACGAATCAAGTCCGAAGCTCTTTCGGCCGGAACATGCCCGGTTGTCATGCGGCCCTTGTCGCCCAGCTTCGCCGGCGCTACCATCCCGCCGTGTTCCCAGCTTGGAAGATCGTGCCAATCGGGATGCTGCTGCTCACCGGCTGCAGCGGGACCAAGCCGCCGCCCGTCACGCCCGCGAAAGCGCAGGACGTTCTCCGCGCCGTGCGCGAGCCGGGAGCGAAAGCGGTGTTGGTGAACATGTGGGCAACCTGGTGTGTCCCATGTCGTGATACGTTCGAAGCCATGCAGCAGCGCGCCAAGGACCGCGGCTTTTAGTTCCCGTACGTCGTGGACGAAGGCTCGGACGTGGCGCGCGCGTTCGGCGCATCGCGCACACCCGAGGTGTTCCTGTTCGACGCCGCGGGGAAGCTCGTCTATCACGGCACGATCGACGACAACCACCAGAACGCGGCCAGCGCGAAGGAGCACTACCTCAAGGACGCGCTCGATGCCCTCGTCGCCGGCAAAGAGATCGCCGTGAAACAGACGAAAGCGGTCGGCTGCTCGATCAAGTTCTACTCGAAGGGCTGATTCGTCTGGTTGCGTCCGAACCTCGGCCGGCGGACAGCACAGCGTTACCGCCGCAAAGCGAATTGGACCCAGGAAGAAGGCGAATGAGTGCCGGGTACCGGCGTGAATTACAACCTTTCGCCGTCGAATTGGACCGCACATATCCGAAGCCCAATGTGCCCCGCCGCATCGCTCGGATGCGCTCGCTCGCAACCCTCAAAACCGCCGAGAAATAAGGCCGTTTTGGCCGATTTTTCCCACCGGGCAAGGTTGACTCTGACTCTCGGTCCCACTACTCTCGTAGCTTGCAGCCCGAGTTGATCAACAAGTTTATGTACACCGCCAACGAGAAGATTTCGACCGTCAACGTCGCCGATGAAATGCAGAAGGCGTACATCGATTATTCGATGTCTGTCATCATCGGACGCGCTCTGCCGGACGCGCGCGACGGCCTCAAACCCGGCAACCGCCGCATCCTTTACGCGATGCGCGAGCTGGGGTTGCTGAGCAACCGGGCTTACAAGAAATGCGCGACGGTCGTCGGCGAAGTGCTCGGCAAGTATCATCCGCACGGCGACGCGGCGGTCTATGACACCCTCGTCCGCATGGCGCAGCCCTGGGCGATGCGTTATCCGCTGATTGATGGTCACGGCAACTTCGGCTCCGTCGATGGTGATCCGCCCGCAGCCTACCGGTACACCGAGAGCCGTTTGCACAAAATCGCGGAGGTGTTGCTTGCCGACCTCGACAAGAACACCGTCGATATGCAGCCGAACTTCGACGAGTCCACCGTCGAGCCCAAAGTGCTGCCCGCCGGCTTTCCCAATCTGCTCGCGAATGGCTCGACCGGCATCGCCGTCGGCATGGCGACGAATATCCCGCCACACAACCTGCGCGAGTTGGTGGACGCGATTTGTTGGTTGATCGACAACCAGAACGCCCGTGAAGACAACGATCCGCACATCGAGGACTTGATGAAGTTTATCAAAGGCCCCGATTTCCCCACGGGCGGGATGGTGTGCGGCGTGCAGCCGATCATCGACTACTTCAAGACCGGTCGCGGCATCGTAAAGATGCGCGGCAAGGCGGGCGTCGAGGAAGTCAAAGGCGGCAAGGAACAAATCGTCATCACGGAGATTCCCTACAACGTCAACCGCGCCGTGCTCGTCGAGTCCATCGCCAACCTGGTGAACGAAAAGAAAATCCAGGGCATCACCGATGTGCGCGACGAGTCGGACGAGCAGACGCGCCTCGTGATCGAGATGCGGCGCGGCGAGATTCCCAAGGTAATCATCAACCAGCTCTACAAATACACGCAGATGGAGGCCACTTTCGGCGTGATCATGCTGGCGATCGATGGCGGCCGCCCGAAGGTGATGAACATGAAGGCGCTGCTCAATTGCTACATCGAGCATCGCCGGGTGGTGATCTATCGTCGCACCGCGTTCGAGTTGAAGGAGGCCGAAGACCGCGCGCACATTCTCGAAGGCTACCGGATCGCGCTCGATAACCTCGACGATTTCGTCAAAATCATCCGCGAGAGCCCCAACCGCGACGTGGCGAAGGTGAAGTTGATCGAGAAATACGAGCTGAGCACGCGACAGGCAGACGCGATTCTCGAAATGCGCCTCTACCAGCTCACCGGCCTCGAACGCGACAAGATCGAGAAGGAATACCTCGACATCATCAAGAAGATCGAGGAACTGCGCGGCATCCTCGCCAGCGAACGCAAGGTGTTCGACATCGTGAAGAAGGAGTTGCTCGACGTGCGGGAGAAATTCGGCGACGACCGCCGCACGGAGATCATCCCCGACGAAGGCGAGATCGCGCTCGAAGACATGATCAAGGATGAAGGTTGCGTCGTCACGATCACCCACGGCGGCTACGTCAAGCGCACCAACGTCTCCAGTTACCGCGCCCAGCGTCGCGGCGGCAAGGGCGTCATCGGCATGGAGGCGAAGGAGGAGGATTTCGTCGAGCACCTGTTCACCGCGAGCACCCACGACCACATCATGTTTTTCACAGCGAGCGGACGCGTCTATGTCGAACGCGTGTATGACATTCCGGATCTCGGCCGCGCGGCGAAGGGCAAGGCGATTGCAAACCTGCTCGAACTGCGCGAAGGCGAGAAGATCGCCGCGCTGATTCGCGTGCGCGAGTTCACCGACAAATTTCATCTCGTCATGGCGACCGAGAAGGGCATCGTCAAGAAGACCAACCTCAGCGAGTACGCCAACCCGCGCAAAGGCGGTGTCATCGCCATCCAGATCGAGGAAGGCGACCGGTTGATGGGCGTGAAGTTCACCGAGGGCAACAACGAAGTCGTGCTCGTGACAAGCAACGGCATGAGCATTCGTTTCCACGAGGAGGACATGCGCGACCAGGGCCGCGCCACGGTCGGCGTCTGGGGCATTCGCTGCGAAGAAGGCGACAAGGTTGTCGGCATCGAAATCGTCAACCCCAGCGCGACGCTCCTGGTGGCAGGCGAGAACGGCATCGGCAAGCGCACCGACTTCGAGGAGTACCGCAAGCAAAGCCGGGGCGGCAAAGGCATCATCACGATGAAGACCGGGGACAAGACCGGCAAGGTCATCGGCGCGTTGAGCGTGACCGACAACGACGAGATTATGCTCAGCACCCAGCAGGGCCAGACCGTCCGTTGTCCCGTCAAAGACATCCGCGTCGCCGGAAGAAACACGATGGGCGTCAAACTCATCGGTCTCGACGAAGGCGACAAACTCGTCGCCATCGCCAAGGTCGTCAGCGAGCAGCAAGAAGCGGAAGTGGAAAACGAGAAGCCGGCACCGTCACCACAACCGTCACCGCCGGCTGCGTCCGGACCTCCCGCCGAAGACAAAGCTCCGTAACGGTGTCGAGATGCCCTATCCCACGGTCATCCACCTGATCGCGGAGGAGTTCGGGAAAGCAAAGCTTCGCACGATTCTGGTGGGCGGCTTCGCCGTCAACTTTTACGGTGTCTCTCGACAAACGGCGGATATTGACTTTCTGCTGTGCGAAGCCGACGCACCGGCTGCGGGCGAAATCCTCCGCCGCGCCGGCTACCGCGAACAGCACCGACAGGAAACGTTCGCACGCTGGCATAGCGTGGACATCATGCTCATGGACGTGGATTTCCTTTTCGTCGAGTCGTCCACATTCGAAACGGTGTGGTCCGAAGGCAGCAACACAGAAGTAGGCGGCTATTCGCTACGCGTTCCGAGCTTGGATCATCTGATCGCGATGAAGCTGCACGCGCTGAAGCATAATCCCGTTGCGCGCGGGCAAAAGGATTTGATGGACATCGTTTCCCTCGCGCAGCACAATCAACTCGACATGCGCTCGGAACGCTACCGTTCTCTGTGCCTCCGATTTGGCACGGAGGAGATTCAAAGAAGAATCCTCGCTTTGATAGAGTAATGCAGTGCCATGAAAGACTTAAAATTCCCTGTCTTCGAGCAGCCGCCTCCGGCCGCACGGACGCTTTCGATGGACGAATATCTCGTGTTCGTGATGCAACTCCGGAGGAACCCGCCCCCACGACGAAAGACGCGACCGAAGGAACGGCCGTTGCCTCGACACGCGCCGTTCCAGTTGCCTTGAGGGCGCGATGCACAAATGAGCGACGATGGCAACAAACTCGTCGCCATTGTCAAGGTCGTCGGCAAGCGACGAGGAGCGGAGGTGGAGAACGAGAAACCGACGGCCACGACGCGGCCCACCGCCGAGCCGCCGTCGGAAACATGATGAAGCGCAAGCCTGTTCGATACAGTAATTGTGAAAACTGCGGCGGCAAAGTGGTCGAAAAACGGCTAACGGTGGATCACCGATTCCACGAGGGGTTGTTCGAGTTCGAGAACGTACCTGTGGGAGTCTGCCGCGAGTGTAGCGAGCGCGTGTACAAAGGCCCGGTGCTGGAACGACTCGAACGCTTGGCGCAAAGCAAATCTAAGTGCAAACGAACGATACAAGTGCGAGTGATTGAGTTCGAAAATCGCCACCGTGAGAGTTAACCCCAACGAATGAGGTAGAGCGATGGCAAAATACAGCGTTCTTGATTATGCGGTGGACGTGTTGAAGACGGCCAAGACCCCGCTTGTGTTCCAGGAGATCTGGCACGCCGGCCAGGGGAGCGAATTTGCATCGAAGTTGAACCTCAAAGGAAAAACGCCGTGGGCGACGCTGGGCGCGAGGCTCTTCGTGGAAGTACGGGACAACCCCAATTCTCAATTCCTCAAAGTGGGGCAAGAATCCCGCACGATTTTGGCTCAAGTCTCGGCAGTCGGAATTGACAGCGTCAGAACTCAAAGCACTCAGTCAGGGCAAGACAAAAGCTTCCGAATCAGAATCGCTCCCAACATTTCATGAGCGGAAGCTCCATCCGCTGTTGGCCTACTTCGCCTACACGAACGTGGGCTTCAACCGGGGCAGGCAAATCTACACGAAGACAATCTATCACGAGAAATCGAGCAAGAAGGCTCTGAGCGAATGGGTTCATCCTGACATGGTTGGTTTTTATCTACCGTTGGAGGATTGGAACGAAAAGTTGATCGAATTCAATAAGTCCACTGACAAGGGAGCGATCCGTCTCTTCTCCTTCGAGATCAAGAAGCATGTGGATCGAAACAACTATCGCGAGTTTTTCTTCCAAGCAGTCTCAAACTCCTCGTGGGCAAACGAGGGTTATCTGGTCGCTTCATCCATTCAACAGCACGAGGATCTGCTCTCTGAACTCGAACGACTGTCTGTGTCTTTCGGGATTGGCATCATTCTTTTGGATTTGAAGGACATTGATTCCTCGCGAGTCCTATTTCCGGCGCGTCCCAGGGAAACGCTCGATTGGGAGTTGATGAACAAGCTGTGTGAGCAGAACCAGGACTTCGAGACGTTCATCGACAATGTTCGGAAAGACTACGAAGTGAAGACCATTCACAAGAGCGAATTTGAGCTGGTTCTGGATGACCCCGATCCTTACATCGAAAAGGAACTTGGTTTGTCATAGCCGAAGTCGTGAATCTTGTCGTCTTCGGAGCTACGGGGCGAACCGGCCGCCAACTGATCGAGCAAGGGCTTGCACTCGGCCATACAACCATGGCGTTTGCGCGCAATCTCAAAGCAGTCACTCAGAAAGACCCTCGGCTCACCGTAGTCCGGGGCGACGTGCTAGATCGCGCTGCAGTGGAGCGAGCAGTGATGGGGTACGACGCTGTTCTCTCCGCACTCGGCATCAAGCCTTGGACGCGCGAGCCGGTGTTGCTGGAAGGGACGCGAAACATTCTCGCGGCGATGGAGAAACACGGCGTGCGCCGATTCATCTGCGAGTCGTCGTTCGGCGTGGGCGACAGCAAGGACGACACGGATTGGTTCACCAACTTCATGATTGGCCTGCTGATGGGGCGGCTCTTCGAACAGAAAGCCCGGCAGGAGGAACTGATTCGCCAGAGCAAAGTGGAGTGGAGCATCGTCCGCCCGGCGCGGCTGACCAACGGGCCGCGCACGGGGAAGTACCGCGACGGCGAGCATCTGCGGCCGGGGTTGTTCGGCCACATCTCGCGCGCGGATGTCGCCGAGTTCATGCTCCGGCAACTCACCGACGACACCTGGCTGCGAAAGACCGTGACGATCAGTTATTGAGGTTGGCTCCAACCGCGCGCAGCCTGCGCACACCTCCGCTTCGCCGACTCACTCCCACTCGATGGTCGAGGGCGGTTTGCTGCTGATGTCGAAACAGACGCGGTTGACGCCGCGGACTTCGTTGATGATGCGCGTGCTCATCCGTTGCATCAGGTCGTAGGGCAAGCGCACCCAATCCGCCGTCATGCCGTCCTGACTGTCCACGGCGCGGATCGCGACGACGTGATCGTAGGTGCGCTCGTCGCCCATGACGCCGACGGTGCGAATCGGAAGCAATACGGCGAAGCTCTGCCAGATTTTGTAGTACCATCCGGATTTCTTCATCTCGTCCACGACGATCCAGTCCGCTTCGCGCACGATGCGGAGCCGCTCGCGATTGACGGCGCCGAGGATGCGCACGGCCAAACCGGGGCCGGGGAAGGGCTGGCGCCAGACGATCTCCTTGGGCAGCCCGAGTTCCACGCCCACACGACGCACTTCGTCTTTGAACAGCGACCGCAACGGTTCGAGCAGATCGAGTTTCATTTTCTTCGGCAGGCCGCCGACGTTGTGGTGGCTCTTGATCATCGCCGCGGGGTTGCCGGCAATCGAGACGCTCTCGATCACATCGGGATAGGTCGTGCCCTGGCCGAGGAATTTGACTTTGCCGACTTGATGCGCCGCGCAGTCGAAGACCTCGATGAACGTGTGCCCGATGATCTTGCGTTTGCGCTCGGGGTTGGTGACGCCGTCGAGCCGTTTCAGGAACAGGTCGGTCGCGTCCACGTACTTGAGCCGGATGTGGAAATGGTCGCGGAACACCTCCTGCACGCGCTCCGCCTCGGTGAGGCGAAGCACTCCGTTGTTCACGAAGATGCAAGTGAGCTGGTTGCCGATGGCCTTGTGAATCAACGCCGCCGCCACGGAAGAGTCCACGCCGCCGCTCAGTCCGAGCACGACGCGATCTTTGCCGACCTGCGCGCGAATCTGTTGCACGGCCAGACTGATGAAGTGTCCCATCGTCCAGGCGCCGCGGCAGCCGCAGATGCGGCGGACGTAATTACGCAGGATGTCCTGCCCGCACGGCGTGTGGACGACCTCGGGATGGAACTGGAGGCCGTAGAGGAGGCGTTTGCGGTCCTCGATGACGGCGTACTTCGAGCTTTCGGTGCGTCCGATCGCGCGGAACCCGGCCGGCAGTTTCGTGATCTGGTCGCCGTGCGAGTTCCACACTTTCATCGAGCGCGGCAGTCCGGCCAGCAACGGACTCGCCGTCGCGACACCAAGCTTGCCGTGGCCATATTCTCGTTTCTTGCCATGGGCGACCTGGCCGCCGAGCAGGTGCCCCATCAACTGCATGCCGTAACAAATCCCGAGGACGGGAATGCCCAGGTGAAAAATCGCCGGATCGGGAAGCGGGGCGTCTTTTGCGTACACGCTGGCCGGACCGCCGCTGAGGATCAGGCCTTTCGGTCGCAGCGCGCGTAACTTGGTCGCCTTGGTATCGTAACGGAGAATTTGCGAAAAGACGTTGCACTCGCGGATGCGCCGGGCGATGACCTGCGTGTACTGCGAACCGAAATCGAGGATGACGATCTGTTCTTCCACGCATGGACATTAGCGAGAGCCCGAAAGGTTTGCCACAGGATTTTTCAGGCCAGGGCGATGTGCACGGAAGGATTGTGACGGCCATTCTGCGACCGAGACCACGCTTGCGCGAAACCACAGTGAACAAATTGTGAGAAATTGTGAGTAAGTTTCTGTTTTCTGGCTTGCCAAGTCTGCGTGCAGTTGCCATGTCTGCCATTGTGATGGTGTCGAGGTTGTGCTGCAGCCCTAATGATCGCGCGCGACGTACTCCGGAGTGGTTCCACTCATGAGCGTCGCAGCGAGGGCGTGTACATTTTTGTCAGGACGAGCCGGAGATTTTCTCATCGGAGAAAGTGAGCGGCGTTTCCTGCCTGAATCCGTGGGCAAAGTTCGGTTTGGCACAGAGTTTGCCCACTTCGGTCCGTAGCCTTGCCCAAGGTGATTCGAGGAGACCGCAGAATGTTCCACAACGCATCGGTGGGCAAGCTTCCTGTCTTGTGCAGGACCATCCGTGTCGTGGCGGTCTGCTTCGCAACGGTCTTCAGTTCGGTTGCGCTCGCGGGATCTCGGCCCGAGCCTCCGACAAACTTGGTGGTCACTGCCGTTTCTGCCCAGGAGCTCCGTTTGGAATGGACCGACCCGGTTGCCGATTCCGTAGGCTACCGGATCGAGCGAAGTCTTTCCGCCCAAAAGGGATTCAAGCCCTTGGCGGAGATCGACGCAACCAATCGCAACTACACAGATTCGGGTTTGACACCAAACACGACGTACTACTATTGCGTTCGGAGCAACGGGCCTCGCAAATCCTCCAAACGCAGCGGGGTCGCCTTCGGAACCACTTTGGCGTTGGCCTCCGACGATACGACCCCACCCACGATTACCAGCTTTGGCCTGGCCCTCCAGACGAGCGCTTCCACAAAAGCGAAACAGAAGCCTCCCAAAGCCTCGGTTGTGGGCGGCGTGATCACCTTGAACGCGACGGTCACCGACGACACCGCGGTGGCCCGAGTGGAATTCTACGCTGACGACGCGCTCCTGATCGCTGTCAACTCGGCGCCCTATGTCGCAAGTCTCGATACCGCCACGATGCCGAATGGATTGCATGGGTTCTTTGTCGTCGCATACGACAACGCCGGCAACAGCTCCACCTCCGCGACAGTTACTGCGCTGTTCCAAAACCCGCCGCCAGCCGACCCGAGCGATCTGACCGCGACCGCGATTTCGTCCTCGCAGATCGATCTGACTTGGACGGACAACTCCGGCAACGAGAGCGGGTTCTCCCTGGAGCGCAGCGTCGATTCATCGTTCTCCAGCGTCACGGCCATCTCGCTCGACGCAGAGGTCACGAGCTACCAGGACACCGGCCTCCATCCGGACACGGCCTACCATTACCGAGTCAAAGCAACGAGCGCGAATTGGGGTGCCTCCGGCTATTCCGTAGCGACCGCCCGAACCGACCCTGTTGCTCCCATCGTGCCCGGCGGACTGGCAGCGATCGCCATCTCTTCCAGCCAGATCAACGTGAGTTGGGTCGATAACTCCGGCAACGAAACCGGTTTCGAGGTCGACCGGGCTACCGATGTCGCAGGCCCCTGGAGCCAGATCGCCGCGCCCGGCGTCGGCGCGTCGAGCTACTCGGACAACGGTCTGAGTCCTTCGATCACATACTACTATCGGGTCCGCGCCACCAACGCGGCGGGCGATTCCCCCGATTCTGACATTGCCAGCGCAACTACCGGCGCCACGGCGCCCACCGCCCCGAGCAGCTTGGTGGCGAGTGTCGTCTCCGCAAATCAGATCGATTTGAGCTGGGTGGATGCCTCCCAGAACGAGACCGGGTTCGAAATCGATCGGGCCACCAACGCGGCCGGTCCTTGGAGTCAGATCGCCGCCCCCGCCGCTGGCGTGACGACCCACACGGACAACGGCCTGAATGCGGCGACCACCTATTATTATAGGGTGAGGGCCGCCAACGCTGCGGGTGATTCCCCCAATTCCAACACGGCCAACGCCACGACGGCAGCGACGGCGCCCGGCGCACCAACGGACTTGGCTGCTAGCGTCGTCTCGGCCAGCCAGATCAACCTGGCTTGGACCGACAATTCCAACAATGAGACCGGCTTCGAAGTCGATCGGGCCGCGTCCGCCTCAGGGCCGTGGACCATGGTCGCTACGCGCGCGGCCGGCACGACGAGTTTCTCGGACATTGGTCTGAATGCGGCAACCACCTATTACTACCGGGTCCGTGCCACCAACGGCTCCGGCGATTCCCCCAATTCCAACACGGCCAACGCCACCACTCAACAGACGCCTCCGACGGCCCCGAACAGTCTCACGGCCAGCGCCGCCTCGGCCAGTCAGATCAACTTGAGTTGGACCGACAATTCCAACAATGAGACCGGCTTCGAAATCGATCGGGCCACCAGCGCCACAGGGCCTTGGAGCCAAATCGCTTCGACCGCGGCCGGCACGACCGTCTTCTCCGACAACGGACTTGCGGCGGCGTCCACTTATTACTATCGGGCCCGCGCCACCAACGTCGCCGGCGATTCTCCCCATTCCAACTCCGCGAATGCCACGACCGCGCAGGCAGTTCCCACTACGCCGGGCAGCTTGTCGGCCAGCGCTGTCTCGCCCAGCCAGATCTACTTGAGCTGGACCGATACCTCCAACAGCGAGACCGGCTTCGAAATCGATCGGGCCACCAGCGCGGCGGGACCTTGGAGCCAAATCGCAACGATATCAGCCAACGTCACCCTTTTTGCGGACAACGGTCTGAACGCCTCAAGCACCTATTACTACCGGGTCCGCGCCGCCAACGCTGCGGGTGATTCTCCCCATTCCAACACCGCCAGCGCAACCACGGTCACGGCACAGACGACACCCGCCGCCCCGAGTAGTCTGGCGGCCAGCGCCGTCTCGGCCAGTCAGATCAACTTGAGTTGGACTGACAACTCTCCCAACGAGACCGGCTTCGAAGTCGATCGCGCTGCGTCCGCCTCGGGGCCATGGACCAAGATCGCCACGACCACGGCCGGCGTCACCAGTTTCGCGAACAGCGGTCTCAACGCGGCGACCACTTACCACTACCGGGTCCGCGCCACGAATAGCGCGGGCGATTCCCCCAATTCCAACACCGCCAATGCCACGACCCAGACCACAACCCCGGCTCTGATCATTTCGCCCTCGAACATCGTCTTCACCGGCGAAGTCGGCGGACCCTTCCCGCCCCCGCAACAAATGACCATCACCGTCCCGGGCGGCGGCACCTGGAGCACCTTCGACACGTCCCCGTGGTTTGACGCGATGCCCACTTCCGGTCCCAGCGGCGGGTTCACCACTCTGACCCCGCACACGGAAAACCGGGCGGCCGGCACCTACACCTATCCGATCACGGTCTCCTCGCCCGGCTTACCCAGCGTCACCTTGACCATCACACTGATCCTGACCAATCCGCCCCCGCCGGCCGCACCGAGCAACCTCGCGGCCAGCGCCGTCTCGGCCAGCCAGATCAATCTGAACTGGACGGACAATTCCTCCAATGAAACCGGCTTCCAGCTTGAGCGTTCGCTGTCGATCTCCGGCCCTTGGACGCAGGTTGGCACCACCGCCGCCGGCGCAACCAGCTACGCCGACACCGGCCTGCTGGCTTCGACGCTCTATTATTATCGGGTCCGCGCCACGAACGCGGCGGGCGACTCCGGGTATTCCAATCAGGCAGTCACATCGACGCTGGCCGGTTCGCCGAACCCGGCGGCGCCGAGCAATTTGAACGCGACGGCAGTTTCGCTCAGTCAGATTGATTTGTACTGGACCGACCACGCGAACAACGAGCAGGGGTTTGCGGTGGAGCGGTCTTCGACACCCGGCGGGCCATGGACGCAGATTGGAGCGATGGGTGCGAATGCGACTTCCTATTCCGATCTGACGGTCAGCCCCTCAACGACGTATTATTACCGTGTGAGCGCATTCAACTGATTGATTGAGCCGGCGCCGGTGGCAACTGAGTTGGCACCGGTGGCAAGCGCTTTAGCACCGATCGTAATCGCTTCGCCGGAAATCGCACTCGGTTGCCGGCGGGCTCACATTTTGTGTAGGGATTTGTCCTACGCCTCTCGCCGTTTCTCTTCTGGCGGATCCCGTTTTCTCTTGGCCTGCTTGCGATCCCATTTCTCTGACACGGACCGAATGCAGAAATGCCTTGGTAAGCTTTCTGCTAAATCGTAGTTCCGTCATGAAGAAGTGGACAACGTTGAACAGCGCTTGTGATCGACAATCGCTCCGGCATGCGAACGGTCGCTTCGCCGGATCGATTCGCATCATCACCTGCGCTCGCCGCGTCCTTTCTCCCCGGCCCCTTCAAGTGTTGCCGCCGAGATTCGCAGCCGCGTTGCTGCGCAGCTCGAGTTTCAGCGGCTGGGGTCCTTATGAATCGTTCCAATACTGAATCCATCCATTCCGCTCGTACTACATTCTTCCTGTCCGCAGTGCGGCTGACTCAGGGTGTCCTGCTTGTGTGGTTGGTGAGCGCGACAGCCTCACTTGCACAGGTGGTGAGCGCGCCCAGGGAGTTGGTTGCCTGCGGCAAGTCTGCGACGTCCATCCAATTGGATTGGACCGACGCTTCGACGAACGAAGACGGTTTTTGCGTCGAGCGCCGGGTCGGGTCTTGGAGGCCCTTCCAGCGGATCGCGGTTGTGAACCGCGGCGTGGTCCGATACGAAGATGGCGGTCTGACGCAGGGCACCTCGTACACATACCGGGTGCGAGCGTTCTACGGACGAAGGTTCTCGGCATACAGCAACCTCGCTTCGAGCACGGCATTGGCAGGCACGCTGAGTGTGACGCCGGCGAGCATTACGTTCCAGGGAGTGGCGGGCGGCGTATTCCCGTCTTCCCAGAGTCTTGTGGTGACCGTTCCGGGCGGCGGGACTTGGACGGCCTTTGACATCTCACCCTGGTTCGACGCGGGCCCAACTTCCGGAAACAATGGCGTCTCGACAACTCTGACACCGCACACGGAAGGTTTGGCTGCGGGCACATACACCCAGCCGATTACGTTTTCATCGCAAGGGCTACCGGACCTCGTCCTGACGGTTACTCTGATTCTTACCAATGCCGCTCCGCAGTCTCTGCCGGCTCCGCCATCTCCGCCAACTCCACCTATGACGGCCTACGATTTCTCGGAAGGATCAGGAACCGCCACAGTGGATTCATCCGGCGCGGGCCACAGTGGCAGGCTCATGAACGACGCGGCATGGACCACCGGCAAGTTTGGCAATGGCTTGTCCTTCGACGGTGTCAACGACTACGTCGAAGTTTCCAACCCGGACAGTCTCAACTTCGGCACGGCGGATTTCACCATCGAAGCCTGGATACAGCGCAACGGCGGACATGGCCTCCACGGACGCGAGATCTTGAGCAAGACGTCGCCCACGAGTTGGGTCAGTGGATCGAAGGAATTCTACATCAACGGCGAGGACCGCTTGGCCTTTGGTTCGTATGATACGGGAGAGATCGCTTCTTCGGCCACCATAACGGACGCCAACTGGCACCACGTCGCCGTAACCTTCCAGGCGAGCACAAAACAGGTGAAGCTCTACATTGACGGCGTCCAGGATGGCGCGGGTACGCTGAATCTGTTGGCGGACGGCACCGGACGCGTCGTGCGAGTCGGGGCAGTCGCGACTTCAGCCACTCAATACTTCATGGGGAAACTGGATGAGATTCGCGTGTACCAGCGCGTCTTGAGCGGCAGCGAGATCCAGGCTGACATGGTCCGTGAGATCAATCCTCTTTCGCCTCCGCCTCCGCCTTCACCACCCGCGGCCCCGGGCAGTCTGGCGGCCAACGCCGCCTCCACCAGCCAGATCAATTTGAGTTGGGCGGATAACTCGAACAATGAAACCGGCTTCGAGATCGATCGCGCCACCAGCGCAACAGGTCCGTGGACTCAGATTGCCACCACCGCGGCCGGCGTCACCGGGTTCGCGGACAGCGGTCTCAACGCGGCGACCACCTATTACTACCGCGCGCGGGCCACCAATACGGCTGGTGATTCTGCCAATTCCGGCACCGCCAACGCGACCACTCAACAGACGTCTCCCACGGCCCCCAGCGGCCTGGCCGCGAGCGCTGTCTCCACCAGCCAGATCAATTTGAGTTGGGCGGACAACTCGAACAATGAAACCGGCTTCGAAGTCGATCGGGCCACAGCGGCCTCAGGACCGTGGACCCAAATCGCCACCACTGCCGCCGACGCCACGAGTTTCTCGGACAGTGGCCTGAATGTGGCGACTACGTATTATTACCGGGTGCGCGCCACCAACGCGGCGGGCGATTCCAATAATTCCAACACCGCCAATGCCACGACCCAAGCCGGCGCTGCGGCCCTGATCATCTCACCCTCGAACATCATCTTCAGCGGTGAAGTCGGTGGACCGTTCCCGCCGCCGCAGCAAATGACTATCACCGTCCCGGGCGGCGGCACCTGGAGCACCTTCGACACTTCTCCGTGGTTCGACGCGATGCCCACTTCGGGCTCCAGTGGTGGATTCACGACCCTGACTCCGCACACCGAAAACCGGCCGGCTGGCACCTACACCTATCCGATTACGGTCTCCTCGCCCGGCTTCTCCAGCGTCACGTTGACCATCACACTGATCCTGACCAACCCGCCCCCGCCGTCCGCGCCGAGCAACCTCGCGGCCAGCGCTGTCTCCGCCAGCCAGGTCCAACTGACCTGGACAGACAACTCCAACAACGAAACGGGCTTCCAGATTGAACGTGCGCTCTCGATTGGCGGGCCTTGGACTCAGATCGTCACCACTGCCGCCGGCACAACCAGCTATGGCGACAGCGGCCTACTCGCTTCGACTCTCTATTACTATCGGATTCGCGCCACCAACGCGGCGGGAGACTCCCCTTACTCCAATCAGGCGGTCGCCTCCACGCTAGCCGGCTCGACCAACCCTGCGGCCCCGAACAACCTGACCGCCGTAGCGGTTTCGCTCAGCCAGATCGATCTGTACTGGAGTGACAACGCCAACAACGAGACCGGCTTTGCCATCGAGCGGGCCACTTCGTCCAGTGGACCGTGGACGCAGGTCGGTACGATGGGAGTCAATGCGACTTCCTACACGGATCTGACGGTTGGCCCCTCGACCACCTACCACTACCGGGTGAGCGCATTTAACTGAGCCCCAAGAGCAGCAACGAAAAGTAACTGGTAAAACACATGAAAACGTCCATACTCACTATCATGAAAGCCCGGCAGACACTTGTGATTCTGTCGCTCTTTATCTCGAATACCGTGGCCTTCGCCGGAAGCTCCGGCTATTCCAATGTCGCCAGCGCGACCACGCCCACGAATAATCCGCCTTCAGGGTTCACCATTCCCACGGCCCACCCGCGATTGTGGTGGACGCCCGCCCGGATCAACCAGGCCAAGACATGGTTCGCCACGCATCCATTCTCCCGTGGCGGCAGTGCCGATTGGCCGATGAAAGCTGCGTTCCTGTATCTGCTCACCGGCAACGCCTCCGAGGCGCGCGCGGCCATCGACTGGGCCGTCGCCTATACGCTCCCGCAAAACGAACTCAACGGCGTCTCCAGCGACAACGCCCGATGGAACGGGGAAAACGTCATCGCCGTCTATGACTGGTGCCATGATCAGATGACCGCCACCGAACGCCAGACCATCATCAACCGCTGGAACGGATACTTGACCACGCTCAAAGCCAAATCGTGGGGCGGCATCGGCATGGAAGGCAACAACTATTACTGGGGCTATCTGCGCAACGAACTCGAATGGGGAATCGTCACCCACGGCGAGAACGCGCAGGCGCAAACCTTCTTGGATCACGCACTGACCGCCCGCTGGCAGAACTCGTTCCTGCCTTTCGCCGCCGGTGCGTCCAAGGGCGGCGTGCCGGCTGATGGCAGCCAGTATGGCCGCTACACCTACTGGTATTCGCTCTTGCCGTTCGTGAGCCTGACGCAGTTCGGTCGGTCGATCTATGAGGAGACGCCTTATTTCAAGGAATCGGTCTATTACCTGATCTACGCCACCACACCGGCTCCGACCACGTTGCGCGGTTCGAGCACACAAGCGTACGAAGTGTTTCCTTATCAAGACGACGAGTTCTGGCGGTACGGCGGCTCGGCACAGGGCAATTACGACGGAGATTTTATGCGGACGGCGGCCAACCTGTGGGCTGGCCAGCCCGTGGGCCAATACGCGCGCCGCTGGTTGAACATGGTCAACCCGGCCAACTCGCCGTGGGTGTCCGCCGTCGATAACGGCAGCGCCACCCGTGAGTTCACCGCCCTGCCATTGGATTATTACTCGCCCGGTATCCGCTACCTCTACGCGCGCAACCAATGGGGACCGCAAGCCACATCAGCCCAATTCCAACTGGGACAAGCCGAACCGCAGGACGGCCATCAGCATCTCGATGCCGGTTCCTTCCAGTTGTGGCGAAATGGCCGCTGGTTGTCCCGCGAGACGGCGGGTTATTCCGAACAGATCGCCGGGTTCGCCGGGCAAGGCACGGTCGAGAATCGGGCCACGCTCGGTCACAACGGCATCGTGTTCAGCGGCAACTTCAAGGGCTTGGGCATCGCCAACGCCTACGTGGACGGGTTCCCGCAGACATTGCGGCTCGAATCGCGGCCCGCGTACGCCTACGCCGCCGTGGACCTTTCCAAAGCGTATCGGGCCAGCGGTTCCACACACACCACCGGCGGCGGGGCGCCGCGCGACGACAACCCGTACGTCAAGAGTGCGATCCGCGAATTCGTGTTCGTGCGCGCGTTGGAGACGCTGGTTGTGCTGGACCGGCTCGAATCGCGCGTCGCCACCGGCTGGGACTCGACCCCGGCGGCGAACGTGGTCAAGACCTTCGTGTTGCATTTCGAGCAATCGCCCACCGTGCAGGGCGCGAACAGCGTGCTCGGCGTCAACGGCAACCAGGCGTTGCAGGTGACGACGCTGGTGCCGTCCGCGCCGACGTATCGGGTGGTCAACGAAGGCGGGGCCATCGGCCAATACCGTCTGGAAGTGGACACCAGCGGCTCGGCGCAGACCCATTTCCTGCACGTGTTGCAGGCGCGCGACGCGACCGCGGCCAATGTGAGTGCGACCTTGAACGAAACTGCGACCACCTACACGGTGACGTTGCAACACCCGACGGCGGGTAACGCGACGGTGACGTTCAACAAGGGGATGACGTCGACCGGCGGCAGCGTCAACGGCGCGGCCCTGACCGGTGGCGTACAGTCCATCCAGGTCACGGACAACGGGCCGGTGTGGGGGCCGTAGGCATCAGTAGGCATCATATTCTCGGCGTCTTCTCGCTCGACTTCGTCATCTAAGCCGCGCTAACGTCTAGCTTCGACGAATGAAATCGAAGCCCGCGTCCCCCTGCGACGAAGTGGCGCCCGCCTTGGTCCAAGTTCCAAGTACCATCTCGATCGTTGACTCCGAGGCCAACCAGCGGTTCCGGGAGATGGCCGCTCGAATGTCGCTAGCTCCGGATCATCTCCGAGTCGGCGGCTACGCGGAGTATGAGTGGAGTCATACGCGGTATGCGCTCGACAACGACATGTGCCGTGTGCAGGGGAAGGAGATCTTGGAATTCGGATGTAACGTCGGAGCCACATCGATTATCCTGGCCATGTTGGGGGCGAAGGTTACCGCGATCGATGTGGAACGCGAGTACGTTGCCCTCGCCGAAGTAAACGCGGCACGGTATGGCTGCCGAGACAAAATACGGTTCCTTCACGTGCCGGACACTCGGACGATGCCGTTTGCAGACCGTACGTTTGACTTGGTGTCCTGCAACAGCGTTTTGGAATATGTCCCCGTTGATTTTCTTGGGCACGTGCAAAGGGAGATTGATCGGGTGTTGAAAAAGGGAGGGCTGATCGCGGTCGTCGGAACCAGCAATCGACTCTGGCCACGAGAGGTTCATACGGGGAATTGGTGTAGCAACTATCTACCTCGAATATTCGACTCGATCTTGCCCGGACAGCGGCTGCGTCGACGCGGGGTATGGCCATGGGTACTCCGATTCGGATTTGGGGATTATGACGATCTCAATTACCTGGACCACGACCGAACTTTTCTGGAGAGTAAGTCACGGATGGGCATTTCTCAGAGGAAACTCCGCTTCTTGTCTCTCGCTAGCAGTTGTCTCCGTCCTCTTGGTTTGTCCGTCGGGCTGATATTGCCAAGCGTAACAGTAATTCTCCGTAAGAAGTAAAAACATCAGGCGCGCCTCCATCAGGCGGAAACGCCTGGCCCTGTGCTTTTGGATTTTCCGAAAGATATCGCTTGACGCCCCCTCCCGTTCACTGTATTTATCACGTTTAATATAAACTAAACGAATGGGTGAACAGCCAAAAATTCACAAGAATCCCGCTTGCCGGAAGTTCATTGAGGCGGCTGGGCACGCCACTCAATCCCTTGGCTTGGGCCGAATTCTTGGCCAGATTTTTGCACTGTTATATCTTAATCCGAAACCTCTTTGTCTCGATGAAATCGCTTTGGAACTGGGCGTAAGCAAAGCGAGTGTTAGCATAACGGTGCGGCAGCTTGATCGCCTTGCTGCAGTGAAACGCGTCTGGGTCAAAGGCGACCGGAAGGATTATTACGAGGCAGAAACAGAGTTTCGTGCGGTCATTCGGCACGGGTTACTAGAGACCCTGCGGAGAAAATTTGATACAGCGGGGCAGCAGGTTGCCAACGTAGAAGATTCGCTTCAGCAGGCGTTGCATGAAGCGGATGGCGAAGAGCGTCAAGCGATCCAGGTGATCGCCGAGAGGCTACAGAAAGCCAAACAGTTCCACAATAAGATGAATGGTCTTTTGACCAATCCTTTGTTGGACCAACTGCTCTAAAGTCATTTTTTGTTTTGCGTAGCGGAACGGCGTTGCGACCTCATACAGGAAGCGCGACGAATGGAACAATGAACCTTGCGGTTTGGGAAAGTTTTCAGGCGCGCGTGGCATGCTGCACCTGACATGGCGGCAGCTTGTCTTCGACCAGAAACCAATTGCATGGCTCTCACTACCACAGTCATCTCAGTCGAACGGTACGAAAAGGTCCGAAGTGTGCTGAAGGACCTCTGGGATCATCGCGAGCTCTTCTGGACGTTTTTTCAGCGAGAAATAAAGGTCCATTACAAGCAAACAACCCTCGGTGTCACATGGGTGGTTTTGCAGCCACTGCTGGCGACCGGAGCGTTCGCGCTCATTTTCGGACGTATCGCCAGGATGCCTACGGATGGGTTGCCGGTGTCGCTCTTTTACCTGTCGGCCATGGTGGCGTGGAACACGTTCGCCTCTGCTTTGACGAGATCCGCTTTGAGCATGGAAACGAACGCGGATTTGATTACCAAGGTTTACTTTCCACGTGTGATCCTGCCCGGCGCGATCGTGCTCGGCTCGTTGTTGGACTATCTCATCGGCTGGACATTGCTAAACTTCGCCGCGGCGTGGATGGGGCATTGGCATTGGCAACTGGTGGCCATGACACCGATCCTAATGGCCATTCAGGGGGCCACCGCACTGGGCATCGGTTCCGTGCTGGCGATGATCAACGCTCAATACCGGGACGTGAAACATGCAGTGGGCTTCTTCGTTTATTTCTTCATGCTTGCTACGCCCGTGATCTATCCTGCCACGCGCCTGCCCGCTTGGATTCAAGACTGGTTGTTCCTAAACCCGATGGCTTCTGTCGTGACCACATATCGTGTTTGCTTGCAGAATGGGCCCATGAATTGGCCGGAGATCGGCCTGTCCGTTCTGATGGCGTCGATCTATCTCGTTGCTGGCGTCTGGTTCGTACGCAAGCGCGAACTGCTTTTGGCCGATACCCTGTGAACCGGCTTGAAGCGGCTTGATTTATTCAGACTTCGCTATTGACCTAGAAGTGAGCAGCGTTACAGTTGGCAGACACTGGGGACTGCTCTAATGGAGGAAATGGGTTCCAACACCGTGCCATGTCGCTTTCAATCTCGCTGGGCAACCTGCCCATTGGCCGGCATGATTGTGATGGTTGTTCTGGGCATTTGCCTATCTACGACCAGTCCTGCCGGTGTCTTGCCGTCTGGTTTTCAAGAAGAAGTTGTTTTCGGCGGGCTGACCAACCCTGCCGCCGTGGTGTTCTCACCCGACAACCGGGTCTTTGTCGCCGAGAAGAGTGGCCTCATCAAAGTTTACAGCAATCTGACGGCCACGACCCCGACTATTTTCGCCGACTTGCGCACAAAGGTTCACGACTATTGGGACCGCGGGCTTCTCGGTCTTGCACTCGACCCCGACTTCCCAACCACGCCGTATGTGTATGTTCTCTACACGCGCGACGGGGTCATCGGGGGGCCCACCCCGCTGTGGGGGGATGCGTGTCCCTCGCCGCCGGGTCCGACCGCGGATGGCTGCATTGCGAGCGCACGACTTTCCCGTTTGCAAGCATCCGGCAACGTCATGGTTGGTGCGGAGCAGGTTCTAATCGAAGATTGGTGCCAGCAATATCCCAGTCACACGATCGGAGACATCGCGTTTGGTCCCGACGGGGCGCTCTACGTTAGCGCGGGCGATGCCGCCAGCTTTACTTTCGCTGATTACGGTCAGGACGGAAACCCCCTCAACCCGTGCGGTGACCCCCCGGTTGGGGTTGGCGGAACGCAGACTCCCCCGTCCGCGGAAGGCGGGGCGTTGCGCAGCCAGAGTCTTCGGCGACCGAGTGGCGAACCCGTCGCGCTCCATGGAGCTGTGTTGCGCGTGGATCCCGCCACGGGTGCTGCTCTGCCGGATAACCCCCTCTTCAATCACGCCGACCCCAATGCTCGACGGATTATTGCGCACGGATTCCGTAATCCATTTCGGTTTGCGATCCGGCCCGGCACGAGCGAAATCTGGGTGGGCGACGTCGGCTGGAACACGCACGAGGAAATCAACTTCATCCCAGATCCGTTGGCGGGCGTCTTGAACTTCGGCTGGCCTTGTTACGAGGGACCTGCGCAACAGGCCGTTTATCAGTCGGCCAACCTGACCTTGTGCAACCAGTTATACAGCCAGTCGAACTCCGTCACGCCGCCCATGTTTTCGTACCGTCACGGCCAGGCCGTCGTGCCGGGCGATAATTGTTCCCCGGCTGGTGGCGCTTCGATCAGTGGATTGGCGTTCTACGACGGCGGCTCATACCCGGCCGAATACGAAGGAGCCCTCTTCTTTGGCGACTTCTCTCGCGGATGCATTTGGGTGATGTTCAACCCCACACTGCCCCCACCGCCTCCTCAGACCAATACACTCATCCTGGCGCATGGTTTCTCGGAAGGCTCGGGGACGATCACCGCAGACTCATCGGGATATGGGCACGCCGGCACGTTGCACAACGGCACCGCGTGGACTGCCGGCAAGTTCGGCGCGGGCTTGCTGCTGGACGGGGTCAACAACTATGTCGAGTTCGCAGACCCGGGTGGGGTGAACCTTGGGACGGCGGATTTCACCATCGAGGCATGGGTCCAACGCAAGGGCGGCTTCGGGGGGTTCGGGCGCGAGATTCTCAGCAAGACGCCACCGACGAGTTGGACCAGCGGATCGAAGGAGTTCTACTTCAACGACACGGACCGGTTGGCGTTTGGTTCATACGACACCGCGGAGATCGCGTCTTCGACCGCGATCACTGACACCAACTGGCATCACGTCGCCGTCACGTTCCAAGCCAATACAAAGCAGATCAAGCTCTACATCGATGGTATTCAGGACGGGGTTGGGATCCTGCAGTTGCTGCCGGATAGTTCGGGCAGCGTCCTCCGCCTTGGCGCCGTGGGAATTTCGCCGGTGCAATACTTCAATGGAATTATTGACGAACTTCGCGTTTACCAGCGCACCCTGAACGTGAACGAAATCCTGGCGGACATGAATATACCCGTCCCTCCTGCACCTTCCCAGTCGGTGACCGAGGTTGCTCTATTTGATGGCGGCACCCCCGGCCCGGTCCAACTGAAAACAGGGCCTGGCGGCGATCTGTTCTACGTGGATTTCTTCGGCGGCACAATCCGCCGAATCCGATACACGGCCGGCAATCAGCCGCCGACGGCCGTTATCCAGGCTTCTCCGCAAAGCGGGCCAGTCCCACTGACAGTCAGCTTCAACGGCACGGGATCCAGCGATCCGGATGGCGATCCGCTGACTTATTCTTGGGACGTGAACGGGGACGGTCAGTTCGGCGATTCCACCTCGCCTACGACGACCAACACGTACTTTGTCGGCGGCAACTACAACGTGAAACTGCGGGTCGCCGACAATCGCGGAGGAACAAACGAGGCGGCGGTTTTGATCGCTGCCGGTACTCCACCCGTGGCGACGATTGACACTCCGTTGGCAACCTTGACTTGGAAAGTCGGCGACGCGATCAATTTCTCAGGCCACGGCACCGCTGGAAGCGGGGCGTCGCTCCCCGCCTCGGCCTTTTCTTGGACGCTGCTCCTGCATCACTGTCCTTCCGACTGCCATCAGCACGTTGTGCAGAATTTCGCCGGTGTCACCAACGGATCTTTCACCGCGCCGGACCATGACTATCCGTCGCATCTCGAATTGATCCTGAACGTTTTGGACACGAACGGGCTGAACGACACCGAGAGCGTGCTTCTCTTTCCGCAGACCGTGAATTTGACGTTCCAATCCGTCCCGCCGGGGCTGCAATTGGCCGTGGGCACCGGCAGTTCGACGACGCCGTTCTCTCGTACCGTCATGGTCAACTCAATCAATTCCGTGAGCGCGCCTCCGTCGCAGTTCTTGGGCGGTACGAACTTCACATTCGCCTCGTGGTCCGATGGCGGCGCCGCGACCCACAACATCACGGCCCCGGCCAACCCCGCCACCTACACGGCGACGTACACCGCTCCGCCACCGCCACCACCGCCGCCGACCAATGGACTCGTGGGCGCCTACGCTTTGTCGGAAGGCTCGGGGACTGCGACGGCGGATTTGTCCGGCGCAGGCCACAACGGCACGCTCATCAACGGCCCTGCATGGTCCAGCGGCAAGTACGGCAACGGTTTGTCATTCGATGGCGTCAATGACTACATTGAGCTTGCTGATCCGGGCAGTTTCAACTTTGGCACTGCGGACTTCACCATCGAAGCCTGGGTGCAACGTACCGGCGGTCTTGGCGGTCACGGGCGCGAGATTCTCAGCAAGACGCCGCCCACCAGTTGGACCAGCGGATCGAAGGAATTCTACTTCAACGATGCCAACCGCTTGGCCTTCGGTTCGTTCGACACTCCCGAGGTGGCTTCCTCGGCGACCATCACGGATACCAACTGGCATCATGTCGCGGTGACTTTCCAGGCGAGTACGAAGCAGGTGAAGCTCTACATCGATGGCGTCCAGGACGGCGCGGGCAACCTCAATCTACAGCCGGACGGCTCGGGGCGTGTGGCGCGGGTCGGCGCGGTCGGCATCTCTCCCACTCAATACTTCGCAGGTAAACTGGATGAAATCCGCATCTACCAACGCGTCCTGACCGCCAGCGAGATCCAAGCCGACATGGCCAACCAAATCGGGCCCCCGGCGCCTTCGCCAACGTTTACGCTGACGGTGAACAACGGTACCGGCAGCGGGTCGTACACGAACGGAACGGTCGTGGCGATCACGGCAAATGCCCCGCCGAGCGGGCAGGTGTTCGATCAATGGACCGGGGCGACCGTGGCCAACCCGTTTGCTTCCTCGACCACTTTGACGATGCCGGGCTCGAACACGACGGTTACGGCGACGTACAAGGCGGCGCCTCCGCCGACGTTCACGCTGACGGTAAACAACGGTTCTGGCAGCGGGTCATACACGAACGGGACGATCGTCGTGATCGCGGCAAATGCCCCTCCGAGCGGACAGGTGTTCGATCAATGGACCGGGGCGACCGTGGCCAACCCATTTGCTTCCTCGACCACTTTGACGATGCCGGGCTCGAACACGACGGTTACGGCGACGTACAAAGCGGCGCCTCCACCGACGTTCACGCTGACGGTGAATGGCGGCTCCGGCAGCGGATCATATACGAATGGAACGGTTGTCAGCATCTCAGCCAACGCGCCGCCACCGGGGCAAGTGTTCGATCAATGGATCGGAGCGACTGTGGCGAACCCGCTCGCGGTCTCGACCACGCTGACGATGCCGGCCTCCAACACGACCGTCACTGCCACGTACAAAGCCAACACGGCCGTGGCCGCTTACCCGTTCTCGGAAGGGTCCGGAGTCACCACGGCGGATGTCACCGGCTTCGGCCACACCGGCACCCTGATCAACGGCACGGCTTGGACCACTGGCAGGTATGGCGCAGGGTTGACGTTCGATGGTACCAACGACCTGGTCCAACTTGCTGCCCCGAACAGCTTCAACTTCGGTACGACGAACTTCACCATCGTGGCTTGGGTGCAGCGTAACGGAGGGCTTGGCGGCAACGGGCGCGTGATCTTGAGCAAGACCTCGCCCGGCAGTTGGGCAAGCGGATCGAAGGAGTTCTACTTCAACGGCGCCAACCGGTTGGCTTTTGGTTCGTTCGACACCAGCGAGGTGGCGTCCACGGCTACGATCACCGATACCAACTGGCATCATGTCGCCGTGACCTTCGAAGTGAGCACAAAGCAGGTCAAACTGTACATCGATGGCGCCCAGGATGGCACCGGCACGCTGAATCTGTTGGCGGATGGCCCGAACCGCGTCGTGCGGATCGGGGCGGTTGCGCTCTCGCCCACGCAATATTTCAGGGGCAAGCTGGATGAGATCCGCGTTTATCAACGCGTTCTGACCGCCAGCGAGATCCAAGCCGACATGATCAATCCGATTCAACCGTGATCCGCTAAGCTGCACAGCAATCACGCCAGGCACCAAAGAATGCGGGACGACAAGGTTGTCCTCTGCCGGCGACAAATCCAAAGACCACTCTGATGTCCGAAATCGCCATTCATATTGAAAAATTGGGCAAGCGTTACCGCTACGGTGAGGTCAGGCCAAACGCGAACCTGCGCGACGACATCATCCATTGGTTCCGGGGATGGTTTCGCCGCAACGGCGGGCGACACGCCACGCTGCGCGAGGTGCGGGAGCAGCACAAGGCGGAGTCACCCGAGTATTTCTGGGCGCTCAAAGACATCGACCTGGAAATCAAGCGGGGTGAAATCGTCGGCATCGTTGGCCGCAACGGCGCCGGCAAGAGCACTTTGTTGAAGATCCTCTCCCGGATCACGGCGCCCACAACGGGACGAATCACCTACCGGGGCCGCGTCGCCAGCCTCCTGGAGGTGGGAACGGGGTTTCATCGGGACCTGACGGGCCGCGAAAACGTGTTCCTGAACGGCTCGATCCTCGGCATGAGACGCAGCGAGATCGCGCGGAAATTCGATGAGATCGTCGCATTCTCCGAGGTGGAGAAGTTCATCGATACTCCCGTGAAGTTTTATTCGAGCGGCATGTTCGTCCGCCTGGCCTTCGCCGTCGCGGCCCATCTCGACCCGGATATCTTGATCGTCGATGAGGTGTTGTCCGTGGGCGACTTCGCGTTCCAGAAAAAGTGCCTTGGCAAGATGGGGGAAGTGGCCGGGGCGGGTCGAACGGTGTTGTTCGTCAGCCATAACATGGCCGCGGTCACGCGGCTCTGCAAACGGGGCATCTGGCTGGAAAACGGCACGTTGCGCGAGTATGCCGATGCGGAGCACATCGTCGCCGAGTACCTGGCCGCCGGGGTCCAGGAATGCGGCGAAATCGTTTTCGGCGACGGTCCGCAGAAGGTGCCGGGCTCGGAGTACGTCCGCTTGGAATCGGTGCGCGTGCGAAACAGCGAAGAGCGGATCACAGCGGCGATCGACATTCGGCGCCCCTTCTCGATCGAAGTCGCATACCAGATCCTGCGTCCCGTTTCCAATCTGCGCATCGGGCTCACGTTGACCTTGCGGGACGGGACCGTCGTCCTCAATTCGACGGACATGGACGCCTGCGAAGGCGAACTCGAACGCGCGCCCGGTTTCTATGTCAATCGCACCACCATCGCGGGGGATTTTCTCAACTGCGGACAGTATTTCATTACCATCGGTTCCGACTTTCCGATGGTGCAAACCCATTTTCTGGTCGATCGGGTGCTGAGTTTCCACATCGAGGAAACCGGCGGCGCCGGCTCGACCGCGACCGACCGTCGAGACGCCATCCTGCGCATGCGGCTGCCATGGAATATCCAAAAAGTCGGCTAAGAGGCGGCCACAGGCTCTGTGGCTTCGATACCGGGGATCGCAATCATCCATGAAGTGGAAACCGGCCTTCTTGAACATCGTCGCACCGTTCGGCTTTTTTGGCGCCGGCAACATCGGGGATGAATCCACGTTGCAGGGTTTTGCGCGCCTCGTCGCCCAATACTCCAATGGGTTTCGTGTCTGGGCCGCATCGCGCGACCCGGGGCACACGGCGCGCGTCGAACCGGCCTTCCGGTATTACAATGCGGAGGGAGGCGACCCGCGCAAACATTGGGCCTTGTGGCGTGCGCAGGCCCAGGTGGTCATCGGCGGCACGCCGATCATGGACGTGCTCGGTGACTGGCCGTTGAGTGAGTTGACGCCCCTGGTCTGCGCGGCCCATGCGCGAGGTCACCCAGTCGTTTTTGTCGGCACCGGCACGGAACGGTTACAGCTTGAGAAGTCTCGTCAGTTGATAAGAGAAGTGATCGCTCCGAAAGTACGGCAATGGAGTGTCCGGTGCGAGCGCGACAAGGAACGGCTGGTCGATTGCGGGGTCGTTGCTGACCGGATCACCGTGGCGTCGGACCTGGCCTGGCTCCTAAAACCGGTCACGGCAGAGTTTGGGAAGGGCTACCTTGAGCAGTTGGGCGTTCCTTTCGACCGCCCGTTCATCGGCGTCAACGTCAACAACGAGGCCTTTGTGCTGAAGCAGGAACCCCAACTCTTTGAGAAAGTCGCGGGCTTCCTGGATGCCATGCTCGAAAAACACTCCTTGAGCGTGCTCTTTTTTTGCAACGAAGTGCGCGAAGAGGAAGATTACGACAAGACTGCTGCCCAAAGGGTGATCGCGCACATGAAGCATCACGAACGGACCCGGTTGGTCCCGAACGAATACTGGGCGCCTCAACAAATGCTCTCTCTCATCGCCGGCTGCCAGTTCACGATCAGCACCCGGTATCATTTCTGTCAGTTCTCGGCCTTGCAGCGGGTGCCGTTCCTGGCGTTGAACCGCTCGGACAAAGTCACAGACTTGTGTTGGGACATGAACTGGCCTTACGGAGCTTCGCTCCAGACACTGAGCGTGGGCGGGTTGTTCGACATGGCTTCTGAGATCATTTCCCGCCGTGCTGCGTTGGTTGCGTCCCTGGGGGATTGTATCCGAACCATGGGGGAACGAGTGACGCGCAATCGCGTCCCGTTGGATGTCCTGCGCGCAGAGGTAGGGAAGTGAGCGGGACATCCTCCCTTCGTGTGGCGCTCCCTGCTCAGATCACCCCCGGTGTGAGCGGCGGGATTGCCCAGTTTACCATGTCGCTGGTTCGTTCGCTCGGGAAGCTGAACGACGGTCCCGAGGAATACATCGTCGTCGTGGAGTCCCGGGAGCCGCTCGATTGGCTGAAGTCCTTCGCCGGACCGAACCAGCGGTTTCTCGTGCGTGATCGCTCGACGGACAGCCTGACGCGTCGGTTAATGAAACGAGCGGTGAAACCGTTGCGACCCGCGGCGACCGCATTGCTGAATCATTTCATCGGTTGGCGGATGTGGCCGGAAGTGCCCATCTCGGACGGTTTCTATGAGAGCCTGGGATGCGACGTGATTCATTTTCCGTTTGAGAACTTCGTGCTGTGCGCGATCCCGACGGTGACCAACATCCACGACTTGCAACATCTGCATTATCCCCAGTTCTTCAAGGCCGAGGGACTGGCCTGGAGAGAAGTCTCGTACCCGGCTGCTTGTCAGGCCTCGCACACTGTGGTCGTGGGGTCCCAGTGGGCCAAAGATGATTTGGTCCGGCATTACGGCGTCCATCCGGACAAAGTGCAGGTCGTCCCCGAAGCACCGCCGACGGAATTCCACGCGGAGCCTTCGCCCGGGGACGTCGCAAAGGTTAAGCAGAAGTACCAACTCGAACAGCCGTTCGCGCTGTACCCTGCGGTGACGTGGCCGCACAAGAACCATCTCCGCATGCTCGAAGTCCTCGCGCAGTTGCGGGATTCGCGCGGACTGACCGTTCGGCTCGTCTGCACTGGTTCTCCCTATCCGTCGTTCTGGCCGAAAATCCAGGCGCGCGTGAACGAACTCAAGCTCGGATCGCAAGTCCAGTTCCTGGGCTTCGTCCCCGACCTGGAATTGCGCGCCATCTACCGGTTGTCTCAGTTTCTCGTCCTGCCCACTTTGTTCGAGGCGAGCAGTCTGCCGATCTACGAAGCGTGGTCCGAGGGAGTACCGGTCGCCTCTGCAAACGTCACGGCGCTTCCCGATCAGGCGATGGGTGCGGCGCTGCTGTTCGATCCGCATTCGACGGCATCCATGGCGGAGGCGATCGTTCGCATGGCCACCGATGAAACGCTGCGGGAAGAATTGCGGCAGCGCGGCCGTCGTCGGCTCGAGGACTTCGACTCGGAACGCACCGCCAAAGCATATCGTGCGGTCTATCGCCGCGCGGCGCGCGCGCCCTTGACCGAGGAGGACTGCGAGTTGCTGAGTTGGGACTGGATGAAACATCCGCGCCGAAAACTGGAGGTAAAACTCTAATGCCAAGACCCTTCATTCCCGTGGCGACCCCTGTGCTGGCCGGCAACGAAAGGAAGTATGTCCTGGACTGCATCGATTCCACCTGGATTGCGTCGAAGGGCAAGTACCTGGACCGGTTTCAGGAGGAGTTCGCCAGGTTCTGCGGCGTCAAGCGCGCCGTGACGTGCACCAATGGCACCACCGCCCTTCATCTGGGGCTGCTCGCGCTCGGCGTGAAGCCGGGTGACGAGGTGATCAGCCCCACGTTGACGTTTGTCGCCACGGCCAACGCGGTGACTTACTGCGGCGGCCGTCCGGTGTTCGTCGATTCGGAGCCCGCCACCTGGAACATGGACCCGGCGTTGATCGAATCGAAAATCACGCCGCGAACCAAAGGCATCATCGTCGTCCATTTCTACGGCCATCCCGTGGACATGGATCCGGTGCTCGCAATCGCAAAACGACACGGCCTGTTCGTGCTCGAAGATGCCGCCGAAGCGCATGGCGCCGTCTATAAGGGGCGTACGGTGGGTTCCATCGGCCAGGTCGGCACGTTCAGTTTCTTTCCCAACAAGGTGTTCACCACCGGCGAAGGCGGAATGGTGGTCACCAACGACGACGCGCTTGCTGACACGGTGTATCAACTTAAGGAACACGGCATGGACCCGAACCGCCGGTACTGGTTCCCCGTCGTCGGCTATAACTACCGCATGACAAACCTCACCGCGGCGATCGGGCTTGCTCAAATCGAAAAGGCCGATTGGCACATCCAGCGCCGGCGCGAGGTTGCTGCCTGGTATCGCGAGCGATTGCAGAACGTGCCTGGAATGGTCCTGCAAGCGGAGGAAAACTGGGCCAAGCACGTGTACCAGTTCTTCACCGTGGTGTTGGGCGACCAGATTTCGCTCTCCCGAGAGGAAGTCATCGCCCGCCTGCGGCAACGGGACATTGAAGGAAGGCCGGTGGTGTTCCCAATGCACGTGCTGCCGATGTATCGCGAGTCGGCCAAGGGACAGAAGTTCCCGGTCGCGGATCGGATCGCGTCGCGAGGCATCAACCTGCCGACCTCGGCAGGGTTGAGCCGGGAGGATGTGCGCTACGTGTGCGACAGCCTGCTGGAGTCCCTGCGCTAAGGCTCGGCTTTGGTGGTGCCATGAAGAAACTGCTCGTAACCGGCTCCAACGGATTGATCGGATCGGAGATCGTCAAGCACTTCCACGAGATGAGCTGGGAAGTCCACGGCGTGGACAACAACATGCGCGCGGACTTCTTCGGCCCGCAGGGCGACACGCGCTGGAACCAGAAACGTTTGCAGGAACGGTGCCGCGACTTCTCGCACCACGAGTTGGATATACGCGATCGCGCCGGCATTCTCGCGCTGATCGAGCGACTCAAACCCAATGCCGTCATCCATACTGCTGCGCAGCCGAGCCATGACCTCGCGGCCAAGCGGCCCTTCGACGACTTCGATGTCAACGCCGGCGGCACCTTGAATGTCCTGGAGGCGATGCGACGCTGCTGTCCCGAGGCGCCGCTCGTCCACATGTCCACGAACAAAGTATATGGCGACGCGCCCAATCGGATCCGGCTCAAGGAACTGCCCACCCGCTGGGACTACGACGACCCGGCTTATCGCGACGGCATCGCCGAGGAGTTCTCGATCGATCAGTCCAAGCATTCCATTTTCGGCGCCTCCAAGGTGGCTGCCGACGTCATGGTGCAGGAGTACGGCCGTTACTTCGGCATGCCGACGTGTTGTCTGCGCGGCGGCTGCCTCACCGGGCCATCCCACTCAGGCGTCGAGTTGCACGGGTTCTTGAGCTACCTCGTCAAGGTCAACGTCACCCAGGAAACCTACCGCGTGTACGGCTACAAGGGCAAACAGGTGCGCGACAACATTCATTCCTTCGACGTGGCGCGGTTTGCGGAGGAGTTCATCCGATCTCCACGTCGGGCCGAAGTCTATAACTGCGGAGGCGGCCGCGAAAACTCCTGCTCGATCCTCGAAGCGTTCGAGCGCGTGGCGGAGCGCACCGGCAAGCCCATGAAATGGGAATACGTGGACAAGGCCCGCGAAGGAGACCATATCTGCTATATCAGCAATCTGGGCAAGATGAAGCAGCACTATCCTCGCTGGGGCCTCACCAAAAGCCTCGAGGACGTCTTCGACGAAATCGTGGCAGCATGGAATGGCCGGCTCGCCGTGACCGCATGAGCGCTTTCCGGGCGAGCGACAAGAATCAAAAAACCAGGGTAAGGAGTTGGGAAATTATGGAAGGAAGACAGCAGCGCATCGTGGTAACCGGTGCGGGTGGATTCATCGGACACCATTTGGTGGGCTATTTGAAACGGCGCGGCTGCGAACACGTTCCCGGCCCGCAGGGAGTACGCGGACGCAACTCGGACAATACCCGCTTGCGAGAGGTATTGGGTTGGGAGCCGGAAATTTCGCTCGAAGAAGGAATCGCACGCACCTATCCCTGGATCGAAGAGCAAGTGCGGGTCAGGCTGAACAGGAAGTAGTCCGATCCTCCGTGGACGACCCCTTTCATGAGCACGCCGCTGGTTTCCATCTGCCTGCCCAACCTGAACACACTTCCATTCCTGCCGGAGCGCATGGACACCTTGCTGGCGCAGACCGTGCGGGATTGGGAATTGATCATCTGTGACGGCTACTCAAACGACGGCGCGTGGGAGTTCTTCCAGAAATTCAAGGGCGACCCGCGCATTCACATGGCGCAACTGCCGCGGGGCCAGTTTCAAGCCTGGAACTGGTGCATGGACCAGGCGAAAGGAGAATACATCTACATTGCCACGAGCGACGACACCGCCAGCCCCACCCTGCTCGAAAAGCTCATCGAGCCGCTGCAGCGCATCCCGGAAGTCGCCATGGTCATGTGTGACTACCAGCACATTGACGAGAAAGGACGATTCATCGAAGTGGCGTTGGACAGCAAGAAGCGGCACTTCTACGGTTCCTGGATGGAGCAGCCATGTTTGCGGAATGGAACGACGGAGTTCTTGATCGCTGCGTGTTTTGGGTGTCCGATGTGGGTCACGATGACTGCCGTGTTGTTCCGAAAGACCCTGCTGCAACGGGCGGGATTGTTTCGGACGGACTGCGGTTCGATGGCCGATTTCCAATGGGCCCTTCGTGTATTGCTGGCGACCGACGTTGCTTTCGTTCCCGGCCGCCTCGCCACCTGGCGCATCCATCCCACTCAGTCGTCCGCCGCTTGGCGTCCGGGCCTGAACGAAAAGCGTCTGGTGGATTTCCTGAGAGGTGTTCTGGAGGACCCTCGATCCTCGTTCCCGGAACGCTGGAAGCAGATCGACCGGTGGGAGAAGCGAATCCTGTTCGTCCTGGAGAGCAACTATTTTGAGAGCTTCGGGCTGTTTCGGGGAGAACTGAAGCGGGATTTGCGACGGTTCGCCCGAGGCGCTCTTGCCTCCATGCGGGAGGAGCCGGGATACTTTTTCGCGCAGGCCTTGCGAGGGTTCCCTTGGCCCGACGAATCGCGGTCGGACCCGGCCGTCGCTGCCCGGGAGTTGATCCAGATTTTCGGCTGCCCGTGGCCTCCCCGTTCGCTGAGCTTGAGTTGATCCTTCTGATCCCGGCCATTTGAAAGTCGGCCTCTACAACGAACCCGGGAGCGATAACGACCTGGGTGGCAGCGAGTACTCGATTGCCGTGTTGGCGAACGCTTTCCAACAGGACCATCAGGTCGAGATCCTCCACCACAAGGCGTCGTTGAACCGGGAAACACTGGAGCAGTTCTGCGGTTTCGATCTCGGGAAAGTGGGCCTCCGCTGCGTGGACCGCGACAACCGTCCCTTCGGCCGCTCGCAGCGAGCCTGGCAACGGCGCCGGGAGACGCTCGAGTGGCAAAGTCAGCTCAGCGAACCGAACGATGTCTTCCTCTGTTTCACACACTTCATGCCTCCCTATTGTCATTCGCCGCGCGGTGTCCTGGTCGTGCTCTTTCCCTACTTTGACAAGAACCTGGAGTGGCCGTGGGCGCGGAATTCGGATCCAGGTTCGCGCCTGCGGAGCGCGCTTCGCAGCACATATTACAACTGGGACTGGAAAAAGCGGATGGCAACCTATCAGACCAAGCTGGCCAATTCGGAGTACACCGCGAACTGGACCAAGCGCCGGTGGGAGATCGACTGTCGGGTGATCTATCCGCCCGTGGAAACCGGTTTTGCTGCGAGCGAAAAGTCCAACATCATCCTGAACGTGGGCCGTTTCGTGGGCAAGGGCCGCTCCAAGAACCAACTGGAACTTCTGGGCGCATTTCGCGAACTACGCGCCGCCCGGGAACGGACCTGGAAATTCCTGAGCATCGGCGGGCTTACCGATTCACCCGCTGATCGTGCGTACTATGAACGGGTCGTTGCGCTGGCTTCCGGCGTCAGTGCGGAACTGCGCAGCAACCTGGGCCGCGATCAAGTGGTGCGCTGCTTCGAGCAGGCCAAGATCTACTGGCACGCCAGCGGCCTTGGCGAAGACGAAGCTGCCCACCCGGAAAACGCGGAGCATTTCGGCATCGCCCCGGTGGAAGCGATGGCAGCCGGGTGCGTGCCCTTGGTGCTCAACCGGGGCGGCCTGCCAGAAATCGTCCAGCATGGCGTCAACGGTTTCCGATGGAACACGTTGACCGAGCTTAAGGAATTCACCCAGACCCTGATCGCCGACGATTCCCTTTGGAAGCAAATGTCGCTGGCCGCTCGCGAGCGCGCCAAAGTTTTCTCCCAGGAGAGGTTTGTAGCCGAGTTTCGGCAGGCGCTCGGATGGTCTTGAACGGGCTGCTTCGGCAGTTCCCGGCGATTCGCAATGGACATTGCTGCTGTGGTTTGCACGTACAACCGAAGCGAAAGCCTGCTTCGGATGCTGCGGACTTTTCGCGAGCTGGCAGTCCCCGGTGACGTGCGGTGGGAACTGATCGTCGTGGACAACAATTCCAGCGACTCGACCCGGCAAGTGTGCGAGTCGTTGCAGGGGACACTTCCGATCCGGTACCTGTTCGAGCCCAACCAGGGTAAGAGCCGCGCGCTGAATCGGTCGCTCACGGCAACGGCGGCGCCGCTGCTGGCTTTCACCGATGACGACGTGGACGTGGACGCCCATTGGCTCGCCGAGATTGTGGCCGCCGCGAGACGGAACCCCGACGCCGGCTTTTTTCATGGACGCATCTTTGCCCGCTGGGAATGCCCGCCGCCGGCCTGGCTGGCCGAGCATGCCACGACAAGCCTCAGCCCGGTCGCCGTGCATTTCGACCGGGGCGACCGCGAACGGGTCCTGACGGAAAAGGACAAACCTTTCTTCGGCGCCAATCTGACTTTTCGCCGCGATGTGTTCGCGAACGGCCTTCGTTTTCGAGAGGACCTGGGACGTGGAAACGGCCCGGTGCCCGGCGAGGAGGAGGACGTGATCGAGAAAATCATGGCCAAAGGCGGCAAGGGCGTCTATGTCCCCGGCGCGTTGGTTCACCATCGCAATCCGCCCGGGCGCATGACGGAGAGCTACATGCGACAATGGTGCAAAGGCGCGGGCATGAAAGAAGTGCGCGTGGACAATGCCGAGCTGCGTCATCTCTGGTTCGGCGCGCCGCGTTGGTACTGGAAGCAACTCGTCCTCAGCGCGTTCAAATGCGGGGCGACGCGCTGGACGCGTCCCGCCTCGGTCTGGTTGCCGGCGGAGATGAAGATGGCAATGACCTGGGGAGCGATCGTGGAATGCCGCAATCGCACTCGAAACGAACGTTCGACGCGCTAGTCGTGGACATCAGCGTCATTTTGTGCACCTTCAATCGCGCAACCAGCCTTCGCCGGACGTTGGAGGGTTTTCGCTCGCTGGCGGTCCCCGCTGGCTGCCAATGGGAACTGCTCGTGGCGGACAACAATTCCACCGACGACACACGAAGCGTCTGCGAGGACTTTCACGGGAAACTGCCGCTGCGATACCTTTTCGAATCGCGCCCGGGGAAGAGCTTCGCGTTGAACCACGCCGTGCAGCAGGCGTCCGCTCCGCTCTTGCTGTTCACCGATGACGACGTGGACGTGGACCCGCGGTGGGCCGGGGCCCTCGTCGATGCAGCGCGCCGGCATCCGGAGATCACGTTCTTTGGCGGGCGCGTTCTGCCGCACTGGGAACAGCCGCCGCCGCGCTGGGCGGAGGAGAACATCGATTGGTTGTTGATCAACGTCCATGTGGACAAGGGTGACGCCGAGATTGTTTTGCAGAACGGGTCCACGCCTTTCCTCGTGGGCGCAAACCTGGCGGTCCGCCGCAGCGTATTCGCCCAGGGACTTTGTTTCCGGGAAGACCTCGGCCCGGCCGGCAGCGATGGTTCGCCCGTGGGCAACATGCGCGGCGAAGAAATTGACCTGGAGAAACAACTCCTGAAGCGCGGCTGCAAGGGCCTGTATGTGCCGGCGGCAATCGTTCGCCACCGCCACGCCGCGCATCGGTGCACGGAGCGTTATCTGCGCCACTGGTACATGGGCTGGGGCATGAGTGATGTCCGCACCGACATTCGCGCGCCCGACCCGCATATCTGGTTCGGCGCGCCCCGTTACTACTGGAAGGCGCTCGTGCTGAACGCGCTGAAATATGCCTCCGCGCGCTGGACGCGTCCGTCGCGCGTGTGGTTGACGGCCGAGATCGACATGGCGTTTGCGTGGGGCGTCATTGTGGAACACCGCCGGCAGAAGACCCGCCGGAACGTCGCCCGATGAAGATTTGTTTCGTGTACGAGTCCTATCCGACGTTGCCGCCCTATTCGGGGTTTGCGATGTACGTCCAGACGGCGGCCCGCGCACTCGCGGCGCGCGGACACGAAGTGCACGTCCTCGTGGGCCGTCGAGGAACACGCAGCGATTCCACTGACGGCCCGGTCCAACTGCACGTCCGCCCTGTTCGCGCGATCCCGTTGCTGGGGCGATGGCTGTGGGGTTTGGGAGAAAGCATCTGCCTGGCATGGGCGCTGTTCGTTCTCCATCGGAAACACCGGTTCGATGTCGCCGAGTTTCCGGATTGGGAGGGAATGGGATTGGCCACCGCGTTCTTGCGCTTCGTGCCGGTGGTGGTGCGCCTGCACACGGCCACGTCGGAAGCGGTCGAAGCGCGAGGCACGACCGCCAACGCGGGGGAACGCTTTGGCATCTGGGCGGAAAAGACGTCCGCGCGGCTGGCGACGGCCACGGTCACGCACAGCCACGCGCATGCACGCGCCATCGAGCCGGCGTTTGGGCTGCGGAATGTGCCGGTCATTCCGCATGGGATCATGGTGCCCGAAGCGAAGCGAACCCCGGCAGCCAGTCCCCCGGCCGTGCTGTGTGTCGGCAAGATGAATCCGCGCAAGGGGACGGACACGCTGTTGGCGGCGATCCCGCTCGTGTTGAAGCAGGTGCCCGAGGCCGAGTTCTGGCTGGCCGGCGAGGACCGCGACGGTCGTTACGAGAAGGAGTTTCACGAGGCCTTTCCGCAGATCGCGCCGGGCCGTGTCCGCTTCTTGCAGTTCGTTTCGGATGAGCAGCTCGCCGAGTTGTACGAAACGTGCGCCGTGTATGCGTCCGCCAGCAACTACGAGTCGTTCGGGTTTCCGTTCGTGGAGGCGATGGCCCGCGAGAAACCGGTGGTCGCCTGCGCGGTCAGTGCGATGCTGGATGTGATTGAAAACGAAACGACGGGCCTTCTGGTTCCGCCACGCGACCCGCAGGCTTTTGCTGCGGCAATCGTGCGACTACTGCGCGACCCCGGCCTGCGGCAACGCTTCGGCGAAGCCGGGCGGCGGCTCGTGGTGGAACGCTATTCCGCCGAGCGAATGGCAAGAGACCTGGAGGATTTCCTGGCGCGATTCTTGGTCGCTGCCCACGATCCGGCGACGGCGCATGCTTAAGAAGCTCTATCGCGCGGTGGTGCCTTCGTCGGTGCGAGAGCGGATCTATGGGATCCAGCATCCGTTGGACCGGTGGGAGAAGTCGTTGTTCAACATCTCTCGCCGCGCCATCCGGGACTACGTCGAGAGCGCGGTCCGGGGAAACCATTTCCAGGGCGTCGTGATCGAGATCGGCTCGGGCAAGGACAACTTTACCCAGACCCTCTTCGAGCGACACCTGCCTCGAGTTCGATTCCTGCGCTCCGAACTCAGCGCCGGTGGATATGGCCTGGGCGGCGAAGTTCCGGGCAATCGGTACGCGCTGTTTTGCGACGTAACGCGGCTCGGCTTCGGCGATGGCCGCCTGGATGGCGTGATTTGCAGCGAAGTGCTCGAACACGTGGCAGATTTCAGCGCCGCGCTTGGCGAGATCGCGCGGGTGCTGAAGCCGGGGGGCACGCTGTTGGTCACTTGCCCGTTTCTTTACCCGATCCACGGCCAGCAGGATTTCTGGCGCTTTACTCCGGACGCTTTGAAGCGGTTGTTGTCCAGACATTTCACGGTGGTCGATTTGTCGCTGGCCCCGATGCGCCGGGGCGCTGACCTCTTTCCCGTGACGATTTTGCTTCTGGCTCGACGCAAATGAAACCGACAGCCGGCGCGATCAACTCCCGTGTTCAGGTCAAGAGACCGGTGGATCATGTCGGCTGAGGGACTACGTGAAAAAGCGGTCCGCGGCGCGGCTTGGTACGGCGGCACTCGCCTATTGATCCAGCTCTTTAGCTGGGTCATGACCATCGCCATCGCGCGCGTGCTATCGCCCGGCGACTTCGGGCTGCTGGCGATGGCCCTGGTGTACACCGGCTTGGTGGAATTCCTGAACGAGCTGGGGCTGGGTGCGGCCATCGTCCAAAAGAAGGAGATTCGCGACGAGGACCTGGACACGCTCTTCTGGTTCGGCCTGGGAATCAGCGCGGCGATCTACGGACTGACCATCCTGGTGGCGCCGCTGATCGGCGCGTTCTTCGCGCAACCACAGCTTGCGGCCATTCTTCGTGTGTTGGGCCTGATGTTCTTGATCACCAACGTCCGTCTTGTGCCCTGGAACCTCTTGACCCGTGCCATGGACTTCAAGCGCCGGTCCCTGGCGGAAACGTCCGGCAATCTGATCGGGGTGATACTGACCCTGGTGCTCGCCTACCGCGGCCTGGGTGTGTGGTCGCTCGTGATTGGCATGCTGACCCGAGAGACGTTGGTAGCCGTGCTCGTCTATCATCAAACAGGTTGGCTCCCGCGCGCGCGTTTCACCTCGCTCAGTTTGCGGCAGACACTGACCTTCAGTTTGAATCTATCCGGGGCGCGGGTTGCCTGGTACATCTACGACAATTCGGACCGGCTGCTGGTGGGCAAATTCCTGGGCGACCAGGTCCTCGGCTACTACACGATGGCGATCCGGTTGACCACCGAGCTCGCTTCCCGGGTGCTGGCCATCATCAACCAGGTTGCGTTTCCGCTCTACGCAAGGTTGCAGGATGATCTGGAGCGGTTGAAACGGTATTTTCTGACCTCGATCCAGATGACGTGCATCGTCATCTTCCCGCTTCTGGCGGGATTGTCTTTGGTGAGCGGCGACCTGGTTCCCCTGTTGTTCAAGGAAAAATGGACACCGATGGTCCCGGCGGTAAATATTCTGAGTTGGGCGGCGATGGTCATTATGATCCACTCGCTGGCCGCGCCCATCGTGCTGGCGAGGGGGCAGCCATCGCTGCTGCTGCGGTTCAACCTGCTGAGTCTGGCGATTCTGCCCGCCGCTTTCTTTGTGGCCACGAAGTACGGACTCACGGGTGTCTGTCTGGTCTGGTTGCTGGTGTTTCCGCTTCTCGCCCTGCTCTGGTTTTCGTGGGCCAAAAAATGCATCGGGTTTCGGTGGGTCGAAGTGTGGCACGCGGCGCGCCCCGGCTCCATCTCAACGATGGCGATGACCGCGGTATTGATTCTTTGCGAAATGACAGTGCTCCGGCCAGCGGATCCCCTGCTGCGCATGGCGATCGAAATTGCCCTCGGCGTCGTTGCCTACGCGGGCTGTCTGTTCGTCTTCTTCCCACAACCGTTGCGGCAGATGCATCATGCCCTGCGATTCCAAAAATCAACGTCCACGGCGGCGACCGTGCAATCCTGAGCACCACTTGCATGGCAAGATTCTTGCCTTCACAAGAGGAACCGGAACGGAAAGGGACGTTCTGTGGCTGAACCAGTGACCATGACGCCCACAATCTCTGTCGTCATTCCCACGTACAACTACGGCTGCTTCATCTGTGACGCGGTGGATAGCACATTGCGTCAAACCCTCCCGGCAGCGGAGGTGATCGTGGTCGATGACGGCTCGACGGACGACACGGGCGAGCGATTGAAGAGCTTCGGGGCCCGCGTCCGCTATGTCCGCCAGGAGAACGGCGGCATTTCCGTCGCCCGCAACACGGGGATCAAGCTCAGCCGTGGCGACTGGATCGCGCTCCTGGATTCGGACGACATCTGGCACCCGCAGAAACTCGAACGGCAGTGGTCGGTCCTTCAACGGCGCCCGGACGTGGGCGCGATCAGTGTTGACTTTCGATGGTTCTGGAACCCTCTGGACATTGCGGTGGAGTTGGAACGCAAATATTCGGGCGAAGCGCGCGTCGAGTCGATCTCGCAATGGAAGTTCGTGTTCGGTTACCATTTCAGTGGCGGATCCGGCGCTCTGATCAATCGGGCGTGCTTTGATCGGGTGGGACTGTTTGACGAGACGTTGCGCGCCGCCGAAGACCTGGAGATGTGGGTCCGTCTCACGAACCGCTACCGTTTGCTGCGAATCCGAGACCCTCTGGTGTATATGCGGGTCCACGCGAACAGTCTCAGCACGCAATCGGTGGTGATGGAAAAAAACCACCGCGATGCCATCGAGACGCTGTTTGCCAACCAGCCGCGGTTGCGCGGCCACGCGATCTGGAAGCGAATCGCGCTTGCCCGTATGCACCGCAACCTCGCCTCCCTGCATATGGACGCGCGTGAATGGCGCAATGCGCTGCGAAGTCTCCGGCGTTCCTTTCTGGCCTGCCCGTTCACCAGCGGCAAGACTGAACCCCTGAAACGCGTGCGGATGGTGGTCCGATCCTTGCGAGGGTAATCGCCCATGGCAACCTGGATTCTTGCAGCCTACATCGCCTTGATCTTCGTGCGGCCCATGGATTGGTGGGCGCCGGTCCAGGGCATGCGGCTGGTCAACATGGCTGCCATTGCCACTCTGTTCGCGGCGGTCCCACGCCTGTTGAGCCAGCACTTCGTGGTCTGGCGCCTTCCGCAAACCAAGTTTGCGTTGGCACTCGTATTGGGAGCAACGCTCTCGTGGTTGTACCCGTTCTGGGGAAGTGGAATGTTGATGGCTTTTCAGGACATCGGGCGGTTGATCGTGTTGTACTTCCTGATCGTGTTCGTGGCGCGCGATTCGCGCCGGTTGAACTGGCTGGTGTGGACGATCCTGGCCTGTGTCGTCTGGATGGCGGTCCACGCGATCTTGCAGGCGCACACCGGCCAGGGGTTCGGCGGCCAGGAAGCGTTGACGAGGCGCATCGGCACAGAAGATCAACCCAGGTACATTCAGCAGGCCGTCGCCTTCGGGATTTTCAACGATCCCAATGACCTGTGTCTGGCGTTTGTCATTGCCGTTCCGTTACTGCTTGCCGCGTATCGGATGGCGCAGCAACCCTTGGTACGATGGTTTACGCTGGCGCTGGTTCCCTTGGTCCTGTACGGAGCATGGCTGACCAATTCCCGCGGAGGCATGGTTGGTCTTTTGGGAATGTTGGCAGCTTACGCGCTCGCCCGCATGAAGGGTCACCGGCGCTGGGTGTTCCTGACCGTGGGCGTGCTCGTGCTCACTGTGCTCGCGCCTTCTCGTTTCTCCCGAAGCAGCGGCGTGGATACCGGCCGCGTGAACGCTTGGGGCTCGGGCATCATGTCGTTTCAAGAACATCCGCTGTTTGGGATCGGCTATGACAACTTTGAAGACTTGGCTGAAGGAATCCAGGCGCACAACAGCTTCATTCACGTACTGGCCGAGCTCGGTCTGGCCGGCTACGTGCCCTGGTTTCTCTTGATCGCACTGACCCTTGTCCATGTGCGGCGGGCGATGCAGCTCAAAGACCAAATCCCGGCGCGCGACCATCATTATCTTTCCGCATTGTTCTCGGCGCTGGTCGGCTTCCTGACGTCGTCCTATTTCCTCTCCCGCGCCTACAACCCGGTCTTGTACATCCTCCTGGGGCTGGCCATCGCTCAAGTAATGGCTTCCACCACCCGCCCGGAGTTGCATCAGCAAGTGTTTGGCAAGCTTCGCCTGGACCTGACGCGGACCCTGCTGTGCTGTCTCGCCAGTATCCCGTTCTTCTGGGTCACGATCCGCCTGGCCAATATCGCCGCCGGGAGATGAGCGCCGTAATCACGGTCGTTCAATGCGTCAACAATCTCGACCTCGGCGGATTGGAGCGGATGGTGCTGACGCTCGCCCGCAAGCTCAAGGACGGGAGGTTCCGCAGCGTCGTCTGCTGCATCGAAGATCGAGGAACGCTGGCGGAACAGGCCGAACGAGAAGGCATCGAAGTGCGGGCCCTGGAAATGGAACAACGCGGCAAGTGGAACGCCCTGCGCGGTCTGGGAGCGATCCTGCGGGAGCGGCGTCCGAACGTGATTCATTCCCACAACTTCAAGCCGTTCTATTACGCCGCCCTGACTCGCATGTTCGGCGCGGCCGATGCCCACGTCCACACCCGGCACGGGGCCTTCACCCGCCACCACCGGGCCCATTGGCGCTATCGCTGGATGCGGCGATGGGCCGACGAACTGGTCACCGTGTCCGAGGACGGCCGCCAGCAACTCGCTCGCTCCACAGGACTGCCCCCGGACCGGATCGGTGTGATGGCTAACGGCGTGGACACTGAACAATTCAAACCGGTTACTGACAAAGTCGCGGTGCGGAAAGAACTCGGTTTGCCGGAGCGATGTTTGGCAGTCGTCGTGGCCGCGAGGTTGTCGCCGGAAAAGGACTTGGAAACGCTATTGCGCGCGTTCGCAATCGCATCGCGCGCACACCCGGACGCGGAACTTTGGATCGTCGGGGATGGCGCAGAACGGGAGCGGCTCGAATTGCTGAGCCGGGAACTTGGATTGACGTCCAATACGCGGTTTCTCGGCGCTCGTTCCGATGTGAACAGGGTTCTTTCCTCCGCCGACGTGTTCGCGTTGTCCTCAGTCTCCGAAGGTCTATCCATCGCGTTGATTGAAGCGGCGGCTTCCGGACTGCCGATCGTCGCCACGAAGGTGGGAGGGAACGCTGAGATCGCCAATCCACCGGCGGGCGGTCGTTTGGTCGCGCCGCGAAACCCGGACGCCTTTGCCGCCGCCCTGGGTGAGTTGTTGGCCGATCCCCGCGCGCGCGCCGACATGGGACGAGCCACGCGACAACGGGCCGTCGAGCGATTCAGTCTCGACCAAATGGCGAGCCGGTACGCGAACCTCTACGAGAAACTGCTGCTGCACAAGAGATTGGATGATCGAAGGGGAAACTGATGCGCGTCGCGGTCATCGGTTGCGGGCAGATCGCGGACCTTCACATCACCGAGATCCAAAAGATCGAGGGAGTGGAGTTGGTTGGCGTCTGCGATTTGAACGAGATCATGGCCGAGCAAGCTGCCGTGCGGTTCGGCGTGCGAAAATACTACACCGATTTCCGCCAGCTTCTCCGCGAGCAACAGCCCGAGGTGGTTCACATCACCACCCAGCCTCAGTCGCACCTGCCGTTGGGCAAAATCGCGCTCGAACATGGTGCTCACGTCTATATGGAGAAACCGTTCACCCTCAACGCCGCCGAGGCGGAGGAATTGGTCGTCTGC
>Ga0187892_10001216_pt1 | contig 60468 bp, 67 predicted proteins | sample MA1701073metaG_FD_139345 | JGI IMG/M metagenome (GOLD analysis project Ga0187892, IMG submission 139345) | Bio-ooze microbial communities from a basaltic lava cave in the Kipuka Kanohina Cave System on the Island of Hawaii, USA - MA170107-3 metaG ...
ATAATGCTAAGTGAAGGTGCAGCAGAAATTAAACCAGGAGAAACTGTCACAGTCTTAATTGACCTTGATAGCGACTTGAGAGTTGGACGTGGTACGCAGTTCAAAGTGACTACAACTAACGGTGCATCATTCGTATCAACCGTTAACGTTGGTCAGCAAGCGGGTTAATCACCCCCCTTTTTCCTTTTTTATGGAGGATGAAAAAAAATGAAAACTCGCTCCTTATCATTTATTTTGTTTTTAATAGCAATTTTACTTCCTGCAAATATCATTCCAGCATACTCTCAAACTAGCTCAAACAATCTTGAAAATTATCTTGTAAAAATATCTCTTTCTCCATCAAATGTTGATGAGCATAATTCTGTGCATTCAGTAGGATATGTTAATCTTGTTAACAAAAATGGCATGGCCGTAAAAGCACCACAAGATATTGCAGTGGGATTAGAGTCGGATGACCCATCAATTGCATCTGTTACATCTGTGGTTACAATTTTAAAAGATCACAATTATGCAACATTTGACATTCATGTGGGAGAAAAAAATGGAGAAACAATAATTTCTTCTTTGTTTAATGATATAACAGATTACAAAACATTTCGAGTAGGTGGTGCTGATAATTCTATGCCAGATGATGTAAGACTTGTGATAAATCTTCCAACACGTAATATGCACGTAAATTCTGAAATGCCTTTTTCAGTATTTTTACAAAAATCAGATGAAGAAATAATTAGGGCTCCATTTGATATTGAAATTAATCTAGATTATGAAGATTCTTTACTTTTTACGAACGTTGAAGAGTTAGTAATTAAAAAAGGAACATATTATGCTTGGGGAATCATAAATACGCATAATCAAGTTGGAAATGGTTTTCTTAGAGCCTCTTTTGATCGTTTAGGAATTACCGTTGCTGAAAATATAGAAATTACTTCTTCATTACCTGCTTCACTTGCAATTGATATATTTCCTAAACAAATTTCAGCCGATGTTATTCGAACAATTGATGTTTTTGTTAGTTTACTTGATTCTGATGGATTGCCTGCTGTAACTCCCAAAGATATTAAGCTCAAACTATTCTCAGACGATGAAAGAGTTGGAAAAAAATTAGATGAGAGAATGGACCAAACAGATGTTGAAATTAAAAAAGGAGAATTTGGTTATTATTTTCAAGAAAAAGTTAATCTTTCAGGGTATGAAGGAAAAAATATACTGATAGGAGCTAGTGCAGAAGACTTGGGAATTGCCACTGGGAAATTCAAGGCTGTTAGACCACTTAACTTTAATGATCCGTTAGCAGAAAATAAAACTTTGAATATTTTTGTTCTAGGCCAGATGCCAAGTAATACAACAGCAATTATGGTTTATCAAATTAGCGCGAAGGCACCTGGAAATGAGGACTGTGTAGAACCTGAAGATGGAACAGGAACGCCGGCTTGTCCAGCGCAGGATAATAAAGAAACACACCCCATAGAGCTCCTCGAAAAAGATGAACTATACCCAGTTCAAACCAATGAAAATTTCAATGCAGAAGGACTGATACAAAAAGTTAACATTATTTCAAATGACAATTCGTTAATTACAATAAAAAATCCCGGAAGTATTAGTAGTTCCAGTTCATATGGCACAGCAATTATTTCAAGTGGAGAAAGAACTGGAAAGATCACTCTAGCTGCAACGCTGAAAGGAGTTGGTGCTGGAACTAACCAAACAGAGGTAGTTGATATATTCAGACATGTTGATACTATGATTTTTTCTCCAACTGGGACTCAAAAAATAGTTGTAGATAAAAATGGTTATTTTGATTTGTTTTTGATTTCTCTTGACGGAAAACAACGACCAAAAATTTTAGATAAAAGTACCAAATACATTTTAAATCCTGTAAACGAGGTACTTGAAATCAAAGAGAATCACTCATTTGCAAATGCAAATTTCCTTAGCGATACTTTTAATGTAGTAGAAGGGGGTCCAATTCAAATTTCTGCAATTCCAATAGGGATTAAGGCGGAATTGGAACTAGAGGCCAATTCTAAATTTGATAGCCAAGTTTCATCAAGAATAGAAATTATTATGCCATTTGATAACTTGGATTCTAAAGCTGAGGTTCCATATACTGGCATAGTACAACTAAAAGATTTGCTTGGAAACCCAAGCTATGCATCAAAAGATCTTAAGATTAACCTTAGTCTTGAAGGAGCCAAAATTGTAAATATCCCAGAACAGGTAACTATTTCCAAAGATAGCTCTTATGCCACATTTCCTATTTCTTCCAATGGCGAAAATGGTGATACCAATATTTTGGCTAGTATAAAAGGGGTTATTGGTTCTCAAACAAAAATCAGCTCCACATCAAATGAATCCAAATTAAAGATATTTGCAGAAGGCATAGAGAGCCCCCTAGACATTGGCAAGCCTGCTGAATTGACTGTTTTTGTAGACGATGAAAATGCTCAAGCTGTTCCTGGTGCAATTATAAAATTTGTAGCAGAACCTGGAGTAGTAGTGTCACCTGAAAGCACTAGAACAGATGAAACTGGTAGTGTCAAAGTAGATGTAACTGCTAATGAAGGAAAATCATTTTCTATCCAAGTACTTGCTAGTGCATCTGGATACTCTGAGGGTAAACAAAGCTTTGATTATACTGTAAATGGATCGTCAGCTGATTCGTTACAACTTGGTCTTCCAGATTGGGTAATTTATGTTGGAATAGCCGCAATGGTAGGCATTGCTGCAGTAGTAGTGGTATTTCTCAAAAAACCAAAAACATCTGCGGAAGATGAAGATGAAGAATACGAGTACGAAGACGAGATTTAGTAGGACTTAACCTGTAAAGTTATTAATATTTTCAAATTGCTGTAGAAATTGTTGTAGTTCAGGGCTATTCCTTATAGTATCTGAGGTCTTGTTAAAAAATTGTAATAGCTCTTGCTTTGTTGCATTTTGAGTCTCTTTAGCAATTACAGTTGCATTATCAATAATGTCTTCAAGATGTTGTAATTGTATTTCATCAGGGGATTTTTTTTCTAAAATGCCTACAGTTACAAAAAGAATTACAATTCCAAATGAGAATAAAATAACTGTAGCTGAAATAGCCAATGGAATGTTATCGCGCAACTAAATCATCATTAGACTTTGGCATAAATAGGATTTTAGATTGTGTTCACTCAAACGAACAGCATAGACCGTTTAAGGTTGTGGTGTTTGTCTGTTTATTAATGACAAACAAGAAACAACTAATAACTGCACTAACGTTAACAACAATTCTGATTACAGGAGCATTTAACCTAACACCCCTTGCATATTCAACTGGATGGAATCATGACGATGATAATGATGATAATGATAAAAAATTCAAAATATGTCATATACCTCAAGGAAATCCAGAAAATGCACATACTATTACTATCTCAAAATCAGCTTGGGATGCTCATAAAGAGCATGGAGATCACAAAGGTGAATGTAATGATGACCAAGATGACGGAGAGGATTGTGAATGCAAAAAACCAACCATATTTACAGTAAAGTATAACGGACCTGGAACACCATCCGGGACAGGCCCAAATGCCCCGGTAACAATTGAAATTTACAAAAAAACTGACGATATTGGCAAAAAACCACCACTGCTAACTATTCCTGATATTAGTAATGATAGCCCTGTAGTAGTCAATTCCAATACTTTTGGAAAAGAAAAACTAGAAGCTAACACCATATACCGTGTTATGCAAAATAGTATACAAATTGCAGTAGTATCAATTCACACATCATGTTCACAACCATTGTTTATTGGGAATGTCTACAGCGATTCTAGTAATACAGCAGTAACATTGACTGTAGAATCTGGCACAGATTCTGAAGGAAAACAAGCAATTTTCCTTAAGCATGATCCAATTTGTGAAGGAGTAACACTTACAGTTACCAAAATTCTCGAACCTCCAGAAGATCTAGGAAGATTCATTCTACAAATTGATAATGTAGATATGACGGGCCCAGTTGGAAATGGTGAAACTACTGGACCCAAGTTACTTATGCCTGGAATACATATGGTAAGCGAGATTGCAGCATCTGGTACAAATTTGGCCGATTACACTCGAACCATTAGTGGAGATTGTAATGCAGATGGAAGTATTGAACTTGAAGAAGGAGAAAACGTAGAATGTGTTATTACAAACACAGTGAAAATACCAGCGACAATCACCATAAAAAAGACAATAATGAATGATAATGGTCAACTTGGAACTCCTGATGATTTTAGGGTAACAATGTTTGATGTTGGCCCTAATGGACAACCAGGCGGAGGAGATGACATCCAAGTAGCTCAAGATAACTTTGTTACAATGCCACCAATGTCTACTTCAATGGGAAAAGTTGAATTTACAGTTCCAGCAGGGACTTATTCACTGAACGAAGATATCACGGATTCTGGAATAGATCCTAATTCATACAATACTGTATTAATTGCAGGAGATGCATGTCCGTCAATGGAAGATGAAGCTTTTACATTGAATGAAGGTGATCATATCACATGTACCATATACAATAATGACAATGGCGATGATTCTTCAGGCGGTGATGGAATTATCTTCCATAGAAACTCATTGTTATTTACTTACAATGGATTTGGAATGTCCAATCCGCTATCTGGTGATGGTGCATGTGTAATGGCCGGAAGTGTTTCACCTTGTATTGAACGTATAGGGGATAAAGAATTCCGAGTAAAGGATCCCAAATTAAACAAAGATTCTGCGATTGTTGTTTTCAACGTGTTCCCTACAATTGACTCGGGAAATGATGATGCATTTTCAGATGAGTGCAGAATTTTCAGAGTAAGTCTTGGAACTGGAAGTGATCTTAATTTTGAGTTTACTTGTACAGAAATAACGGGAGATAACGGGGAAGATATAGGTCCAAAGCACTATCGAATCAATTACGCAGTAATTGATACGATGTAATACAAAAACTTCAAAATAATTAAAACAACAAACACTAATCCCTTTTCTTTTTTTTCTATGTTTTAGATGATGAAAATTTAATTGTACTCAAGTTCTCTAGTCTGGTGGGAAAAAATTATGAATTAAAAATGATATTTAGGATTAATAATTTTTACAAAGTCATAAAAAGATAGAACAGACTAAGTATAGGAGTTTTATAACATTGACTTAGGGAATTACTTGAAGCACAACTTCTGCCAATGGCCCAATTCTCCAACCATTAGCGGTGTTACCATCTGCCAACATATACATTACATACATTTGTGTATTGGTTATTACAGGCGGAGTAGATACAAATTGAATAGTTCTGGCTTCATCTCCAGCAGTTCCAGAAATGTTATCTGCTGAATCAAGTGTTCCAACGATCTGATACGACGTATCAGGATTTGGGATTACATTAACAGAAATAAATCCATCGGAACGAGAAATTGTTGGTTGACTCCAACCTTTGGGAACATTAATGATAAATTCTGCATTAGAGACAGCAAAAGCAGCATTGGTATGATTATTTGCTAGTGTAGCATAGAATGTTTGAGGAATTCCAGATTGAATTCCACTAACTGATGAGAGAATTTGGTTATTTTGAAATAGTTCATAGCCAGTAGATAAGAAAACTTGGACAATCGCATTTTCATTATCAATGGATGAACCATAACCAGCTTTCCCAAACTGACCTATACTGGTAAAGACGTTCCCATGAATTACCATAGATTCAATATCAGTTGTACTTGAAGGTAGATCATCTGGGCTTACTTTAACCAGAAATTGAGCTACAGAATATGGGGGAATACTTATTGGTGCACCAGCACCTTTATGCCATGCAAGTTGATTTTCTATTGGGCATTCCCAAAATCCAGTAGATGGGGATATTTGTTCTGGAGCACATGATAAACCAAAATATCTATTATTTGAACTAGGTTGAGGAGTAAATGCACTAATTACTACTTTGCTTACCTTAATTGTCTGACCAGTTGGGTTTACTACATTCATTCCAAAAAGTCCTTTGCCTAGATCTGCACTACCTACATCACCAAATGGTGATGGAAAAATCATAAACATTTCAGGTCTTGAAATTAAATCATCTGTGAGAATTATTATTTCAGAGAGATCTGGTTCTAAGAGTTTGATTGATTCTTGTACATTGTTACTTTTAACAACTGTAGTAGGTATACCTTCTATAGTTGCATCAGCATAATTATCAAAGATGATTTTATTTCCTGCAGCAAGACCTGCCCCTTTCACTGTATATTGCCAAGTAAAGAAGACTGATTCTCCAGGATCAAGATCAACTGGAGTTGGAGTTGGGGGTACTGGGGGATCAATTGGGGTGCTAATATTTGGAACATCATAAAATGGTGCAACATTTAACAATCTTGTATTTCCTATGTTTTCTACATGCATAGTTAATGTAACATTTTTATTTATTTTGACATCGGGTGGAATTGCCAATAAAGTGGCTCTAAGATAATTATTTCCTCCCACATTAAATTCAGATTTTTCAATAGTTCCAAGTGTTGACACTACTTTAATGTCGTAATCATCTGTCTGCATAAAGAGAGGGGTGTTCTCAAGTATATTAGACCCATATCCAGGAGGAATTACAGAATCCTTGTAATCAACAAGGTATTTTTTTGCTGGAAAGTTTCCACTTTTATTTACAATCCAGATATCATCAATTTCGACTGGGTTTGTTCCTTGATTTTTTACTTGTATACCAAGCCTATTGTTATTAGATTCATCAGTAGATGCTGCTATAGAAAATTTTTCCTTAGTTTTCTCCATTATAGCATCTGAAATTGCACGTTGGGAGTTTATAGTGTCACGTTGAGCATCCATTGCTATAAAAAATGTAGAGGTGGCACTTGCAAACAATACCAAAAATATTGCGGCTCCAACTATTGTTGAAATGCCTCTTCTTGGTTGTAGTCTTGCCCCCTTTTTGTTAAAATCTACCACTTTGCATCCCCACTCAAGATTATAAATTCGGCAGGTTGCGGACCACCAAAATTTACAAGTATTCGTAGGGAACTCCACATTCCAATATCCTGAGGTATATTATCACTAAGTTTAACCACAAGGCGCACCTCTCCATCGCCTGGTATTTCATTAGTTCCTAGCTGTTGTATTGGAGAGTTATTCTGAACTGGAATTATGCTAAATGTTCCTGCTCTAGGATAATTTCCTCCCATGCCTAGATTGTCTTCTAGGTCAAGGACTCCAACAGCTGTATTATCCCAAGTATGACCTACATTATTTATCAAAACATTTTGAATTAATACAGGATTTATGTTCATATTTCGTATTTGTAAAACAATAAACTCAGTACCTTGTTCAGCTGGATCAGGATTAACTACATCTGATGGAAGATTATTAGGATCAGCTGTAATGGCACAACTAGCGGTACAAAGTAATTGATTGAAGGTATTACTCAAATTGGGAACGTTGGCAAGTTCCACTGAATCTCGAGTGTCGTAACTAGTTAATCGTATAGAATCCAATCGTGCTTCCGTAGTAGGGTGTTGATCAATTGAAAAAAACTGATCTGATAACAGGTTTGAGAGAATAACTGCACCTACCACAGTAACTACCAAAATCATCATTGTTCCAACAATTTCTGTTACGGCCCTTCTTTTTCGAAAACAATATTGATTATTCATGTGTTATATGCCCTCGCTACAGTATCAAAGAAGTTACCACGACTTGTAATTACAGAAATGCGATATTCTTTTCCAGTAGGATCACCTATACCCCAGTTTGCTCCTTCAATGTCTACAGCATCTACAGTAACATCTGTACTATTTTTTAAAGGCAGCACTATTGGTGAAAATATACTAAGGTCGGTAATTTTGAAAACTAGCTTTTGATTTGTCATGTTCACAATACTAATTCGATCAATTGTAGTTTCTACGGTACCTGCATTCCTAAGGGAAATCATTACTTGTTTGGAGGTTGGGTCAAATCGAATATGCTCAAAGACAATATCCTCTTGAATGCCATCATTTCTAAACTCTAAAGAGTTTGATAATTCATTGTTAAACGCATTGATTTCAGATGTTCCATTAAAAAGAATTACAGTACCTATTGGAATTACTATGGCCAACATCAATAATCCTCCAATAACTTGACTAATTCCTCTTCTTTGGTTAAGTGTGAAGGAATTTTCTGATAAGAGATTTGGAAAATACAATTAAATCAACTCTCAAGTTTTGGAACCTTTTCTGAAAGAATATCTTTAATTGAAGAGAGAATCTTTTCAGGGGTTTGTTCAGTAATTAACGTGATATTATAATTTGATGTTATCGCCTTTGCCTTCTCAGAAATTGATGGGAATCCTATTAGAATGGTTACAGTTGGAGATGTATCCAAGACTTCAATAATTTTGGAGTTTAGCTCTGAGTTATCACTTTCAGCATTTGGGTTTTTTATGTATATGAATACGGTCCTTTTGTGTTCATCTTCACCAAAAATGTTAATCCTATAGTGATTTCCGCTTTTTCCCGTCATGGTATAGTTTTCTTCAGCTGTAAATCCAAAGGAACCTAAGAGTTTCTTTAGTGGGTTTAAAATTGGAGAAATGCTAGAGTTTGAGGTATCTTGTAAATTCTTTAGTACAAAACCTGGAATTAAAATTGAATGAGATTCAGAAATTTCAAAGTCGTGATTAAATTTTCTACAGTGTAGCTTAAGGGAAACATCATCAAACTTTTCATTGCACTCATTACAAGAGTACCACATAGCTGGCTTTGCAATTTCCTTATTTGCATCACGAATTAGTTTTTTACATGAAGGACAAGATATAATTTTTCCATCCTCAGAGATTTCAAAGTTCTTATTTTCTGATATGTAGCCACATCTTTTATGTTCGATTAGATGTAGTTTAGAAATATCCAACGATTTACAACGAGGACAACTTAAACGAACACTAGTAGATAGTGACTCTGGGTGTTCAGGGCAAACAACTAATCTTTCATAAACGACTCTTTCTAGGATATCAAAGTTTTGTGATGCGAGTTTTTCTAGAAAATCTAAATTATCGTCAGCTTCTCCAATTTGTGTTAAAATTGGATAAGATATCTTTCCATTTTCCATATCTACAAAAGGTACAACCTTTTTTTCCTTTGAGGTTTCGATTGCTTTTATAAATCTAGAAATTTTTTCAGTGTCAGGACTAATTCGTTTAAGAGGTTTTTTTGTTTCATATTCATTAATTGATGTTACTTTTTGGTGTGCTACTTGAATCTTGGCTCCTAGCTTTTCTTCTAGTTTAGCAATTAGTTTTTTTTCAATTTTTTCCTCAAAATTTTCTTCAAGTTTTTGTTTCTCTGCAGAGTTTACATTTTTTTCAATGTTGGTCCCTGGTTTCTGAGTCTTGGATTCTAACTCTTCCTCAACTGCATTCAAATCTGCGAATGTAACCGTTTTATCTTCTTCACCAACTACGGAACCTTTGAGAATAGAAGCGATCATCTCAGACTTTAAAGTATCAGCCTTTAGTTTTTCGTCCTCTATATCATGCTCCTGATTTGCGTTTTTAGCATCGCCATTCTTAGCGTCAATTTTAAATTTATTTCTCAAATCAAATTTCAACAATTTCTTCTCCCCTGAATATTTTCAGCACTTTCCGTACTACTCAACATATACGAAAAATAGACAAAATTCAAAGTAAAAGCCGTATGCTGTGCATTTGGACGCACAATCAGTAAAATAATTACAAATTAAATGATAATTACAAATGAAATTTACAATTTTGAAAGATACCTTAAACAGTAAGTTACATAGTTTAAGTTTCAATCCTGTAAATGTTCTAAAATCTGATTTTCAAAAAATATCTAATCAAAACAACAAAAAATTAACAATACAGAATTTTCCTGGAATTCCAATAACAGAAAAAAAGGAAAAGCCAACTCCTAGATTTATCTCAGTTTCAAAACTAAATTTTGAAAATGCAGAAATTCATGGAGGAGTAACAAAAGATCCTAACGCAAAAGGAGGATTACAATATACAGTAATTGAACCAACACTGAGTGAAAAAGATAAACAAAATTTTGAAATTATTAAAAAATTACTAATGACTGAGCTTAGTGTATCCTTAGGTGAAATCAAAACAAAAAAAGCAGCTGAGATAAAATTAACCAGAAAAATTCACCAACTAATTAAAAAATACAAAATAGAAATTCCTTCTAAAAATCTTTCAAAAATTACCTATTATGCAATACGTGATTTTATTTATCTTGGAAAAATTGAGCCATTGATGAGAGATCACATGGTAGAAGAGATAAGCTGTGATGGAACAAACATTCCGTTGTACATTTGGCACAGAGAATATGAATCAATTCCAACAAACATTATTTTTACAAGTGATAAAGAATTGAACAACTTTGCACGAAAGGTTTCTTATGTTAGTGGAAAGCATGTTTCAATGGCAAACCCAATTGTTGATGCAGCATTACCTGATGGAAGTAGAATTAATTTAACTCTTGGTCATGAAATTACAAAGAGAGGGAGTACTTTTACCATAAGAAGATTTAGAGCAGATCCAATCACTATTGTAGATCTTATCAAATTTCAGACAATGTCGTCAGATATTGCTGCATATTTGTGGTATGTTGCAGAAAAGAACTCTACAATGTTAGTCGCTGGTGGAACTGCTAGCGGAAAAACTACAGCTCTTAACGCATTAGCTTCATTTATTCGTCCTGGGCAAAAAATTGTAACAATCGAAGATACACAAGAGTTGAATTTACCTCATGAAAATTGGATACCCGCAGTTTCTAGACAGAATTTTACAGACGGACAAATTGGAGAAATAAATCAGTTTGATTTACTTCGTGCAGCGTTAAGACAGAGACCAGATATTATTATTGTAGGAGAAACAAGGGGTAGAGAAGCATACACACTATTTCAGGCAATGGCAACAGGTCATGGGGGATTTTCATCAATTCACGCAGATTCTGTAGAAGCAACACTAACTAGATTAGCATCATCGCCAATGGATATTCCTAAAACATTAATTGCAAATACATTAGATTTGATTTACCTTCAACTCAAACTTAGAGTAAAAGACAAATCAGTGCGAAGGATAATTCAGATTTCTGAAATTGCTGGCCTTGACCAAAAAACTGGGGAAATACTCACTCATGAAATATTCAAGTGGGATCCCTTAACTGACACACATAGTTTTGCAGGAAATAGTATAGTTTTGAATAAAATTAAAGAAAGGCACGGTGAAAGTGATGAACAAATTAACTATGAACTAAGTAAAAGAAAACTTGCAATAGAATGGATGGTAAAAAATAACATTCGTGAACACAAAGAAGTTTCTAAAAACATTAGAGAATTTTATGCAGATCCTGAACGATTTTCTGAAAGAAAAAGGATGACGGTGTAAAATCGTGCAAAAATCAACGAACTATATAGACCAAATGAAAAAAAAGTCAAATTCTAAAGAATCTGCTGGTTCAATACACATTCTAAGCTATAGACTACTAAATAATAGAATTCAATTTTTGTATCCTAAACTAGGAAAGTTAGAACGAACTCTCAAACAGTCAAGAATCCCAATTCCGTACGAGGTTTATGTTTGTAGCATGGTTTTTTTCAGTATGATTGCAGGTTTAATAGGATTATCAGTAGGAATTAGCATTGCGTTTATTGTTAATATTCAACCTGTTGCATTTGCATTTATCTTACCAATAATTGCAGGTGCTGGAATGGCTCAAATCACATTTTTTATTTTACAAATGATGCCTAATATCAATATTAAAAATAGAGGAAGCAAGCTAATCGAAGAGTTGCCACATTTTATTGGTTACATGGCTACACTTGCAACAAGTGGATTATCATTAGAAGGGATTTTCAAAGCTATTGCAAGTGAAAATACTGAAGAAGAGATTGTAAAGGATGCTCAGTTCATTACTCGAAATATTGATGTGATGGGAATGGATTTGGTTACAGCAATTAATGATCTAATTAAAAGAACTCCTTCTGGTCCTTACTCGGAGATGTTAGAAGGAGCAATAATTACAGTTCAATCAGGTGGAGATTTAAAAGAATACTTTATAGCTACAGGTAAAGTTCAGCTGGAAGAAAAGAAAATGGCTTTGAAAAAATCAACAGACTCACTCGGAGTGATGGCAGAGATGTATACAATCATGTTAATTGTTTTCCCACTATTAGCAGTCATCATGTTATCCATAATGGCAATCATGAGTCCCACTTTAGCAGGTTTTGATCTAATGACACTGATGAATTTATTGACATATGTTCTGGTTCCTTTTTTTGGACTTTTGTTCCTATTTATGATGGACTCAATGGTGCCAAAGAGGTAAGGGATAATGCAAAAGGCCACTCCTATAAAAAAGAAAGCAAGTTCAGTAGCAATTCCAAAACCATCAATAATTTATACCCAAAAATTTAGAGTTGGTACACCTTCAGTAGTGGTGGGAATGATTATTGTTGTTCTTAGTCTTTATTTTCAAGGCTTTTCGGATAATACCTCTATACGAGATGTTGGAGTAATCTTTGGAGTTTTAACTGCAGTTGTGCCATTAACAATGTTACAATTAAAAGAATCGCAAAGAAAAGACAGCATAGATCGAAATCTTCCACTCTTTTTGTTAGCATTATCAAGTGCTGTTCAGAGTGGGGCAAATTTGATTCGAGCTATTGAAACAACCGCAGATCGAAATATGGGTTCATTGACACCAGAATTGAAGAATTTACGAGCTAATCTTAGTTGGGGAATGCCTGTAGAAGATGCTTTTGAAAATTTTGCTAATAGAACTGGAACTAAGATGGCTAGACGTGTGACTGTTCTCCTTGAAATGGCCTTAAAAATTGGAGGCGATATACGCACTAATTTGGAAATGATACAAAAACACGTAACAGAACTACAAAATCTTGAAAAGGAACGTAAATCATCCTTAGCACCATATACTTATACGATTTACATATCGTTTGCAGTTTTTCTTGGAATTTCAGTCATACTTTCATCGCAGTTTTTTAGTCAGTTTGAACTAATCCAAGATTTACTAAATAATTCATCTGCTCCAAAAAGCTCAGGGGGATTCTTATCCTCAATTTCTAATATTGATATTAAATCATTAAATCAAGTACTCTTCAACATGTCAATAATTGAGGCGGTATTTGGAGGAATAGCTGCTGGAAAAATTGGTTCTGGAACTTATGTTGCGGGGATAAAACACATTATAGTAATGATTGTGATGGCAGTTGTGGCTTTTATGATGATTTAATCCAAAAAAATATCAGATAATTATTTTTTTTCGTCTAATTTTTTTAGCGGTTTTGATGTACGCCATAAAAATCTACACAAACTAAAGATATTATTTACCATTTCAGCTGAATTAGTCCATAACGCAAAATCAGAATCTACGCCAAGACTAAATGAATCAGGAGATGATCTTGAACTTTCATTGTTTGCAAAATCAGTGGCATTCATCACATCAGACATTACCATCTGTTTTCCCTCCTCTACAATAATTCGACCTTTTGATGGAAGCTTTCCAAGGCGGGTTTCAGTGGGTTTTAGTCTATCTATAAGTGAGAAAAATTTTTTATCTTCAGCATCGGTTAGGACTCTAACTGTCCCCCCATTGATAATGCATTCTTTTATTTTTTCAGGTATTGCTGTATGATACATTCTCAAAATATCTTCTGTTGTTGTAACAATGTAAACCATCCCAGAAGATTCTTCTAAAAGTTTTTCAACATGCGAATAGATGTTTGCCCTACCTTGTACCGTTCTAAATGTTGGAACGTAATGGCCATCAGTAATTGGAACAATCTTGTTAATTTTTTCAATTACCTCATTTCCAATCTTCTGAATTCTATTAATTTCATCTTGTTTTTTTTGTAAAACTATTTTTAATACTTCTTCAGGTTTTGTTGCAATACAGAGTTTAGGGTTAGAGATAGTAGTAGATACAATACTCAAATTGAGTAATTTATCAATGGTTCTGTATGTTTTGGTTCTGTCTACATCCAGCTCTTTAGCCAGTGCACTTGCCGTCACTGGCCCTAATCTAAGTAGATTAAGATAAATTCGTGCTTCGACAGTTTCCAAGTCTAAAATGGATGATAATTGTAAAATAAGCTCCGCCCAGTCTTCATTATGACTGCCAGTTGTTAGCTTATCATCTACTATTGTTCCATCTTCCAGCATAATATTCCAATATCAAAAAATGACCTCATAAGTTGCCTGCCTTTTAAATCGGACAAGCTGTAATGACGTTTTTTAATATATGATTAGAATGAATTGAAGTGATTGTTTGAACACCTTACTACAAGTTTGATTAAAAAATACAGACAGATTTTTGAAAGTGGTAAATGGTTTATCATATGATAAGAATTCAAGAAGGATATCAAATTATTTTAAATTAATACGATATTGCTATAAAGGAATAAATGCCTCAAATAGAATTTTTTATCTTAATGGCAGAACCTCACCACCACAGAACTGTAGGGTATTCAATGATTGTAGTTGCTGCGTCATTAGCCCTTATTGGTTTACTTCAGCTTGCAATTGGGGAGAATGTATTGTTTGGGGATGACATACAGCGTGCAAAAACTGCAGAGTTTGAGAAATGCAAAGAGACTAATTTTGTTGGAGAGGAATGCCGCAAATTTGATGACAGATTATTAGTGGATGAGCTTGACTCTGGCAAGAAGTAAATGTGTTGATCAGAAAATAATAAATTCTCATTTAGATATTTATCAAAAAAATTAAAGAGTTTACCGATATCCGCTTGCATAATCTTCCCACATGTTGAGATTTGAAGTCATCTTATTCATCTGATATAGAGCCCCACTGATAATTCCTGCTTGATAAAATACATACAAGTAGATTTGGGAATCTGTGGGATCGGAATTAGTAAAACTGAGTGATATCATCGAAAAGAAAAAGAAAGTTCCGACAAATGTAATCATTTTATTTAAAATACCATCTAATCCAACTATACGTCTTGTTGCACCTGCCATTAATGTAATGCTTGAAACAATAAGAAATGTAATTCCACCGTTGTTTGAAACAAATTCTGTAGTCCATTCAATTAATCCATCCTCAAAAATCGAAGCCTGTGGAACTAACGAACCTCCTTGAAGGGCAAACTGGACAGAGCTAAAAAGACTACCTATAACAAAGAAAAGCAAGAAGATCTTAATTATTCCTCGTTGGAATCTACCACGGGTTTCAGATGGTTTTATGACACGTTCTACTATTTTCATTCCATAAAGAATACCAATGGCAAAGATTGGGGCATACATTATGTTAATTATAATTGGAGATTCTTGAGTAATTTTTGTAATTTCAGGATTGAATATTAGAAATAGCACTAATGCAAGTATGGCACCACTAAAAAAAACAATCACATTACCATAATGGTGCTTTTTTGTTTCAAAATCGTTCGTCCATTCGTACACATAGACGATTATTAAAAATTAGATTAAAGAAAAAGGCAAAAAATGATTTGTTCAAAGCATCAATTCTGTTTACCTTATTAATAAAACCATGATTAAATCAGCGATGAAGATAGGCATTCCAGTAATTACCATTGGAATAATCGTCATAGTTTTGGGGATAATTTTTCATCTTCAAGGTCAAGCGATTGTAGGCCCAGAATCATCTTTTATGTATTCTAATCCAGAGTGGATAACTTACGGCATCCAAATTTCAATCGTTGGAATCCTGATTGGTGGTTTTGGCATATTACTTAAAATATCAAAGAAGGGCTAATTTGTCACTCTTAATGTAATTGTACTTCGAATGTTTTCAAGTTTTCTAATTTTTGAAGTGATAAGATTATCCATCTGAGTAGAGTTTGAAGTTTCCACTTCAAGTACAATATCATACGCGCCATATGTGATCATGACACCCTTTATTTCATCAATGTGATGTAGTTGAGAAGCTACTTCATTTTCTTTTCCAATTTCACAGCTTAATAGAATGTAAGCCTTTTCCATGAGGTAATCAGTAAAGAAGCAATGTATTAGTTTAACTTACTGCTACAATGAGCAAAACCATTTTTTTCTAAATATCTTTGATGATATTCTTCGGCTGTAAAAAATGTTTTAGCAGGAACAATTTCTGTAACGATTTTTTTCCCAAATCGCTTAAATGTAGCAGGTTGGAGTTTTTCCATTAATTCTTTTGCAGTTTTTTCTTGTTCTAGATTATGAAAGAATACAACAGATCTATACTGTTCCCCAATGTCTGGGCCTTGTTGATTAATAGTGGTAGGATTGTGATTACTCCAAAATATCTTTAAAAGTTCCTCATAAGAAACCACTGAGGGATCATAATCAATTTGAATAGATTCAGCATGCCCAGTTCTACCAGTGCATACATCTTCGTATGTTGGGTTTTCTAATGTTCCTCCAGTATAACCAACTTGAGTGGATTTAACTCCTTTAACTTGTCTGAAAAGTGATTCCACACCCCAAAAACAACCTGCAGCAAAGGTGGCTTTCATAAGTATAGGTACAATGTAATCTAATAAATTCTTGTCCAATTCTCTTGTGTGTTCATATGAAACACAAATCAAAGTATTATCCCGATTAGTTTTTGGAATTTATGATTGAAAAACGTATTATAAGTAAGAAAATTGTTCAAGGAAATATCAAACCCATTCGAACAGATTCTGACGTTCGTGAATTTTATCTTCTAGAAAAACTATACCAAGCCATGAGGGAAGATAAAAAACGCGGAAAAAGACCATCAGTTAAAGAATTTTACCTTTTGGAAAGATTGTATCAGGTCATGATAAACGATAAAAATCGTAATAAAAAATTATTAAAATCATAATTCAATAGCCTGCAATGATTGGATCGTTTGGTTTCATAATCTCTCGCATAACTATTGTGGCATAAGATCCTCTTGAAAGTGTAAAACTGATAGTATTATTTGTAACATTAACATCATCACATTTTATTGAAGAATTTCTAAAGCCCCCTTCACTGCTTAGTTCCTGCATTTCTTTTAGAAAAAAATCTCGTGGAAATATTTCTTCAGATTCTAATATTTTAGAAATTTGATAATGAAATCTTGTTTTCTTGTAGTATGAATAACCTACAATAGGAATTGAGAGGGTTTGACCTTCCTCATTTGAAAACTTACCAATGATTCCATGTTTATTATAACATACATCGTCATGTTGGGGAGAGAACAGATCTTCCCCATCAATTAACGCCATGCTCAGTGTCTTATTAAATAAAAATGATTGATATGCTTGAATAAAAAATCGTCTTATAGATATTGGCAAAGCATGTATTGATTTTTTGGGATCATCATACTTGATCATTTGATTTACAACAATACGCTCTAGATCCATCTGGTGAGGAATCTCATTAAAAAGTTTGGGATAGTTTGATTTGTGGGATAGTTTTTTTCTGAGTTTAGAATTTTCTGGAGAGTCATATTCAGATGTAAGTGAAAGTAAGAGATTAACTGCTTTTTTATAGTTTTTTTGTAGTATAGCTTTACCGATTAAATGTGTTACAGGCCTTGTGGAACCAAATCGTTGATATCCATAAAAATTCAATATTTTTTTATATTCATTAAATTTTTTAATATCGCGTATGGTTCCAGTGATTTTAATTATAAATTTATTGCCAATCATGTCTTTTTTAGATAGTGGTTTTTTTACAAAGCCAAGTCGTTCAAGAGAATACTTTTCTTCGGAAATTTTTTCAACCGAATTTGATTTTATTACCGAATAAGCAAACTGTTCAGTAATAGCTGATGCATCTTTAAGTCCAAGGGATTTCAGACGTAGTCCATATTTTTTGAAGATATTAGAAAGTGAATGATTTGTATCAATTCCATGTTTTTTTAATTTATAAACTGCATAGCTCCCCTCCGAAGAGATACTCTGTAAAGTCTTTTTTGATAAAACTTCAGAAACTAGAAAATCATCATTAGCTGCTCGGATTTTCCCTCCGCATCCTTCAAAACTAGTACTATATACTGAGATTCCTATATCAAGATCAATTTTAGGAATCACTGCTCTAAAATCACAGTGACGAATTTAGAAACTACAAAATCATCACTTTGTACACTTATGAGAACCTTATGAATGTCTGGTAATGCGTTTTCACTTGCAGTTATTGATACTTGAAAAGTTTTTGGAAATTCATTATTAAGATCGAATATTTTTGGTGCATTATGGTTAACAATTAGATCCGAATAGAGAGCCGTATTTGATGTAGTAATGGAGAGATTAGAAGTGTTACGAGTGGGAGTAATGGCTAACGTCAACTGTGCTTGCTCACCTTTTTGTAATGTTATTTTTTGTTTATCAAGATCCACATTGTAGCTTAAGGGAATAGAAGTATCAATTACTCCAATATTATTTTCAACCCATTCGGTGAACCATATATTATCCGCTAATGGTGTGAAATCAAAAATTTGAGCTAACCCACAATTTTCAATTTCTCCACAATCTGCCCAGTTTGGATTTTTTGATGGAATCGTATATTCAATTAATGATTCATCTGTAGGATCAAATATGCCAATACGATTTGCGGTTTGTTCGTTAAAAACAAGCCTTCCTTTATCGTCAAATGCAGCCCAATACGGCCGTGAGATTGGATTTTTTATTAGACCAGAAGAATTTCCATAAGATGAAACTTGTGGAGTTGAAGTGATGTATTTTGTAAATGATTCTGTATTAGGATCGAACCTAAAGAAAAAACTACTTGAAGTATCAGCAATCCAAACCTTGTCATTTGTATCAACAGCAATACCATTTGGTGTACTCATCCCAGCAGGAAATTGGTAGATGTCTAATAGTTCAAAAAGGGTTGCAGTATTATTTCCAGGGGATGCTATAGAAGACTGTTCAAATTTTTCTTGGCTAAATTTTGCCAAAACGCCCCCTTTTTGGAACATCCAATTTGTATACCAAATATTTTTTTGTGAATCTACTGCAAAGGAGCCTGTTACAGAATTTTCTACTGGAGATGGAATACTCAAATAAGAAATGCCTAAACCAGTATGTAATGGATCTAATAATGTAAGCTTATTTCCAATAAAGTCATTGACTATAATTTTTGAATCATAAACAGACAACCTCTGAGGTAATGAATCTGTGGCTTTTGGATAATCTGTTCTATTGTATTTTTTGTCTTCAATTGAAAACTTCCATATACCATCGGTTGCCTCATCAGTAAACCAAAGACTTGCATCAGGCGAATAGTCGATACCCCACATCATTGATGATGTATCTTTATTCCATATGGGGTTTTCATATTCAGTAAATATCTCATTGGTAGGATCAAACTTTGCGATCCGCCCAGCATTTGTTTGAGTAAACCAAATGTTGCCATTTGGATCTGCAACAATTGCTAAAGGTTGCGTACATGGTGTCGGAATTTTGTATTCTTTTACATAAGTATTAGATTTAGCAGTATCACCTGAACCACAAAACTGTGGCCTTTGAATATCAGGAAAGTTATCCATTGGAGTTCCTGTGATCGTGATTTTTTCATCTGGGTTATTTACAGTAGTGGGTGGAAGGGTTGCAGCAGTAAGAGAAGTTAGCATAATAATTCCAAAAAATGCGGCTAGTATGATTCCTTTTGTTTTTTTCTTCATAGTTGAAAATCATGAGTGCCTTGTTATATCTTATTCCAATAAAGGGTTTAACCTAAAAGTAGAATATTGATTACAATAATTTCAAATCTCCTGTCACTTTATTGATAAGATCTTCTGGAGCAGGTCCTAATGAAATACAAGTTGTAGTTCCTGGAGCAATTTGGGTGTGACCTGCATCTGTAACCTCAGACCATGGTAGCTCCATGTCAATTGCATGTTTTTTTATTTCATCTAATTCTTTTGGTCCTGATACTTTTAAAACAATTTTTTCTTGTCCATTCCACCAACTTTTAAACCAATCTGGATGAGATTTTCTAACACTTTCAGCTCCTAAAACACATGCATGACCAACCTGAGCAGCAATTTTACCTTTACCCATTTCGAGATCTGTCCTAACTACAATTACTTGCTTTATGGGACTCATGACTAGAATGATAAAACAGTAGATGAAAAACTTTTGAATTAAATTATTCTATAAAAAATGGTAATTATGTATTACGATGTAGTTATAGCAGGCGGGAGTGTTGCGGGGCTTTTATGCGCAAGAGAAATTGCAAAGAATGGCCATAGCGTGTTAGTTCTTGAGGAAGATTATGAAATCGGCACGCCTGAGCACTGTGGGGGATTAGTAAGTACCCAAGGTCTTGAAGATCTTGGGATCATTCCGCATAGAAAAACCTTTGAGCATTTTATTGAATCAGCAGAAATTTTTTCTCCAGGAGGCAAAAGTATCCTAATAGATTCAAAAAAACAAAACATATCTGAAATTAATAGAAGAGACTTGGACAAACAAATTGCTCGTCAAGCAACAAAATATGGTGCAGAGATTAGAGTAAAAACAAGTTTCAAAGAAGTGACAGATGATGGAGTAAATACTTCAGAAGGAAAAATAAAGTGTAAAATTATTGTTGACGCAAGAGGAGTATCATCTATTATTAACAAAGATAGAACAGGAATACTTTCATCAGCCCAGTACGAAGTTTATGCAGACTGGATTAAGAAAGGACGAGTTGAGATATATCTTGATCAAAAAAAATATCCAGGATTTTTTGCATGGATAATCCCATCTTCAAATGGTTCAGGAAAGGTTGGCGTAGCTGGAAGAGGCATAAACTCTGCCGAAGTTCTTGAAGATTTCATTAAAAGAAAAGGAAATTATTCCATAATAAGAAAAATTTTTGCACCGATATGGATTAAAGGACCTATCAACAAGTTTGTTTCAAAGAATTTAGTAATAGTTGGGGATGCTGCTGGGCAAACAAAACCAACAACGGCTGGTGGTATTTTTTCTTGCGGAATGGGTGGAGTTTTTGCTGGTAGAGCAACTTCAAAATTCATCAAATCTGGAAATTCAGATGATCTTGAGGAATATCAAAAATTGTGGAATGCAAAATTTGGAAAAGAGTTTGAAAAACAATTACTAGCAAGAAAAATACTTGAACGATTTGAGAATGATACAATTGACAAATTATTTGATTCTATTACTCCTGAAATCTTAAAAGACATTTCAGGCAAAGATGATTTTGATTTTCATACAAGCTCAATTATTAAACTGCTTGGAATAAAGGGTTCACTAAAAGCAGCACAAATTCTCATGGCTAATGAAATGAAAAATTTATTATCCTAAATTTGTGGTTTTTCAGGTAAGGAAGATATAAATTCGACAATCAAAGTTCAGCTGATCATGTCATCTACAATCTCTTTGCCAGTATGCAGTTGTTGCCATAGACACATTATGCCAAATGATAAATGTGTAAAATTCAACTGTCCAAACTGTGGTTCAATTCTGATATGGAGATGTCAGAGTTGCAGAGAAGCTGCAAGATCTTATGTTTGTAAATCATGTAGTTTTAGAGGACCTTAGTAATATGGCACAATTACTACTAATAGTAAAAATTCTCCCTACTGGAACAGAAGTAGATCTTGATGAAGTTGCAAAAAAAATCCAATCTGTCCTAAAGGGAGGAATTAAATTAAAAAGATTTGAGAAGGAACCGTTAGCTTTTGGATTACACTTCCTTAAAGGGGAGTTTATCGTAGATGATAAAGAAGGTCAAATGGATCTATTGGAAAATTCTGTGAGAAGTGTGGAAGGAGTAAGCGAATTTGAGGTATTAAACATGAGTCGAATGTCTGTGGATATGAAGTAGTATGGGTATGCCAAAAAAAGATGAACCACTACAAATGAGGATAGATGAAGCAAAGCAAAGAGATATTGGGAAAAAACGTGCTCGTATAGGCCCTGAGGCAATGGATTATCTCAAAGCTGCTCCAGGAGATGTAATTGAAATTACTGGGAAAAAATTAAGTTGTGCAATAGTTTGGCCTGCTGATGAAGATGAAAAATTTCCTGATGTAATAAAAATAGATGGTCAAACTAGAAAAAACATCGGAGGAGCATTAAACGATATTGTAAAAATAAGAAAGGTCACTACCAAAATTGCAAAATCTGTAGTTTTAATGCCAGTAAACGATGTTGTAACAGTTGACAAAGAATTTACAGATTTTGTAAAAAATCGACTCAAAGGACTCCCTCTTTCTCATGGTGATGAGATTTCAGTGATGATTCTTGGAAACTCTATGGATTTTAAAATTAACAAGATTTCTCCAAAAGGAGTAGTAAAAATTGATCGCTCAACTGCTCTTACAATTCTTGAAGAAACGTCGATAGATAGAAAGATTCGTGTTACTTATGAAGAAGTTGGTGGATTAAAAACAGAAATTAAAGCCATGAGGGAAATAGTTGAACTTCCCTTAAGACATCCTGAGCTCTTCAGTGGATTAGGTATAGAACCACATAGTGGAATTTTGTTGTATGGGCCACCTGGATGTGGTAAAACATTGATTGCAAAAGTACTGGCAAGTGAATCAGAGGCTAACATGTATTCAATTAATGGTCCTGAAATAATGAACAAGTATTATGGAGAAACTGAAGCAAGACTACGTGATATTTTCAAAGAAGCAAAAGACAATTCTCCTAGCATTATTTTTATTGATGAGATAGATGCAATTGCACCTAAACGAGAGGAAGCCTACGGAGATGTAGAAAAAAGAGTAGTTGCACAGCTTTTAGCTTTGATGGATGGTTTAACTGACAGAGGTAATGTCATTGTTTTAGGTGCAACAAATCGACCAGACAGTGTTGATCCTGCTCTTAGAAGACCTGGAAGATTTGATCGAGAAGTGGAAATCTCAGTTCCTAATGAGGATGGAAGATTAGAGGTTCTCCTAATTCATACTAGAGGAATGCCAATTGCTGAAGATGTTAATCTAAAAAGTCTTGCTTCAGAACTTCATGGTTATACTGGAGCTGATATCAAATCGCTTTGTCGTGAAGCTGCAATGAAATCAATTAGACGGTATCTTCCAGAAATTGATTTAGAAAGTGAAAAAATTCCTGCTGAAATTTTAAAATCCATGGAAATTCGCTTAATTGACTTTTACGATGCAATGCACGAAGTTGTACCAACTGCTATGCGAGAATTTTATGTTGAAAGACCAAAAGTATGGTGGCAAGATGTAGGAGGTTTGGATGAAACAAAACAAGCATTGAAGGATAACTTGATTCTTGCTATGAAAGAGCCAAGCAAATTCTTGAAAATGGGAATTAAACCTCCAAAAGGAGCATTGCTTTACGGCCCACCAGGTTGTGGAAAAACATTACTTGCACGAGCATTAGCTACAGAAAGTGGGGCAAACATGATCCTTGTTCGCGGTCCTGAAATTTTGTCAAAATGGGTTGGTGAATCTGAAAAGGCAATTAGGGAGATATTTAGAAAAGCTAAAGCATCGTCTCCATGTGTAGTAATATTTGATGAATTGGATTCACTTGCGCGGTACAAAACAGGCGAGATGAATGGAGTTGGAGAAACAATACTTAGTCAATTACTAACAGAGATGGAAGATGGCACTTCATCAAGAGTTGTCGTAGTTGGGATAACAAATAGACCAGATTTACTTGATAACTCTATGTTGAGGACTGGTAGATTGGATTTGATGCTTTACGTGCAACCTCCTGATGAAAAAGGCAGATTAGAGATTATCAAGATTCTAACAAGCCAAATGCCTCTAGCAAATGACGTTAAACTAAAAGAAATTGCGGTAGCTACACAAAACTATTCTGGAGCAGATATCGCAGCACTTTGTAGAGAAGCTGCTGTACATGCAATGCAAAGCAATGCTATAAAGATAGATAGTGCTGACTTTGCTGCTGCATTAAAAAAGGTCAAACCATCAATTACAAAAGAGGTCGAACAGTGGTATGGCAGCTTGAGAGAAAGTATTTCAAATGTGGTTCCAAAGACAATAGATAAAACATTTTACGGTTAAAATGGCAAACATACCTCTAAAAAACACAATATTCGATATCATAATGGAGAATGTTTCATTAACAGATGTAGAACTTTTAAAAAAATTGACAAAAGATGGACTAATAGTTCCTGAAGACAAATTCAATAAGATGTTGCTAGATCTAGAAATTCTTGGATTAGTAAAGGTTTCATGGCTAACTAAGGATACTAGAAGAATTGAACTAATCACTGAGAAAGAAGAAATTGATGAAATTGAATCACAAAACCAAGAAATGATAGAAAAAGATTATGAAGCTAGTTTTCCTGGTACTGAAAATTAATTTGTTTAAAACTAAAATCTAAAGTGAAAAGCTGCATCTAATGCAATTCCCACAAAAATTATTGTAAGATAAGGTGCAGTAACCTTGTATGCTTTCCATGCAAATTCAGAAGTTGGGTTTTTCGTAAGTCTATAATGATATGCAAGCATTAATCCTCCGGAAACTGCAGCAACAACAAGATAGATAATTCCTAAACCAAACACATACAACATTAAAGAATATGGTAGAAGAATTGCAGTATTGATTAAAATATAGTTTGAAGTTTTTTGCATACCAATCATCACTGGTAACATAGGAACCTTTGCTTCTGCATAGTCATCACGTATCTTCATTGCAAGACACCAAAAGTGAGAAGGTGTCCAAACAAAAACTAGAAAACCTACTAAGAATCCTAAAATGTCTATAGAACCTGTTGCAGCAGACCAGCCTGCCATTGAGGCTGCGCTACCAGCAAATCCACCTATTACAATATTTGAAGAGTTGAGTCGCTTTAACCAAATTGTATAAATTACAACATAAAAAAAGATCCCAAGTGCAATAAAAAATGTTGATACGAGATTAAGTGTTATACCAGCGTAGATTACCGAAACTGCACTCACAACACTTCCATAAATTAAAACATGTTTTGCCTTCATTCGTCCTGAAGGGATGGGTCTTGTACTTGTTCGCTTCATAATAGGATCGATATCTTTGTCATAATAGTGATTTAGTGCACTGGAGCCAGCAGAAGCAAGTGAACCTGCAATTATGATATGTAATAATCCCCAATAATCAAGAGCGGGTCCAACTAATTTGCTTGCAGCAAACATGGAGGTAACTGCAGTAATTACAAGTAAAACTACAATTCTTGGTTTAGATATTTCTAATACTTCTTTGACTCCCAAACTCGTTTTAAGCCATTTTTATAGGCATTTAATTTCTTCGACTAGGATCTTAATAGTTTCAAAAGAATTAAGTATCTCACAACTTCCACCTAGCACAAATGAGTAATTGGGACCTTATGATGCCTGGGATGGGTCTTGTAGCAATCGGAATTGCTGGAGTCTTCATATCTTATTCTGAGATTGCACATACATTTGTTGATGGAATGCATGCACTAACTGGTCTTACAATGTTCGTTGGTTTAATTTTCTTATCTGCGGGAATTTTAGAAGGAGGAGTTTCAACAAGCAACAAAGCAAAAGCTACGACTTTAGTAATAGTATCAATTGGATTATCTTTTGGAATGGTTGCTGTTGCAATTAACACAATCTCTACAGTACCAGTGTTTGCTGGAATAATGTTAATTATTGCTATTCCTGCGATTTTAATTGCATATGTATCTATGAAATATCCTACATATGCAAAGCCAGTATCAATAATTTTCATATTAGGTGCAGGAACAGCAATTGCAGCTTACATTGGGTTTGGTCTTGTAGGACCTGACCCATATCTAATTGGAGAAGAAATTATTAAAGAAGTAACTGAGGCTTCGCCCGCTTTACCAGATCTAACTATATCTATTCTTGCTGGTTCATCAGAACAAGGAAAACCTGATTATGATCCAGATATAGCAACTGTTGCTCACGGTAACATTATCGAATGGATAAATAATGATAATGTTGCCCATACAGTTACAAGTTCCTTAGATTTTGGTGAAACATTTGATTCAAGTCTAATTGATCCTGGTGCTAAATTCCAGTTAGATACATCTGACCTTGCTTTAGGTGAATATGAATACATGTGTATAGTTCATCCATGGATGACTGCTACTATAATTATTGAGGAACCACATGAGCCTGTTACGACAGAAGTTGTGATTCCTTCTGGAGCAGGTATACAAAAAATAGATCAACTATATTTTGATCCCAAAGACATTACAGTTTCTATTGGAACTACAGTAAAATGGACAAATAATGATGATACAATTCACACTGTAACTAGTGGTACACCAGAGGCCGGACCTTCTGGTCTATTTGATTCTAGTATTTTTAATCCAGGGGCTTCCTTTGAATATACTTTTAATTCTGGAGTTTTTGATTACTACTGCATTGTACATCCCTGGATGACTGGTTCAGTTACCGCTGAATAGTATTGCAATTAGTTTTAACAGAAGCACAGAGAAAGTTACTCTCTAAAGAGGCAATGAACAGTCAAAATGAATCATGTGCGTTATTGTTTGGAAAAAAAGAAAATGAAAAGTTAGTCATAAAGGAAGTGTTTCTTGCAGAAAATATTGAAAAATCACCTGTAAATTTTACTATTTCAAATGAGCAACTGATTCGAGGATATAAAGAAGCTGAAGAAAAAGGATTAGAAGTTATAGGCATTTTTCATTCCCATCCAAACTCTGAGCCTTATCCTTCAATAACAGATAAAAAATTCATGGAAATCAATCCGGTTGCTTGGGTAATTTTCTCAAATGTCTCAAAAGGTTTCAAAGCATACATGCATGAATCTGATGTAATAGAGATGCCTATTATTGCAGAGTCTTTTTCCTAAATGTCACTCTAGTACCATTGTATAATTCGGATAGAATTTTTTTGTCAGCATTTAAAATTTTACCAATTACATTAACAGGAGAATATGGTTTTATCTCATTTTTGTTTCCAATTGGGGTTTTTCCATAAAACAAACAAATTGCTTTTCCTATAGGCCAATATGCTACATCAAACAAATCTACTGTGGATTTTGGATTTTCTTCTCCAACATTTATTGGAGATTCATCGGTATAGATTTCATCACCCCATAAATTTAGGCTAACTGTAAATGGTAAGCATTCTAGAAACGATTTAACTGTGTTTGGACATGCCAAATCATCTAATTCTAAATGGATGTTCTTTGAATTTGGAATATTAACTATAATATCATATTTCATGGTGAGCATGGTTCTTTGAAATAAATATCCCTTCCTTCCTAGTCATATTATGGAAATTCATGTCTACGATACATACGTCAAGGCAGCCGATGGGCATACAATGCATTTTGATGTCATCACCAAAGAACAAGACCATGATAAGGCAATACAGTATGCTAAAAAATGGTTGACAAGCATAGGTGAGGGCGATGCAAAGGTAACAACAGAAGAATGCCAGTTTTGTCATTCACAAGGAGCTCCCGAACCAGTAGCACACGCAATTGAAAAAAACGGATTTTTCATCCAAAAGATGGAAGGCTGCCCATAATCTTTTTTTAATTTTAAGAAAAAGTAAAACTTTTTTTATTTATCCCGCTAGAAAAAGTTATGGAATTACATCCTTACGCAAGACTGACTGTGGATGGAGATAAAAAAACCAGATGGATTTGTGGATGTTTTGAAACAGTTGATGGTTTTTTTAAATTCTGCTCAGAGCACAATAATTCATTAAAAAAGGCAATCGAGTCTCAAATTGATGAACTTGACATGACAATAGTTATTGACGAAAAAAATTGAATTAAAGAGTTACAATTGCAATAAATGCTGAAACAAAAACAATCGCTATTGTGTTTAATAATTTTATGACAGTATTTAATGCAGGCCCAGCAGTATCTTTGTAAGGATCACCTATAATATCGCCCACAACAGCTACTTTGTGTTCTTCTGAACCTTTTTGACCTTTCATTTCCACTAATTTCTTTGCATTATCCCACGCTCCTCCAGTATTTACAAGGTGATATGCTAAGAAAATACCAGAAACTACTGCACCCATCAGCAGACCTGCAACAGCAGTAGGGCCTAATACAATACCTAAAAGGATAGGAGCAATGATTGCTATAATGGCAGACTTCCATAGCTCTTTGATAGATGCTACTGTTGCAATATCAACACATTTTGCATAGTCAGGTTTTGATTTTCCCGTAAGAATTCCTGGATCAGCCTTGAACTGTCGTCTAACTTCGTCTACCATCTTTCCAGCAGCCCTAGATACACCGTTGATTAATTGCCCTGTGATAATAAATGGGATTAAACCACCAACCAAAAGCCCTACAATTACTGCAGGGTTCGTTAAGCTGTAATTTAATTCTAAAATTCCTTCAAAAATATGTGCTGCCTCAAATTGGAATGCTTGCATCATTGCAAGAGCAGCTAGTGCCGCACTAGCAATTGCAAATCCTTTGGTAACCGCCTTTGTAGTGTTTCCAACTGCATCAATTTCGTCTGTCACTTTACGATTTGCTTCTCCCATTCCTGTCATTTCTACAATGCCGCCAGCATTGTCTGCTATTGGACCAAATGCGTCAATGCTCAGAACAATTCCTGCAAGGCTTAGCATTGCCATTGCGGTTAATGATGTTCCAAATATTCCATACAAAACAGGGTCTGCTCCCGCAGGTGCAAATGATGAAGATATACTAAAGGAAATGATGATTGCAACTACAAGTGCAATCATAAATGGCCCTGTTGATTGTAATCCTTTGATAATTCCCATCAAAGTAAGTGACGCATAACCCCATTTTGCAGAGTCGGCAATTTCCTGAACAGGTTTGTATTTGTAATTTGTAAATCTATCAGTAATTTTTTGAATTATGGGTACTAGAATAACTCCTATCACAGTTGCACCAAATAGACCATATGCAGCAGGGGAGTCCTCTAAGAATTGAGTTGTAAAAACAAAATTGAGTCCAATTGCGATTGCTGCTGAAACATAAAATGAACGGTTAAGTGGTTTCATAACATCTGTAATATTTTTAGAACCAACAATTACAACACCTATAATTGATGCAATCATTCCAGAAGCGCCAACGAGTATTGGAAAAAGAAATAATTTAGGGGCGCCAATTAATGCGGCAATTAGTAAAGCTGCAAGTATAGTAACAATATAGGATTCATAAACATCTGAACCCATTCCTGCAGCATCACCTACATTGTCTCCAACATTATCTGCAATAGTTGCAGGATTACGAGAATCGTCCTCTGGGATATTTGCTTCCACTTTGCCCACCAAGTCTGCTCCCATATCTGCTGCTTTTGTGAATATTCCGCCACCAATTCTAATGAATAATGCAATAAGGCTTGCACCAATACCAACTCCAGCTATTGTGATTGGATCTGGATAAATTAGATAAAGCCCAGTAATTGCTAATAATGCCATAGCTGGAATTGCTAAACCAACAGTTGCCCCTCCTCTAAATGCCATAACGAAAGTTTTACCAAGACCACTGCTGCTCAAATATGCGGCTCTTACAGCAGCCTTTACAGTAATTTTTAGTGAGATTAATCCTGCTACTGCAGAAAGAGTCGCACCTACCGCAAAAGCGATTCCATTTGATGGTTGAAGAAAGGCACCAATTATTACAGATAGTCCAATTGCAACAGGAATAATTATCTTCATTTCACGTTTTAGAAATGCTGCTGCTCCAACTTTTACAGCATTAGAAATTTCCATCATCTCTTTTGTGCCAGAATGTTGTTTTGAGATCCATGCGACAAGACCCCCAGCAACAAGAAAAGAAGCAATGCCTGCTCCTATAGGCAGAAGTTCTTGTATATCCATTTTATACTGCATGCCTATGTGCGGGAAATATAAATCATAGAAAATTCTAAGTTAGTTACTTACTTTTTCTGTAAGGCGGAAAGGTTTTTCCTTGCAGTCCAAGTCGAATTAATTTATTAAATCTACGACCATGACTCAGATATGGGAATCTCATGTGGATTAGCTCATGCACTATTGTGTTTTCCAATGATTTTTCATCAGAAATTTTTCTAACATTTAAGAAAATTAAATTTTGTTGTAAATAAGAGACCCCATAGTATTTGTAAGCAGAAGTTCTTCTTCCTTCTGTTATTTCCTTTGGCATATCTAAGACCTCTTTTGTGGTAAGTAGAACCTTGGGTTCAGGAATTGAAAATCTGTTTGAATAAATTCCAACCTTCTCTAAAATTTCAAGACGTAGTTCAGGATTCAATTTCATGTATAATTTTTTTAAAAATAAATCGTTTATTTCTAAATGTCAATTCTTACATCAGAGTTTGTTTATTTTGTCTTCTCTAATATAGTAGGGTCAGAGATATAGTAGTGTAATCATTAATCATACAGCCACCGTCTCATCATACCCCATTAAATCATAGAATCTAGTATTAATTGTGTTTTGTTTCTTATTTGATCATTAATTTGAACAATAACTAACCCCTCATTAGGTTGTCCGTACATTACAACTGCATTTTTTGGGGCATAAATACAGACAGGCAGGACTAAAAGATCCTCCTCACCATTGATGATAATTCTTACTGGTGTTTTTGATTTGAATGCTCTTTTTATTACGGCAATACTTTCGTTGGTTATTTCTCCTGAAGGATTGTCACAAGATATGATGGTAGCAACAGTTTCATTTGATGGTGGAGCTCGTTTAGATCTTTTTTCTTTAGCATCGATAATTTGCAATGATGGGGTAATTCCAAAACCTAGCATTTTTTCGGTAGTAGCATCTCCAACTGTTATGATGAAAGGACAAGATTGAGTGTATTTTAGCATATTTTCTTTTGTTGTTTGGTTATCAAGTAAAAGAATTCCTAAGGGAATTTTTAGTTGTTCACGAAGGTTGTCTGGTAGTTTCACAGAGAATCTTTGTTCCTATCTTGTTGATGGCGCTGCCTCTGCTTGCATTTCTTCTTGAAGTTTTGCTGCAAGAATACTACATTGAGCAGCGATATTTTTTGCTGATATTCTAAAAGCTTCAGCACTTGGGGAATTAGGAGCTGTAATAATAACAGGTTTTCCTTTGTCAGAACCTTCCATTATACCAGAGTTTAAAGGAATTTCTCCCACAAATGGAATATTATATTTTTCACTAATTTTTTTGGCTCCGCCTTGACCAAAAATGTAATGTTTATCATTGCATTTTGGGCAAGAAAAATAGCTCATATTTTCTACAACACCAAGGATTGGTACATTTAATTTGTTGAACATGCCAATTGCTTTTACTGCAACATTGCTTGCAACATCTTGGGGGGTTGTAACAACAAGAATTCCGGTTATTGGTATTGTTTGTGCAAGAGTCAATGGTATGTCTCCTGTTCCTGGAGGAAGATCAACAATTAGATAATCAAGATCACTCCAGTTTGTATCAACTAAAAATTGTTTTAAAATTCCAGAAATTATTGGGCCTCTATAAATCGCTGCTTGATGTTCTTGTTCAGCAAAAAAACCAAATGATACAACTTTGAGTCCGTTTGATTCTACAGGTTGAAGTTTATTATCTGCTACTTCCATGTTAGCTTTGTTCATCCCTAACATTAGAGGAATACTTGGGCCATAGACATCTGCATCTAAAAGACCAACCTTTGCACCTGTTTGTGATAATGCCAACGCTAAATTAAGAGAAACAGTTGATTTTCCTACACCGCCTTTTCCACTTGCCACTCCTATGATATTTTTTACCGTGGTCATTGCAGTGTCTGCATCAAGTGAACGTCCTTCCATAACCTTTGCTGTAACCTTCATATCAAAATTTTTGATTCCATCAAGCTCGCCAATAGCTTTGCGAACATCATCTTCTATTTCTACGTTAAATGGGCATGCTGGGGTAGTCAATTCTAGTGTAAATTTCAAATTACCTGAATCAAGTTCTAAATCTTTGATCATCCCCATAGAAACAATGTCTTTTTTAAGATCAGGATCAATTACAGTACTTAGTTTTTCTAGAACTTGATCAACACCGACCATTGACGAAAAAATCGTCTCTACATTATTTAAACATAAGTCAGCTTATTCCAAGACTAAAGAATTAATAAATTGCTTTTTGGAATTTTCTCGTGAAAGATAATAAAAATTAGCAATTTTTACCCAAAGATTCATAAATTCAAATCCGTCAAGGTCTGCACAGTTGTTTTCGATATCTACCCTACAAGATGTTGTTAGAATTCCACCAAGCTTGTTTGGTACTGCTCTCAAAAAGGCTGCCATCAATATCTTAAAGTCAAAATATGAAAGCATGATTAATGCTGACCTTGGCTACATCATTATGATTATGGATGCAAAGGTAGAACCAATGGGAAAGATGATAGCTGGAGATGGAGGCACTTATCATAAAGTAGAGTTTGATGCGTTGACATTTTATCCAAAACTTCAAGAGATTGTACAAGGAGAACTTGTTGACATTACAGAGTTCGGAGCATTTGTAAGAATAGGGCCCACTGATGCACTATTACATCTATCACAAGTAATGGATGATTATCTTAAAAGTGATGTACAGGCAGGAGTCATACTTGCAAGTCAAAGTGGGCGAACTCTAAGAGTAGGGTCTACAATCCGAACAAGAATTACTGCAGTATCGTTAGGAAAAGCTGCCTCTATGGGAAAGATTGGAATTACATGCAGACAGCCTTTTTTGGGTGCTGATGAATGGATTGCTGAAGAAATCAAAAAATCTGGTGATTCTAAATCTGCAGAAAAACCTGAGAAAAAAGAAGCAGAGAAACAAAAAAAACCAGTTGAAGTAAAGGAGAAGTAACTATGGCAAGAGAGATGGCATGTAGAAAATGTAAATATGTTACAATCGGAAAAGTTTGCCCACTGTGCAAATCGTCTGATCTTACGCCAGACTGGAACGGAGTTGCATTAATTGTTGATCCTCAAAACTCACACATTGCAAAAACTTTGGGAATTACTGAAAAAGGAAAATACGCATTAAAGGTAACATAAGTTGGACTTTAGTCCAAAAAAAGAGCTCGCTAGATTTTTAGCTGAAGATATAGGTAGAGGAGACATTACAAGTAATCTTTTACCTAGAAAAAAAATCAACGCTAGAATTATTTCGAGACAGGATGGAATCATAGCAGGAGTAAATTACTCAAAAGAAATTTTTTCATCAAAAGGATGTCAAGTGAGAATTATAAAAAAAGATGGAAATAAGATAAAACCAAACCAAACTATAATTGAGATTTCGGGGTCTGCACAATCAATCCTATCATGTGAAAGAACAGCCCTGAATTTACTATCAAGAATGAGTGGAATTGCAACAAAAACAAAAAAGCTAGTTGAAAAAATAAATGCTGTAAATCCAAGAGTGAAGCTATATGCTACTAGAAAGACTGCTCCAGGATTACGATTTTTTGATAAAGAGGCTGTAAAAATTGGGGGAGGAGAGAAGCACAGAATGACTTTGAATGATATGGTAATGATAAAAGACAATCATCTTGCTATGATAAGTTCAATACCAAGGATAATTTTCAAAGCTCGAAAAAAATATAAAAAAATTGAAGTCGAAGTTGAGAATCAGGAAGAAGCACTATTAGCAGCAAGTGCAGGGGCAAATATAATAATGCTTGATAACTTTACACCAAAAGATATTATCAATACCATTAACAAATTAAAAAAAACAAAACTAAGAAAACAAGTAAAATTAGAAGCGTCAGGTGGAATTAATGAGAAAAACATTGGGACTTATGCTAAAACTGGAATCGATATGATTTCCGTTGGAGAAATCACAAATTCGGTTTCAGGAATTGATTTTAGTTTGGAAGTTCCATAGCCATTAGATTAATGATTATATTGGATAGCACTGTAAGAGGTTTGTGATTGATACAATAGGCGGAAAAGTTGTAATGGTATCAAATCAAGCTGCTGCCTTGGATTTTTATGTAAACAAACTTGGTCTACAAAAAAAAGTAGATATGAATTTCGGTCCAATGCGATGGCTTGAAGTTGCGCCAGTAAATTCAGAGACCACAATTTCATTAATGGAACCTAGTCCCAAAATTATGCCTCCAGAAGTTGCCGAAGCTGCAAAAAGATCAATTGGCACACCTACTGGATTGTGGTTTTACACAAATGATATTAGTGGAACTTTTGCAGAGTTCAAGGCAAAAGGCGTGAATATCACCCAACCGCAGAAACAAGACTGGGGTGGAACTATGTGTATTATAAAAGACCTAGACGGTAATGAATATCAATTAATTTCTGCACCCGAGCCAACAAAGTGATTTTTTTAAATTAACTAATTGCAAGCATTCTTTCAATAGCAAGACGTGCCTTGTCTGCAATTTCTTTAGGAACTCTAACTTCGTATTTGTCTTCTATCAAAGAGTTGTAAACCTTTTCTGGAGTAATCATTTTCATGTATTGACACTCTGCTTTTTCTGATGCAGGGACAAAGGTTTTTCCTGGATTTTGTTGTCTCATCCTATATAAGATTCCTGTTTCAGTTGCAACAACAAACTGTTGTGAACTAGAAGCTTTCACATAATTCATCATGCCTTCAGTTGATAGAATCTTTACCTTTCTATTTTTATAATCGCCAGATGCTATATCAAATAACATTGGAGTCGTACAACTGCATTCTGGATGTACTACAAACTCGGCATTAGCTAGTTCATCTAGTTTTTTGTTAACATCAGATGAACTAATTCCAGCATGGACATGACATTCACCTGCCCAAATGTACATGTTTTTCCTTCCAGTCATCTTTGCTACATACGAACCCAAGAACATATCTGGGAGGAAGAGAATTTCCTTGTCTGCTGGAATTGCTTTTACTACATTTACTGCATTAGATGAAGTACAACAGTAATCAAGTTCTGCTTTTATTTCTGCAGTCGTGTTAACATAACCAACTGAAATTGCTCTTGGATGCTCTTTTTTCCATTTCCTCAAATCATTTACAGTTATAGAGTCTGAAAGAGAACACCCAGCAGATAAATCAGGAATCAAAACTTTCTTTTGTGGGCTAATAATGGCTGCAGTCTCTGCCATAAAATGAACTCCACAGAACAATATTGTTTTGTGGTCTGTTTTAGCTGCCTGTCTTGATAAACTTAAAGAATCACCAACAAAATCAGCTACATCTTGAATATCAGGTACTTGATAGTTATGTGCTAAAATAACTACGTCTTTTTGTTTTTTTAGTCTTAGAATCTCATCTTTGAGCTGTGGTGCTTGTTGAACTAACATGATCGAAAAAAATAGTTTTTTAATAATTTAAAGAATAAGATTCTATCGCAAAAATTCGGAAAAATTGCCAATAATGGCAATTCTTGCCAAATTATGTTCCTATGGAAATCCCATCCAAGCAGTATTGTCTTAGTGTTTGAATAGCAGAAAGGATGGCCAGTCTACTTGTCTTTGGGTTATTAGGGTCTGGAACATTTTCTACTGTGATTGATATTTTTCCAAATTTTCCATTAGCGAAAATGTTATGAGTATTTTTATCTGTATTAGGATCTGCTACAATCATTACTTTGGTGTTCTTGCTCCCTAGTCCTGTAAGACTAAGTAGCGCAGCTACATTGATATTTGCAGGAAATAGTTTTACTGCTTCAGCTGCATCGCCCTCAAAAATCATAGTTTGTTTTTTAATTGAATCTAAATTGATGTTAGAGGTTTCAAAAAATTTTGCTCCTTTGAGGGATTTTGGATGTTTTGTGGTGACTAGAGTTAATGATTCAAGTTCGTCTTTGACTGATTTTATTGCATCCAGACCTGCAATGGCACCTGATGGTAAAATAATTTGCTTATTGAATTCTTTGCATGCCTCTGTTAATATATCAAAAATTGATTCATCTAGAAGCGCACCGACACTCATTATCATCAAATCTTTTTTGTTTTGTAAGACAGATAGTGCTACATCTTTAACTGCTTGTTGGGATGCAGCTTCTACTACTAAATCGATTGGACCAGATGATAATAAATGAGAATTCTCTACAATGATAGGTTTATTTTTTAGTTTGGATGCTAGTTTGGTAGACGAGTCTTTTGATTGGTCGTAGATGTGTGTGAGGATGGCTGGGATCTTGCCTGAATCAATTGCGAGGGCTATTTGTGTTCCTATTGCGCCACAGCCTAAGAGTGCGATTTTCTTCAAACTTAGAAGGTAAGATTGATGGTTGTAATTAATCTAATTGATTTTGTTTAGTATTAATTTTGCAAAACAGACTCCTCTAAACCTGGAATTTCATTTAGTAGTTCTATTTTCTTTTCCATTATATGAAAAATTGTGTTAATTAGTGTTAATCTTTCTTTATAATGATAATTAAAAAAGTCACCAGTACTTGTGGTACCGATTAGTTGATTTTTTTCCATATCTGTTTGTAATGAATATAATTTTAGTAATTGTCTATCAAGAACTATAAGATACCTTATACGTTCGTTAATGATTCTGTTTTGAAATTCAACATCTTCGATTTTTTTAAAGTCAGATGCCAATTGGTTAAAGTATTTGCATACCGTCTTTATGTTAAGACCGGTTTCCAGAGAGGTTGTAGTAGCAGACACTCCCCTTTCATAAAATTCCATGAGTTTTTTTTTTGAATTTCTATTTGTTCCTTTTTTGAAGGTCTTCCATTAACTCCTATTTCAATATCCAATGCTTATTACACTAGAATAGTTTTGGAATTAAGATCTCTGGGTATTATGATAGAACCTCGATGTAGATTTATACCATTTTTTTCCATTTTATTTATTATGTATGTAGAATCATCGTATCGCATTCTTAAGCTGATTAATTTCCTTGCTCTTATCAGATATTGCATCCTGTAAGATTTTCTTTAATGCACTATGTTTTGGTATCCTGCCTTTAGTTCTGTTTGCTTTAGGTTTTGATATACGTAGAATCAACGTTTCAATATCTTTGAGATATTTGACCTTCTCTATGAGAAAAACACTAAACTTATTCCATTTGCCAGTATGATGGTCTCTCATGTGAGACTTTAATCTACCTCGCAGATTTTTTGCTAGACCTACATAATATAATGAATTATTATGATACAAAACGTAAATCCCAGATTTTTTGTGCATGAGTTTTTGCATCTCCTCAGCTATGACAACAAAGGATTCTGCAGGTATTCCTTCCAATACACCCTTTATCAATAAGCCTCTGGTAGAATTTTTCTTTTTCTTCGTATCTATTTCTTAACAGATTAGAGCTTAAAGTTTTCGTTTTTCTAACACATATCTACTGTGCAAAAAAAGAACTTATTTAATAGATTAATTTTCTATTGACATGGACGTTCTTGATAAATTTCCTAATAAAAAACAAATTTACGAATATGTAACAATGCGTGATGATAAGGTATGTAAGAGAATATGTAAAAAATTGGCTTGACATCAATCAAATTTTAATACAATATGGTTTTGAATGGAAATCTGCTGGCAAGAATTATTGGTTAAAACCAATTGACAGTGAACAAAATGTAGTAGAGGGAAACCCTGATGGAAACTGAGGTAGAAGAAAATCCTAGGGATATTTTAGTAAAGAACTTTGTAATCCAATTAGGAAAGCGAATTGATAAGGTTAATGTTGTAATAAACAACGATCATTTCAAAGTCTATCCAAATGGATGGCTTGAAAAACAAACTTGGAGAGAGACTAATGACATTCTAAGGCTAAATGGATTTTGTTGGTTCCCTGATGGCAGGTGTTGGATAAAAGAGTTGACGAGATTTGAGATGCGACATTCTAAGGCTAAATGGATTTAGTTGGTTATCCAATGGCAGAACAAGTTGTTTGATAAAGGAGTTTGCGAAAATTGCGGTGTCGGATCTGCAATACTACACACAAAAACACTAATCGATATGAATTATGGGTTGAGTACCAGGTCTGCCGGATTTGTGGAATTTTGCTTGAGCTCTTTTCATGGAATGGCAATCGTTTGGAAGAATATTGGTAAAATCCTAAACGCTATGGATTTTTTTACTTGAATTTCAACAATATTTCCACATTTTGTACATTCGTATTGTTGATGGCTGTAAATATATTGGACATATTGCATTTGAGGGCAACAGCGATCTGTATTTTCACTTCCAATTTTGTTTCCACAAGTTACATCTAAGATCTTCTGAGCCTTGTGAATCTCATTTTGAACGTATTCCATCATTTCAAGTATTTTTTAAAGTAATTTAGCGTTAGGTATTACAACATAACCCTGAATTACTGTTTCAGGTTAGTCAATTTCTATTGGTAACAAAGATTTTAAGACATTTTTCAAAATTTTGATTGATTTTGTTAAAAGCTCAAATTTCTAATATTGAAGAATGGCAAGCGATTCTTACCTCTATTTCCGAGTTTGTTGAAGATGCTATTTTCATTTGTTCTAATGAAGGAATTACATTTCGTGGAATTGATTCCTCTCAAATGGCTTTACTTGATATAATAATCCCTAAATCTTCTTTTGACAAATTAATCTGTAAAACATCATTTTTTAGTCTTAAAATAATGGACTTTAAAACAATCATGAATTTTGCTTTACCAAATGATGTAATAGAATTTTATATTCCAAAAAAAACTGAAATGAAGATTTTTGTGAAGGGATCAATAATTACTGAATATACAATCAAATTAATTCAAAGAAAAAAAGTCGATATTCCTCTTCCAGATGGCGAGTACAAATCAAAGCTTATTTTAAAACCAGATACTATAACCAGAATTCTTAACCACATTCAACAAATCTCTAAGGAAATCACAATTCATTGTAATTCAAAACGTGTAATTTTTTCAGGTCAAGGAAACTTAGGAGATGCAAAAATAAATCTTAGCAAAAGCAATCCCGATCTAAAGGATATCAAATCTACCGAAATTTCATCGGCCGTTTATAATCTTGAATACATGGCTAAAATTATTCGTAATATAGGAAAAGCTAGTAAAATAGTCAATATTGAATACTCAAACAAAAACCCTGTTCACATTATGTTTGATATGTATTCTAAAACAAAAGTAAATTATTATTTAGCACCAAAAATTGAAAAATAATATCTGTTATTTTTTTATCTCATTAGGTAAAAACTGAATTTTATCAATTTCATTCATGCAAGTTATAGTCTTTTTAATAATTTCAATTATTTGAAGAAATTTTTCTATTTCAGAATTATCTAAAACTCTTGTTTTTCTACTTTTTAACCATTTATCTAAAACTTGATGCGCGCCTATTGAAAAATTCCAAATTGGTTTTGAGATACCATCAAAACATTGAGTATCGTTAATGTAGATTTTTTCATCAACGTATGTAATTTTGGAAACTTTGTTACTTCCTGATATGTCAAATTTTGTATTTGGTTGAATTTTAAATTGACTTAAATGTAAATTTGTTAGTTCTTCTCCAAGTTCACATAATTTTTTAAATAAACTAAAGTTTTTAACAAAAGGAATTTTTGGAAAATCATTTTTAAGAAATTCTGAATATTTTTTTCTATATTTTAGTGAGTATAGTATTGCATAAACATAGTAAAAGATATTTTCTGGAGAGATATTTTTTTTATATAATTCTGACAAATGTTTGACCACATTTGAATTAATGTTAGATTTCTTTTCTTCATTATCGTTATAAAGATATAAAGGAAATAAAGACTCGGCACCTTTATTATCGGAACGTATTACTCCATCAGAAACAATTTGATTAGTAATAAAAACAAAGTTAAACGGGGATTGCATTTGTTTTCTTGTAATTAACCCAACGTTTTTTTGTAACATATGCTGCATTATTTCAGCTTTAGGTCTACCAATAAAACCACGACTATTTCCAGTATAATAGGTGTATCTTACATCAAAAGGTCGATATAAAATTGGAGTTACAAATTCTTTCTCAGGCCCACTATTTCTAAGATCTGTTAAAGCACGCTCTACTTTCCAATCCTCACTATCTTTAAGGTTAAATTCTTCTTTTGCCGAGTCTGGATCTAGACCAACCAGTTTTGTTACAGTCTGAAAAATTTCATCTTCACTCCATTTGATGGTCAAATTATCTCTTGCTGTAATTATTACTGTAAGATTCATCTGGAATATGTCAGTGACCTTCCAAAATTTTTCATATTCTTCAAGCAATGAGTAATCTTTAGGCAGAAAAAAATAATTCGGAGATATTGGATGTATCTCTGTCCAATCTACATTCATTCCAATTGTTTTTTCTGTTTCTGAATAAACAGCATTATGTCTATCTAACCAATCAAATTTTGCTGAACGCTTTCCCCATAAATCAGAATAGTATATTTTTTTATCTTTGAATTTTTTAGATTTAACAAAAATTGAAATTGCTACTCCTTGAGTAATACTTTCAAAAACATTTTCATCCTTTCCTCCATCTGGGGAAGATTCTTTTTTTCGCATATCACCATGTAAATTAAGGATATAGATTCTATCAAAACTATTCATTAAAGATTGTCTCATACCACGAAAAGTAAAATTTTCCAAATAACTATGATTGGTAATGTAACCCACTACTCCTTCACCAGCAGAATCAATTTTCCATTGGGCAAATCTAATAAATTTAACATAATCATCTTGAAGCCATTTAGGGTTCTTTTCATCAAGAGGTTCTCCATCTACCGTATAATACCCCGTATCTTTATGTCCAGTTTTGGTAGTGTACCCTTTTTTTAAAAGATCCTGAATCCATTTGCTATTGTTTATTGATATTGATTTGTAAGGAGGATTACTTAAAATAACTAGAACATTCTTTTCATTCTTGATCAAATTAGCAACATGACTCTCTTCATTAAGTTCTTTCATAAAAGCTATAAGACCATGAGTTTCAGCTGGTTCAAGGGTGTTTGTAAGATAAATTCCAGTTCTATCTTTTTCTTTTAAAACATATTGTGATTCAGTTAGTGTTGCAGATAATTTCAAATGTGCAAAAATATAAGCAGCAATTTGAATTTCAAATCCATAAAAATCTTTTAAAACATGTGTTTCAATTTTTTTATTAATTAATCCTGATAGATTTTTCCATTTTAGTTCCAAGATTGTTGAAAAATATATAGCCCACAAAAACGTAGCAGTACCTGTTGCAGGATCAAGAACTGTCACATCATCATCTGCATATCCATTTAATTTGTTGAAATCATTTTTCAGAATTAAATTGATTGAATTAACAATAAAAAAAACAACTGGCCTAGGTGTAAAGTATACTCCTAAACTTTTTCTCTTATCAGGATCGTATTTTTCAAGAAAATCTTCATAAAAAAAAGAGAAAGGATCTCGATCCCTGAGTTTTCTTTTGTCTATCGTGTTCATTACCTTTTCAATATCAGATGAATTAAGAATTTCAATAATTTCAGCAAGAATCCATGATATTTCAAAAGGAATTCCTTCAGTAATATTTCGAAAAATTTTTTTGATTATCATTATACTTTGAGGAATGAACTGAGAAGCTGATTCTAATTCTAAAATCCCTTTTTTTATTTTCATTTTACTTAAGAACAATCCATATGTAACCGTTTGTGCATATGCATCTGCACAATCTTCAATTGTTATGTCATTTATCAATTCTTTAATACCTTCATAAAAATAAAAAATTGTGGATAGTTCTTGATCTCCTTTAGCATTCTTATCTAAAATTAATTGTTCTTTTGAGATCTCTCTTAACAATTTTGCTCGTTTTGCAAGTTCTTTAGCTAATTCTTCAGCAGAAATAATCGTAGATCTATTATATCCGAAAAAAATTTCATTCATTTTACAAAAATCATTTATTTTTTCTTGAGTAAATTTTAATTTAGATTTATCAAGATCACTTTTATTTAACAGATCAATTTCAAAAATTTTTGTGCCATCACGCAATAAAATAAAATGAAGATAGTTAGTAAATATGATATTTCCAATACTTTGTTTATATTTTCCTAACTGTTCTCCATGATTTTCAATGTTTAAGTCATCTCCAATATTTTTAGTTTCATAATATCCTATCTTGACCGATTTCCTCCGAGCTATAAAATCTGGGGCACCTAGTTTTTTTTTCCTTCCTGGTTCTTCATATAATTCGTAATCTGGATGAAGTTTTTCAATAAAATTTTCTAATGCTGTCCTAAATGTCATTTCAGTGTAATCCCCCTGCTGATAATTCTTTTTTATTTCACCAAAATATTCTTGAAAATTTTCTAAAAGTTGAGAATTATGGTTACTCATTGTGTATTTTACTCATGTATATCAGAATGTAATGTTTTCTCTCAATAATTATTTTAAAGATTATACTTTTTTCCTTCATCAATCAAAATCATATTTTTTGAAATCTTTTGATACATTTCAGGATGTTCTGTGTGTATTGGGAATAGAGTTTTCGCATTAATCTGTTTTACAGCCTCAAATAGATCGCTTGAATTAGCATGACCAGAACAATGAGATTGAAACTTGTTCATGCCAAAGTACTGAATCCAATTATCAGTTCTTTCCTCAGAGATCTCTTGTTCTTCGTTATATGGCTCACTTGCAGAGTGAATATATGCTACACCTGGCTTTGGTTTCATATCAATTAGAGAGGTAAAACTGTAAAATCCAATTGCGCATAGAGGTTTAACTTTTTCATCTGAAATCTCTTCAGCGGTTACTGTATTATGACCCTCTAGGAATTGTTGATCTTTTGAACTATAGTCTGAATCAGTATAGGTTCCAGATTTTTTCTTTGGAAGGTAAATTGCAATATTTTCATCATCAATATTTGGAACATTAAGATTAGGATCTGAAGATAAATGCTTTAGAAAATAAGCATCAGTGAGTTTTATCACGAATTTTCTTCCATTTTTCTTGGCTATGTTATAAAAAGTTCTCATTCTATCAACGTCTTTAAAATTAAAATCAGCAAAAACTAGGTTCTTAGTATCTGAAACAATTTTGTTACAATCATTATACACTATTTCTTCACTTTCAACTTTGTCAGGTTTTCCAAGTCTTGTTCCTTCACATATCAAAGCAATTGGTTTTACCTCTTTTGCTTTAGTAACAAACTCTCTGGTCATATCAGATCTAGTTCCATGAAATCTAATATCTCCAGTATAAACAACAGGACCAGATGATGTATGAATTATGAATCCATAAGCCCCAGGAACTGAATGATCAACATGAATTGGCTCTACTTCAAGTGATCCAATTTTGATCTTTTTACCAGTTCGAAAAGTTTTGATATTTCTTTCAATTGCTTCATCTCTTCTATTGGATGGTCGTGATTTAAAATCTAAAATCTCATTTTCTATTTTCCTTGAAGATCGTTCTTGTAATGCTTTAAGAATTAGATGACATGTTTCTCCCATATAGATTGGAATATCTTCATGTAAAAATGAAATGTAATCTGCATGATCTGCATGTGCGTGCGATAGTATGATTCCATCGATCTCAGCTTTTTGTGGTTTTCTTCCAGCCATTTTCATCAAGTCATCTCGGTACACTCCTGAAATGTCAGGAACTAGACCCATCGAAAGAAAATCTACAATTCCATTAGCCGTTCGAGGATTAAGAAATTCCTCAAAGTACTTTGCCCTTCTAGAAAAACTCTTTCCAAAATCTAAGAAAACTTTGGTTCCTTTGTCTTCCAGGAGAATTTTATTTCCACCTATTTCATTTACTCCACCATAAAATGTAAGATTAGTCATATGACTATCTCTAAATATCTAATACAAAAATAGTTCTTTGACTATTTTGGAATATGGAATTTTGCCCACGATGTTCATCAAAAATGAAGATTCTTCATAGTAAGTATTGTTGCCCTATTTGTAATAATGAACAATTTCAAAATGAAACGGTCAGAGTGTTTTCTTCACCTAAGCATAGTGATATGAGATCTCAAGGAAATTGGGATAGAACATTCAAGAATATTGAAAAATATGAACACATGCAACTCACAATGAATTCGAATTTGGTAATTTCAATTGCAACTCGCTTTAATTATGAAAAAGTTGTGTACATAAACCGACAAGGATCAACAATAATTAGCAATGATTTTAAGGACAAAGGTGTTAGAGTTCCATTTGAACAAATTTCAAATTTAATAAAATGTTTACAAGACTCTAAAAGTAGATACAAAAATTTTGATAAATTCGCTGCAATGGATCGTCTTGAAGTTGGTCCAAATACAGATGTAGTTCTTTCTTGGTTTCCAAATCCAAATACACGCCAACCATTTATTTTTCTAAATTATCGAAGCCAATTAGATAAAAATTATGATTACGAATCAAAGGGCGTAGAGATACCCTTTGAATCAGTAGATTGGGTTTGCAAAACACTAGAAAATGTAAAATCACAGTTAAGAAAATAATACTTTAAAAAACAATAAAGTTATTCAAAAATAAAGTTCAAACCTTGTTAGTTATCTCATTATATTTATCTATAAATTTTGAAACATCTCTCCTATCCCATAATACTATATCATTTTTCTTTGCTAATTCTTTGGCAGATGACGTAAAAAATGAATTTGTTACTACTATTCCCTTATTTGCATTATAGTATCCAATTGCACCTAGTGCTTCTTGCACAGCATTATTAGTGACTTTTCTATCAATGGAATAACGTTTAGCTTGAATTACGATCTGTTCGTTATCTTGTGTGGCCAAAAGATCTCCACCTTGATCTCCACTTCTTCCTGTTACTCTAACATCACTAAACCCGTTTACTTTCAACAATTCTGATATAAAATCTTGAAATTCATTACCACCTAGCTTATCAGCATAATAGATAGTCATATTTTCCTGTTTTTCGGTAGTATGCTTGATTCCAGGCTTTGTGATAATGGTGTTATGGTCAAGTTTTGATAATTCCTGCTCTAATAAATCCATTAATTTTCTTTCGTCCAATTTTTTTTGAATTAGGGTTTTTCCAATAATATCAACTGCAAAACTGGTCTTGTATTCTTGATCAGTATATGGGTAATTTTTTACAAAGTGAGATAGAATGTTTTGTAAAGTTTTCTCATCAGTAAAATTTTTCCAAAATGATTTTTCAAAAATAGTTTCTGGGGTATGAGAAAACAATTTTATCTCCATCCTCCTTTTTTATTTACAAGAATTTGGTTTTTGTTTTTGTCATATACTATAATTTTGGTGCCTAACATTTTTTTGGCTTTGAAAATTAAATATCGATTATTTGATTTGGATTCCCAATTGTTATATTTTTTTAAATTGGAATCCATCAGAATTATTTGCTGAACTTCAGGATTTTCTTTTTTAATTGAGATTAAATTATTACAAGTACTACAAAGATTGTTTTTAATACAGTTATTATTGTATACCTGTTCACATAATTTACATTTTGAAGAGTCTTTCCAACAATGAACTTTATCGCAGATTGCACAAACAGTCCTATCATTAGGACAAAAAAAACTAGTGCATTCAATACATAATTGAGAATCAATTATGCAAATTCGTTTTAAACAACTACCGCAACTATGAAAGGATTGATTGCAAAATCGATTAGAACAAAACTCGCAACTATCTGAACAAAAAAAACATGTACCTTGAGAACAATGCGTACAATTTAGTAAATGATTTACACAAGTAACATCTGAACAAAAAGAACATTTTGATAAGCAATCTGTACATAATCCCTCCTTACAAATATAACAATGATTTAGCTCCGTTTGACATTGGATGCAAACATCTTTTTGACATTTGACACAATGTCTAATACATTTATCACAACTAAGATGTGAATTTACACACAAATGTGCTTGTTCAAGATTATTTTTACAGATTTCACATATTAGAGAGTATGACAAAGATGGATCTAAAAAAGATGCATTAATTTGCTTTTTAGAATATTTATTTCCCAAATCAAGCAGACAGTTTGAAGAATTATACGAATAAGATTGGGCAGCTATTAATGAAAAATCAATTACAGGGCGATATCTTTTTTCAATTTGTTCTATTTGTGCTTCTTTATCCCTATTTAATTTTTCAATGAGTTTTATTGCTTTTTGTTCTTCTTCTTGAATTCGTTCTTGATGTTCTTTTTTTTGCTTAATGTATTTTTGTTGAGTATCAACATATCTTGCGCTTAGGATTTTTCGATCGTAATCTCGTAACTTTCGCCTTAAATCTTCCAAATCATCATTGATCTCTTTAATTCTTCCAATGTGTGTTTGATTAACAGAATTAATGTCCCTGCTGAGATTATTTGTTGTTAAATCAATATATTTTCTAGCAAGAGATTCGATTTCATTTTCAAGAAATTCAATTGTTTTAGTATAACATAGATCTAATCTCGGATCACCTTTTTCGTATTTTATTTTACCAAGTATTGCATCAAACTCAAGGTCTGAAGGAAAATCAAGTATTTGTAGAGACTCAAGATCAACATCAACCCATCGTAACATCGATATACTTTTGATGCTTTTTACATTAATGTTAAAGTAAAATCTGATTGCAATTTTTGCTTCTTCTGAAAAATTAACAAAGTCTAGAGTGCAATTATGAGTCAAAATTTTATCAAGAAATTCTTTTGGTGATGCTGCTCTTTTTTTAAGATGACCTCCAATTACTGGTGCTTGTTTTCTTATTTCACTTAGAATAATTGATAGAAAATTACTTCCTGGAACAACTAGTTCACACGAGTGAGTATCTGCAACATCATGCTCAAATGTAATTCTTTTTTTAATTCCTCCAAAGATTTTCTCATAATTTGTTGGAATTATTACATTATAGAGTCCATGTGATTCATCTATTTCTGCCCCAATTTTTTTTAAATAATTTAATGCCAATTCCTTTGAATATTGTACAATTAATTGTTCATTCAATGTTATCCCTCATTGCAGATAAATCAAAATTTGCAAAAACTTCATTATCGAATTGCATTATAGTATCATGCATTTCCTTCTTATTTCGTGACCATTTTTCACCTAATGCAGAAAATTTATTTTCACGGTCTTTTTGTGTTGTTGCAGACATGTATGCTTGGAAAATTTCGGCAGGTAATTTTTCAAATCCTTCATCTTCAAATAACAAATCAAGATCCCCGATGGTCATTTTAAATAAATTAATTTTATCAAACAGCAATTTGAGAATGTATTCTTCTATACTACCAATAATAGCTAAATTATGAATATTGACATCTTCTTCTTGACCAATTCTATGAACTCTACCAACCCGTTGTTCAACTCGCATGGGATTCCATGGAAGATCATAATTAATTACAACACTACAGAATTGAAAATTTTGGCCTTCTCCACCTGCTTCAGTTGATACCATGATAGGAATATCTCGTTTGAACTTACTTACGGATACATCCCTTTCTGTAGTAGACATTTGGCCGTTAAACTTTACAGTGGAGATACCAGATTCTTCTAATCTGTCAAAGATGTAATCCTGAGTATCAACAAATTCTGTAAAAATGAGATGTTTTCTATCAGGATTTTTATTAATTATTTCTTCTAGTCTGAACATTTTGGTATCAGTTTTAATATTATCGGATTTTGTTACCATCTCTTCTAATTCAGTAGCATAGTTAGGAAATTGCTTAATTTTTTTTTTGAAGTGCACCTCGAATTGCAGAAGTGCTACTTGAAATCTGTCTTTGCAAAGTCATCAACGGCAAAACAAAATTTCGTCCTCCTTTTTCTGCAATCCACAATTCTCTTACAAAATCAGTTGCCTGATTGTAAAGTTCTACTTCTGCTCCAGTAGCATCAAGTAGGTGTGTTTTTGGAATTCTATCGGTAAATGGTATGTAATCTCTTACTTCACTTCGGGTTGTTCGTATTACAGCTTGTCTTAATAGATCTTGAAGTTGTCCTCTTCTTGCAGGATTTATCTGTCTTGCTTTTTTATCTAAAGTAAATTTTGATGAAAAATTCTTCCAAGAACCTAAAGAACCAGGTTTGATGATTTCAATCATGTTGTATAATTCTTGTAGATTATTTTGAATCGGTGTTGCAGATAACAAAAAAATAAATTTTTTATTTAATCCTTTTACAAATCTATGCACTTGAGTTGCTGAATTTTTTAAACGATGTGCTTCATCAACTACAACTATATCCCATTCAATAGAATTTAGCTTTTGTGCACTGTCTGGCTGAATTGCTGAAGATAAAGAAGAAATTAACATACTATGTTTGTCAAATCCTTCAAACCTAGAATCGTCCTTATTAAGAATAAAATCTAGAGAAAATTTTGTTTTTAGTTCTTGTTGCCATTGAATTCGTAAAGATGGTGGAGTAAGAATTAGTGCATTTCTAATCATTCCGGTTACAAAATATTCCTTTAATAAGATACCAGCCTCAATAGTTTTTCCTAAACCAACTTCGTCAGCTAATAAAACTCTTCCATTAAAATCATTTTTTACCATTTTAGCAGCTACGATTTGGTGATCAAGGATTTGAATTGTTGATTTGAGCGAATTTTGAATGGTAAGGTTTCTAGTGTGTTGACTGTTTAGAATTTCATAAGCTTTTAAAATATTTGTTAAATCTTCTAGTTGATCAAATTGTAATTGTCGTAGTTTATTTTTTACTCCATATCTATCAGAATATTTTAATTCTACTTTGTTATCTTTGTTCCAATAAGACATTAATTTATCAACCTCGTTATTTTAGAAAGTCCAGATTCCTTTGAAATCTGAAAAATATTATCAACATATGTTTCAAGCTCCTTTTCATGAGATACCAGGATGATTTGTTCAGAATGTAATTCTTGCAAAAGCGATCGTACTTTGGATAATTGGGTCTTGCTAAATCCGTCAGTTGGCTCATCTAAAATTAATAAATTTGATTTTAGACTATCCGTTTCTTGCCTCATCATTGAATTAAGAGTTAATCTATATGCCAAAGCAATACTTGTTTTTTCGCCACCGCTGAGATAATCAATGTCTTGTTCGTAACCGTCTTGCTCAATTATTGGTGTAAAGTTTTCATCAATTCTAGATTCTTTGGTAGGATCATCAAGTAAAATTGAATACCACTTGCGATAGGTTTCATTAAAAGTCTGTTGAATTGAAAGTAATACCTGCTTTTCTATTTGATCAATTGTAGGAATAAAAAAATCCTTGAGCCAATCATGATAATGTCTAAACTTTTCGTGTTTCTTTTTCCATTTGTCTGCTTGTTCAATATCATTGGAGATTTTTTTCATCTTTGAATTTTCGTTTTCAAGATTAGCCTTTTTTGTTGAGATTTCATCTCGAATTTGACGAAGTTGGACCTGTAATTCATCTAGTTCTTGCTTTTTCTTTGAAATCTCCTGGTCGAGTCCTCTAAAGAATTCAAGCTTTTTTGAAATTCCTATTAAATCCTGCTTTAGATTTGAAATATCATTATTGGTAGTACCTATCTGAGCTTTTGTCTTTTCTATTGCTTTTTTTGCCTTTTCTTGTCTATTTTTCAAATCCTGGCTATGTTTTTCAGAATTTTCGTAGTGGAGTAAGGCTTCCTTTAGTGCGTCAAGATAAGACAGGGGATCTTCATATGTTCCATCATTTGGAAAGGCTTTTTCTTCAGGAATTTTATTTTTAGATTCAAAATTTTTAAGACTTGCCTGGAATTTGTTTAATGAAGAATTTTTCTTTTCTAACTCTTGTAGATTTGGGATAATATCTTCAATCTCTTCAATCTCTTCTTCATACTTTGAAATACTTGATTCTAATTTAGTGATTTCAGAGATTATTTTTTTAAAATCTTTATCAATACTTGCAAGTTCTGTTTCAGACTTTACAAGCTTTTCATTTCTTTCTTTTTCTAATTTTTTCTTATGACTTGCAGTCAAAGGATGTTCACAGTATGGACATTTTGAGCCAAGTTTTGAGACATCACTTATACTTTCTTTGAGGTCTTCAACAGTCTTTTCTAATTTAATTTTCTTTTCGTTTTGTTTGTCTCTAGTATTTTCTAAAGATTCTAATTCTTTTTCGTCGGCTTTCTTTAAATTATTTAATTCACCCAGTCTTTCTTCAAGGACTTTAATTTTTGATTTCTTATGAGCACCTAAAGTATCTTCTAAAGATTGAATATTATCCAATAAAGAATCAATTGTAGATTTTGAACTAATAATGTCATCATTTAGTTTTCCAAATTCTTTAATCTCTTTTTGAATTTGAGCGACTGTTTTTGTTGTTGGTTTTTGTATCTTTGCTGATGTTTCCAAATCTTTTATGATGTCTTCTAACTCTGACTCATTTTCTGTAATTTGATTCTGATATGTCTCTAAATGATGTTCGCTACCCTCAATTTTACTTTGAATCTTTTCTTGCTGTCCTTCCAGTTTGGTTTTTTCTTGTAATTTGGTTCTAGATTGTTCTAATTCATCATATTTTGACTTTTCATCTTTTGCCAGAATAGTTTCTTTTGAGCCTAGTTTTTCAATTGTAGAGGTAATTTCCTTTTTTTCTTTTTCAGATTGTGTAAGCTCTGATCTTAGCTCATCTACATTGCCAAATCTTCCTTTAAATTCTGCCATTGAGTTTTTAATTGCATAAACAACCTCCTTTGCATTTTCAGATGCAACCTTGTAATCTTCGACCCCAAAGGCCTTTCGTATTGTCTCAAGGCGTCGCCCAGGATCTCGCAAAATTACCTTCATTTCCTCCTGAGGAGTAAATACGGCATATCTGAAAATCCTACTTTCTGATGTTGGCGAGGTAGGCTCGTTAAATTTGAGAATTTGTAAAACTCGTTGTTTTAGCTCAGTTGGCGAAAGGGGTTCAAGCTCATCTCCAACTTTGAGATAGGAATTTTTTGCGTCTTGTCTTACTGAAGTATCATGTCGTTTTAAAATTCGTTTTATTTCATAAACGGTGCCATCTACCTGGAACTTTAAAGTAACACTTCCTTGTTTTGCTTTTTTTGCAAGAAGACTTTCAGCTTTTTGTGAACCTAATCCGAAGAGTGCAAACTCTATTCCCATGAGTACAGTAGACTTTCCAGAACCAATATCTCCTTCAAATAGTGTAATTCCTCTTGGAAACTCTATTGATTCTTTGTTATAGCTTCGAATGTTTTCTAATTCAATTGAATTAAGAATCATCTTTATTTAATCCCAAAATCTCAAATGCATTTTGTTCTATTCTTGAATTGTATTCTGCAGCTCGTTCAGTTTCTAGTTTAGGTTGACCAAGATCTTTAAGCAGCCTTTTTGCAAGTTTAACTCCCTCATCACCTGTTAGTTCCTTTTGAGTTAGTCGTATCTCACCAATATTTTCTTTGAAGACATTAGTTTCAATTTCATCTTTATTTGTCCCACTTGCAGGCGTAATGTTGTATTCTCTTGAGGATAGTTTGTTACGGTTTATCTTTACTTCTAGTGCATTTTTTTTAGCCAAACTCTCACGTATTGCAGAAAAATCAATATCAGTAGTTTTACCAACTGAAAGTTCGCCTTCTACCTTAATTATTACAATTTTATTTGCAGGATCAATTTGTTTTAATCTAGTTTGCAGCTCAGTGCTTATCGATTTTGCAACTTTGTTTTCTGCGTTAATTTCAATTAATTCATAATTTGTATTTGGAATTGTAACAAATTCAATATTTTTTATTGTATCATCAAACTCTACTAGGACAAATCCTCGCTTTAATCCTCTGGCATTTTCTTCTAAATCACTATGATATCCAGCAAATAGTGTTCCAGGATACACAACATGAGAATAATTATCATATTTTTGATGAGAAAATTTGTGCAAGTGTCCTCCTGCATAATAGGCAAATCCTTTTGGAAGAAGCGATAATGGCATGTATTCTCCTTCAGGCTCTGTGCCAGATTTTAGCTCAGAAATACCTCCATGGAACAAAAATATCTTAAATCCAGGCTCGGATTCTAGTGATTTTCTATCTAATTTCTCATAATATGCAATATCTTTGCCAGCCTTGAGTCCGGAAAATCCAGTAATTTTTGTTCCAGTCTTTTTATCTTGTATAAAATCAAGAACTATTTTGTCATTAGTACTTTCTTTTACTTTAGTTACCTTGGTGATAAATTTAGTTTCTGCAAGTAAATCAATTACAGAGTTTGATACAGGAGAAAAATCATGACTTCCATATACTACATACACAGGAATTCCTGCGTCATATACCTGCTTGAATTTTGCAAATGCAAACTTTTGCACTCGCATCTCTGGAATATTTACATGAAACATATCTCCAGGAATTAAAATAAAATCAACTTTACGAGACATACACTCATCTAAAGCATGCTCAAAAACATCTTGCTCTATTTTTTGTAAAGCGGTACTTTTTTGAAATCCCAGATGAATATCTGAGAGATGTGCAAATTTCAACTAAAACACCTTTGTCTTGCCAGAAACTTGTTTTGTTCCTTTTTCTTTTACCAAATCCTCAAACAAAGGAATCTTAATTGGCATTGCAAATGGGACAAAGATACTAGTTACAATTGCCTCACCTTTGTCCAGGCTTGCAATATTTTTATCGTCTTCTGATAGATCTTGAGAGGCACTTGCAATTATTGCCTCTCGCTCTTGCTTCATTTCATTTCCCAAAATTATCTTAGTATTCATGTTTGCAAGTATTGTTTTTGGAATAACACTAGATAGCTGTGTAATTGCAGTCAGACCAACCTTGAACTTGCGTCCCTCTTTAGCTATTGTGCTGTAAATGTTATCATTTTTGGATGTAAGTACATCTTCACCAATCACTCTAGGAGCTTCTTCAATTACCACAGTGGCAACTGGTTTTCTATCAAGCTCACCTTTTGCCTTGTAATCTTTGTATGTTTGAAATATCTTTGATGCAATAATGTTTCCAACAATTAACTCTGCTTCGTCTCCTAATCGTGAAGTATCCAGGATTACAACTTTGCCTTGCTCGATATCCTTTGCAATATCATCTACAGTAGTTAGTCCTTTAGTGGTAGAGTCAAAGACTTCATGGTTTGAAATCACATGTCCATCTTCAGTTCTCTCAAGGCCCAGAATTAGGCGTAATTTTCGCTGAATTACGCTCATTGTTACAGCTGCAATCTCTGCTCTATGTTGGTCAGCTCCACCCATTGCAAGTGTTTCAGGGTCTGTTAGCATTAGATCAGTCAACCAATGACTTCTACTTCTTCTATAGTAGGTACGAATTGCCTGGAACTGGGCATCAGAAAACTCTACAATTCCTTCAAAGTGGTCTGGTCTAATTGATTCTAAATTAATTGAGAGTCTGTGTGCTCCTGGAGGCGGATTTGCTGGAGTGTAATACACTAGATTATCTTTTGCCTTTGGATGATCTTTGAGACCAACACCCAGGCGTCCAAAATATTCATCGTGTGCATCTAATACTAGTGCGCCAACCTTGTTTGTATCTAATACATACCAAAGTATTGTCTTGACTAGATTTGATTTACCTCTACCAGTTGTAGCTGGAATCAAAATGTGATGTGAAAATACATCCTCAGCTTTGAGCCAAACCTCAGCTTCTTTGATCACTTTGCTTCCACTTCGAATATTTCCAATAAAGATTTGATCGCCTTCCTTTTGCAAAAATTTCAAATCTACATTATTGATTAATCGTAATTTGTTAAAAAATGACGGCATTGATTTTGGCAAGCTAACCTTATTTCCTGATTTTAAAACTCGTGCAAGTGGCTTTATTCTTGCTAAAACATAGTTTACAAATTCTGGTTCATAAAACTCTGCATTAGATACACTTTGCTCCAAATTAACACCTGACATCATCTCCTGCATTCTATCTTGAATTTGTGATCCATACTCTAGTGTGAACACCTGGAAAATCAAGTAAGAGCTATCCTCTTCTGCAACAAGTAAATCACCAATCTCTAGATTTTTAGTAGACTTTTGTCTAACAATGATATCTCCAAATCCTCCACCAATCACTTGACCAACAATATCAATCTCATTCATCAGCTAGTCACTCCATTAAGATCATCATGAAATTTTGTAGTCAAGCTGTACTTTTGTAATCTCTGCCATTCAGGATGTCGCATCATTTCAGCCATCATCATTCCACGATACATGTCAAGCTCATTTACCCGCACCTGTGCAAATCTATCTACATCAATTGAACCATATGGATATCCAAGCATTGCCAAATCCTGAGAGTTTGCAGCAAGACTTGACAATACCTGATTTTTCTCATCTTCTGACATTTTCTTGAATTGCTCTCGCAGTATCTCAAACCTAAATACATGCCTGGAATTAGAATGAAATTTAGCCCCAAGCAAAAATCCCCTATCGTCTGTAGATGCAGTTTCTGCAATCTCTACAAACCATTTTCCATGGGAAACTGCTTCTGAAATCTCCTGGATTCTTGCAAGCAGTGGGTCGCCAGACTCTGTAATCAATCTGCTAGTTTTTGCCAAACCACAAACAATGACACCCTTGTTCATTGCCTCACTGTAGAGCTCTTTTGCATACTTTGTTTCATTTTTAAAATTAGTTTGTAAAGAACCATCCATTACAATCATGTCGCCTTCTTGTAATTCCTCTTTTACAACTTGAATTGCAAGCTTCCACTCTGCAAATCTTCTTGCAAGCGATGTCAATCTAGAACTCTCAAGTATTGTAGTACTTTCTGTTTGAGATACTAAATCTAGCTCATCAGGCAAATACATTTTTTCTTTTTGGTCATAGGGATACAGTTTTGTCTCATAGCTAATCTTTTTCTTTCCTCCCTCATTATTCACTGTAGAAATTACAGAGGAAAAAAACTCTAATCTTGATTTTAGTTTTTTTGGAAGGACTCTTTTTTTGCCCTGGAACATTGAAAAATAAACTCGATTAATTGTAATGAGAAAGTTAGGTGACTCTTCTAGTACGCCATCTCCACCATCAATAAATGCAATTCTTTTTAGATTTTCATTTTCGTGAATCTCCTTGAATTTATCAGGAGTTATAGAAAATGTAGTCATTTCACCAATTGGTAACATTGTATCTGAATGAGTTCTCTGAGTAAGTTGCTTTCCCAAATCCCCAATTAGATTTTTTACTGGATGCTCTGGCATGTCTCCTTTCAACCTTTGATCCTCGTTAACGTATTAAATCTGCTCATGCTTATCAACCCTGAATTTTTTGAAATATTGACTCGGAGTTTGCAAAAAATTTTGATTCCTAGTTTGATAAAGTTATCATCGTATCCTGCTCTTGCAAATAATCTTCTAAAAACATATCCTCGAACAAATGATACTGCAGCATAAGTTGTTGTGATAAAGATATTTGCCATTAATGGGTCCTGATGAATCCATCCAACCGAAAGTGGTAAAATCAACACACCAATTCCATATCCTATTGGAAATGCTCCAAACGAGTTTACAAATGCCTCAGACAGGCTCTTTTTTCGAGAATCCTGGCTCATCTAATGGTCCATCCTCCATCAGTTGTTTCTGTATATGGAAAATCCTCATCAAAGGTAATTTCCCACTCGACTTCATCATCGTCTCTTTTTCCCCATTGATGGGAACAATCATTACAATTCCACTTGGGATCGTTATCGCTAAGAACACATCCTCCTGGTGAAATCTTCTTTTTTGCGCAAGCCTCAAGATACCATTCCATATCTGCTGGATAGCCCCAAAAAATTGGACATGTATTTTTACTTCCACACGAAGGACAAGGAGGATTTTCTATTTTATTTTTCAAATTATAACCTGCCCCCTTTGTTCGTTAATTGATTTTGTTTCTCTGTAACATAGAATAATCAACACTGTAAACATTATCATTGCACTAACAATTCCAGAAAATTTAGTGTGCATGTAAAAGTCATTTAGAAATCCTTCCATCAATCCTGAAGCATATTCTCCTATTCCAATTGTTACAAGAGCGATTGAAATAAACTTGAATCGTCTACCAAGTTTTGATTTTAAAATTGCAAGAGCGCCAAATGAAACAATTGCAGTCAGCATTCCACCTGCTAATCTAAATAATGTAGGCTCCTCTATTATTCCAATACATGACAGCCATCCTCCAGCAATTGTAATTCCAAAAACGAAATCCTTTCCATCAAGCACACAAATTAATCCATGACCATATTCATGGATTAGTGCCACTATTGGAACCAATGCCAACATTATCAATAAAGTAAATAATACAATTTTAGCATCAAAAATTGGTTTTGTTTTCATCTTCTTTTGTACATCTCCATACAAAATTGTGCAATTCGATCATTCGTATAATAAAATATTTGTGCGTCTCCTCTCTGATACCTTACATATTTTTTTATTAAATCCTGGAATTTACCTGAATGAATTTTTTTATGACATGGTTCACATACACCAGTAGTAATTTCTGGAAAATATGATATGTGATGTTTGATTGTTGCTTTATTTTGTGTACATACTTCGCAATTCATTTTGAATCCTCCTTGGTATCATCATCAAAGGAAAATTCAATTCTAGTATCTTTGTGAGTAAACTCTTCTACTTTATTTGCTCCCCATCCTGCAATCTTCCACATAGCAGAAATCAACGGAATCAAAATTGCTACAGTTAATGTCAAAATGCCAAAGTACCAGTAGGGCCTATCCATGAAAAATAAAATACCACTAGCAATAAAGAGAATAATTGTGATAAAGGCACGTACTGACATTGTAGAGTTATTACCATTCATGTACCAAATGCACCTACTAAATTCAAGACAGCAAATATGGCAATTATCACAAACAACCCAAGTCCAATTGCATATGCAATAATTGATTTATGATAACTCATAGTATCCACCTAAAGTAATTTGATAGAGTTTTTTCATAGATCAAATACATCCTCCATGTTAAATCCATAGTCGTAATTTCTTTGACCATTGTATTTTTTCCTTGGGTTTTTAACACCAAAGATTTCATTTGCAAGTTTTGCATCTTTTTCAGATGCATTAACCCATGGTTTTTCAAAGTTTTCTTGTTTTCTTTTTTGTTTTGGCTCAGACTTGAATTGTGGACCAACAAAATTTGTTGTTCCTACCCAGTTTGAAATATCATCAGAAAAATTTGATTCATTCTGAAATCCATGGTTGCTGTTATTGTATTCAAAATTCTTATTTTGGGCATTTTGAGCATATTTTTGAATTAATCTGAGCAATTCACGCCCCATTGTTTTGAGCTGTCCTAACCAAACTTTTTGAGTCGATTCAGTCTGTCTTGTTTTTTGTGTTTCTTTGTTGTCATCAGATTCATTTTTGTCAAACGCCTCACGTTTTATAGGATCTGATAAAATGTCGTATGCGTGTGAAATTTCTTTAAAGTTTTCTTCAGCATATTTTGAATTACTTTTATCTGGATGAAATCTTAATGCTAGTTTTCTATACTGTGATTTTATCTCATCAATTGATGCATTTTTTGGTACTCCTAGTGTATCGTAAGGATTCTGAGCCATACTCAGTTTCCTCCATACACTGGTGGCTCTTCTGGGCCATCATCAAACTCTCTAATCACCCTTGGAAAAAAAGAGGTAGATTTACGAGTTCCATTTTGTGGGTCACTATCCCAAATTGTTTTTGTATTCATATGTTCACTTGCCAGACCAAAATTATTATATACCATCAACATAGTATGCATACTTTAGATACTATTATGAGCAAACTAGCAAATCTGCGAGTACATGTTGCTCCTGTTGGCTTTGAGATTGATAGAATCGTAATTCCTGCAAAAAGTATGAAGGCAGACAAGGTCTGGTTATTGATTCATGATAATCCTTCAGAAGATAAAGCTGGCCCATTTATTGAAAAGGTCAAAAAGCAGCTAAAAATGGAAAAAATTCAATTTGATATTGCACGACATGACAGAAAGGACCTATTCAAAATTATAAAATCTGTAAAAGAGATCATAAATTCTGAAAATCAAAACAGTATCTATGTAAATCTGTCCTCAGGCTCTAAAATACAATCTATAGGTTGCATGATGTCCTGCATGATGTTTCATGGTAAAACAAATGTAGTGCCGTTTTATGCGGAAGCAGAGTCCTATCCAGGCTTTAAAGGAGAGCAACAATCAACTGGAGTCAAGGAAATAATCCAAATTCCTTCCTATGATATTCAAATTCCTGAAGAACGTCACATCAAAGCGTTACAAATCATCAAGGAAAATGGTGGAAAACTTACTAAAAAACAAATGGCAGAGCTTGCAGACAAACATAAGATAATTACAGTTGATGCAAGAAAGGAAAATTATTCGCAAGCAAGATTTGCAAGTCTTGATAAAAATATCATTTATCCTTTGTTGGTCCATTGGAAATTTATTGAAGAAGAAAAAATTGGCCGAACTCGTTGGATTAAGTTAACTTCAGAAGGCAATAATGCATCTGAATTTTTAATATAATGGCATCATTAACAAATCTTTAATTCCATCTTAAATTCCAATTGACTGTTACTGTAGATCTAATTCCTGGAGTCCCATTAAAGGTCTTTATTCCACAAGTGGCAATTGCCTCAAAAACACCTTTGTTAATCAGAAGATCCTGGATGTAATCGATTGTGCATGTAGCCTCATCAAAAGTCATTTGACGGACTTCAGTGATTCCTTTGGAGTTGTGTCCTACAGAATCAAAGAAATTCTTCAAAACAGGTAGTGCTGTATCGTAAAAAAAATTTCCAACATTCCATTGTGGTGGTGAACTATGGACTCTATGGTATGTTGAATGTAGAAACAAATATTCAATCATGAAGGCAGTGCGTCTATTGAACATTTTTTTCCACAGTAATTTTCCATAATATTTCTCGAGGCGTTTTTTTGAATCCTTGGCAATTCCTATCTTGATTAGTTCTGAAAAGCCCTTCACTTCGTAGACATACAGCTCATAAGGTTCTTCGGAAGCTGCCCTTAGTGGAAATCCCCAATCCCCATCAAGAATAAACATTGTATCATCTGGTTTTAACTTCCATGAGTTTGGTGGAGTGATGACATTAGTCATTTTTCACCACACAATTTCAGTTCAATTTCTTCTATGATTTCAATGGAGTTTTTTAAAATATTATACCTAATCATGATGTATTCGAACCAAAATAGAATTTAACTTTTAGAATAAAACAACGAGAGATATCAGACCCATAATCGTTTAACCGCCAGTTAGTTTTGCAAATTTTTCATTTTTACTTAATTTATCCATAAAATCAATATTTGACAAGGCAACAACTGCAGACTCTACTACTGGCTTGTCATGATCTTTTAGCGCTTCCTCAAGGGTTGGGATAGCATCTTTTGAGCCAATTACTCCTAGTGCTATTGCAGCTTCATGTCGTACAAACATGCTGGAATCATTTTTTGTTGCATCTTCAAGTGACTTTATACCACTGCTATAACCCATTTGACCAAGTGAAAAAGCAGCTTCATGTCTTACTAACTCATTTGGATCATTTTTTAGAACTTCAGCAACATGCTTTACCTTGTCCTCCCCACCTAAATCAACTAAAATGCATGTAGCACGTGTTCGTACAACATAATCGTCATGTTTGATTAGCTGTACAAAATAATCCGCGTCTTTTTTCTCATACATTTCTTCCATTTCAGAAAAAAGTTTCAATCTTTCTTCTGTTACAACCTGCTTTTGGCTCATTATGCGCAGTTTTATAGTCTCATATATTATCTAATAGTAAAAATTTCAGGATAGTTATCTATTTAATGGATTTTCTTTCCAAAATCATTATGAGTGTAATGTTAGGACAAAAGGCACCAAATCTCAATGTATCAAAATGGGTTCAAGGCATGCCAACCAATTTTGATAAAGAAAAAGACCATGTTGTTCTAGTTGAAGTATTCCAAGTAAATTGTCCAGGATGTTTTTTGTATGGAATTCCAGAGGCAATTAACATTTACAACAAATATCGTTCTGATGGAGTAGTTGTCTTAGGGGTTGCAACTGCCTTTGAAGATTTTGATAAAAATACACTAGAAAATCTAGAACTTTTACTAAAAACCGGTCAAGTAATTGGTGATACAAAAGAAGCTCTTGGGCAATATGGTAAGCTAGAAGATAGTAAATTGCCTTACAAAATACCTTTCCCGATAGCAATGGATAATCTAGTAAAAGAAGCAGAGCCTATTAGTGAGTCTAGAATTAAAAATTTCATTTACAAACAGATCCCTGACTTTGATTCCCATCCTGAAGATTACAAAAATCAGATTATCCAGAGAGTAAAAGATTACATGAAATCAAAGGAATACTCTGCTCAAACCTTTGAAGAATATTCTCTCCAAGGAACACCGTCGACAATTGTTGTTGACAGAAAAGGATTACTACGAGATGTGTCATTTGGACAAACTGGTGGACTAGAACCTTTGATTAAATCCTTGTTAAATGAATGATAATTTCTTTATTTTCCTAACAAAAATTATAGGAATTAGTAAGACAGACAAAATCAATGGAGCTATATCAGAAAATTCTGGGAGATATGTAGTTCCAATTACATCAAGTTTGTGTATTCCTGTTCCATTAAACTCTACAGTTATAAAAGAAATTTTTTTATTTGTCTGAACTTCAGGAAAGATTTCTTGATCATCTAGAAAAAAAGTAAAATTGCCATTGGTTAGATTTTTTGGAATTTGAATCTCAGCTAAATTTTGTTCAAGTGCGTTATTAATATGAAAAGTTAGACGTTTGTCATCGCTACTAAAGTCTAGGCTTTCAACATTAAAACTTGAAGTTACATCTACAGGAAAATCATATCCACCAGTTTTAATTATAAAATTCTGTTTGAGACCTGTTTTGTCTGAAAGCTGTCCAAATGCGGAGGGAAAAACTAGAAGATAT
>Ga0187892_10001217_pt1 | contig 60394 bp, 56 predicted proteins | sample MA1701073metaG_FD_139345 | JGI IMG/M metagenome (GOLD analysis project Ga0187892, IMG submission 139345) | Bio-ooze microbial communities from a basaltic lava cave in the Kipuka Kanohina Cave System on the Island of Hawaii, USA - MA170107-3 metaG ...
CAGGGATGGGAAGGAAGATACACAAGCCGGAAGAGATCGTTGCCAAGCTGCGCCAGGTTGATGTGCTAACGGCGCAAGGGACGCCGGTTGAGGAGGCGGTCCGGTCGATCGGGGTGACCGAGGGGACGCGCGCGGTCGGCAGCGCGGTGGCGAATGGCAACCCGCACAACCCATTCGCCTGGGCGGGTCATCTTTCCCTGTGGTCGGGGCGCGTGCCGGGAGCACGCAAAGGCCTTGCCTATGGCGCCTCCTACGATCGGCGCCTGTTCGATGTGCACGGATTCTTCCGCGAGGACTTACGGGCCGGAGAGGACACCGAGTTCAACGGGCGCCTGCCAAGCAAGCTTCGGCCGAAGTGGAACGGAATGATCAAGACCATCCATCGCAATCCGACGCGATTGCTGTGGCTCATTTCCGATCAGTTCCAGCGTGGCGCCCGCGCCGCCTGTTTTCACCAGGAGTATCGGGCTAAGCCATTGGCGTGCCACTTTACCGCGTGGCAGCGACGAACCGATCGCGCGCTGCGCGCCTCGCGCGAGGTCCAGGAGCAGTACCAGGTCTCTGTCCGGCTGGCGCGGCCGCTAATTCCGATCGCTGTTGCGGCCTATTGCTTGGGTGCGCGGTACTGGCAGCTCCGGAATCAGGAAAGGGCACTCGTGGCGGATCGCCAAACGGCGCGATAACATAGCGGCAGACGCCATGACGCCAGAGCCCGTATACGCCGCCCATGCCGTTCTGACTAAGCACCTGTTTGGGAGCCCCTGGTCTCCCCGCCGTCTTTTGCGCCGCCGACCACGCGTCATTGCCATTTTCTCCTTTCGCTACGACGCCGATCTCGTCCCCGATCTGATCGAGAATCTGCGCCCGATCGTCGATGGCTACGTCGCCTATGACGACAGGGGCGCGAGCAAAGCCTATACCGACGAACGGGCGCGAAAAGCGGTGCTGCGAAAGGAAGCGCGCGAGATGGGTGCTGAGTGGCTGCTCTGCATCGATCCGGACGAACGTCTGGAAATGGCGACTTCCGAGCGCATCAAGACGATGACCAATGCGATCGCACCGGTGATCTGGACGTTTGGCTTGCGCGAGATGTACACGCCGACGGCTTATCGCGTCGATGGCGGGTGGAAAAAGAAGAGGCTGGGCTGCTTGTTTCCCGTGATTGACAGGCAAATCTTCTCCGATGTCCCGCTGCACGGCCAGCGCGCGCCGCTCAACCCCAAATACAAGAAACGCGATTCGGGCCTCAACCTCTATCATCTGAAGATGATCGACGCCGAACGGCGAAAGGCCCGGCGCGATTTCTACAAGGCACTCGATCCTGAGAGCGATTATCAGAAGATCGGCTACGACTATCTCGGCGACGAGACCGGGCTGGAACTGGAGGAGGTGCCAGCATCGCGCCTCTACCGGCCGCTCTACCGGGAGACAGGCGGGATCTGGCAGCCCAATCTCGCGTCGCTCAGGCCCATCGCGGAGGGCAAATTGCGCGAAACGAGCCTCGATCCGCCTGGACCTGAAAAGGGCGGCGAAGCGAAGCAAGCTCCCGCGGCACCGCTTCAAGGGCGCCGCCTGCTAGCGCCGTTCGGGCGTCTTGCGCGCGGCGCTTTTAGCGCTGCGGCGAGGGCGTTTCCGGACACGGCGGACCGAGCCGCGCTCTTCGTCTGGTCGGCGCTTGCCGACCGCCCCCTCAAGGACCGGGCGCAACGGGCAAGAGCGCGGGCGCTCATCGACGCGCGGACGCCGCAAGGCGCTAGGCCAAGTCGCGGCAAGGTGCGGCACGACAAAACACGAGGGCAGATGTCGGCGCGGATCGCGCAGCAGATCAAGTCGCTGTTCTCCAACCCGCCCACAGATTGGTCTGCCGCGGATCAAATCTTCCTCATGCGCGCCTTGCGGCGCCTCGATCTGCTGACCGAGTGGGATTTCCATGTTCTATTGACGCGCCTCTTTGCCCAGCGGCGCATGGAGCTGGTGCGCTCCCTGGTCGAAGATGATGGTCTGGGGTTCGATCTCGTGCGCGATTTTCACCGCGCGCGGCTCGGCACGTATTTCGGCGATGTGAGTCTTACCGTGACGGATGCCCAAGATCTGCATCGGCGAGCGAAGGGGTCCTTCCTTGAAGAACCTGCACTGAACGAATTCCTCAGTCGCTGCATCAGGCAGGGCGATGCCGATGCGTTTACGCGCGTAGCGATAGAGACCGACGGGACAGGTCCGGTGAATCTCTCCGACGACGGTGGTGGCAGGGGCGTGTTATCTTCTTGCGGCGAAAAACCGGCATAGTGCGGCGGTACAACTCCTGGAGCGCCACTGGGAGCAGATTGACGAACCACGGCGGCTCCGCCTCCTTGAACCACTGTTTTTCCTCGATGAGGCGGGCGTACTCTCTCCGTCTTTAAGCGCGTATTGCGCCTCGTTCCGGCCCGATGTCGGAGCCAAAGCGATCGAGCGGCTTGCCCAGGCCTATGCCGGGGTCGATGACGTCGATCGCAAGCAATTCGATCGGCACATCATCGCAAGGCTTCGCGAGCTCGAAGCGGTCAAACCCAACTTCATCGACATCCGCTTCTCGACAGAGCAGAGGCGGGGCCTTGTCAACACGATACTCACTCGCCTCGGCCAACGGGAGCCTCTTTCGTTGATCAGGATGGGTGACGGGGACTCCTACGTTTTTCCGATACCCGAGGTCGAGGGCATCGATCCGAAGTTGTTTGAAGACGATCGCTTGCTGCGGGAACGGCAGTTGTGGCGCGTTTCCCCACCGCCGGAAGTCAGAAGCGCCATTCGGCATGCCGTGTGTCGCGCGTATGAAACCTGCGACATTGTCGGGCCGCCTTCAGTTTACCGCGTGCTTCAGTGCTTCGATCGCATGAAGGTGCGCTTTGGGAGGACCGACCAGCAGCGCGGTCTCATGACAGTGCTCGCCGCCACGGGCGTTGCGCTCCCGCTCATGGGAAAAATTGTCACCGAGGACCGCTGCAGTCACTGCGCTTTCGACCGCACGACGCTCGACGCGATGATCGCGGCGGCCGAGTCGGTGCTCGTCGTATCGTGCTGGTCCGAGAAGCATTTGCGCATCCGAGGCCGACCCACGAAATATATTGTCGTGTCATCCGAGCTCAAAGTTCGGGATCTTGCGGCTTCCGGAACGCAACCCCCGATATTCGAATGCTACGGCGAGATTGCGGCCCAGGTTCGGAGGGAATCGGGACCGGGAACGCTCGTGCTCGTCGGCGCCGGCGTCGTCGGCAAGATCTTCGTCGAGGAGGCGAAGCAGGCCGGTGCCGTCGCGCTCGACGTCGGCTCGCTGCTCGACAATATGGCGGGATATCACACCAGGCTATTGGGCGATGCCCCATTCCTCATGAGTTAGGACGCGATCGTCGTAAATTGAATTGTCATCCCCCGACCCGGGTGCCCGGCCATGACGGAGTTGCAAGAGGGAGTCAATTCTTCTTTTCTTCATGCCCGGACACCCGGCTCCGGCTCCGCCAGCCCGGGCGCAAGCTTGTCCGGGCATCCATTCCGTGACCTCACAACAAGCAGAACGCTCAATGGAATGGACCCCCGGGTCAAGCCCGGGGGTGACCCGTTCGCGATAGCAGAATATATCACACGGTCCTTCCATGCGCGCGTCAGTAGCGCTCGTATTTTGCGGGACACAGCTCGAGCATGGCGCTGGTGATGGGGTTGCCGCGCAGCACCGCGACCAAATCCCGTTGATCGAATTTCTCGGATGGGCGAAGCATGTAGGGAACCACCAGCGCCTGCCACAGGGCCTCGTGATCGGATTTGCTTGCGCTCGGCAGGATTCCACGGAACGGAAGCGCCTGGATATCCTTGGCAGTCGTTCCGGCGTTCGCCTTCTTGGCGACGGCAATGGCGTTCTCGGCGCCGATATGCATCGCGTAGAACAGCTGCATTACCCATGAGAGCTGCGACATGGAAATGGGGTCGGCCATGCGGAAGGGGTGCAGATCCTTGATGAAGCGCTCTCCGCCGTGGGTGCCGACATACCACGCATAACCAATGAGATCGTGCTTCACGGCAAGATCGCGCAGGACCGGGCTCATGGAAAGCTTGGCCTCGCAATACGCCTCAATAGGAAAATCCGGCGGTGCGACTTCGGCCCAGTCAGGTTTCACCTCAAACACCGAAAACCAGGACGAGAGACCCGCCTTCTCCACTCTGCCGAAGCCGAGGCAGGGGACGACCGGATATCCGAGCGAAGCGAGGAGCTGCGTCACGCGGTATTCGGTGGCAGCCTGCTGGAACGTCGCGCCGCCGACATAGGCGTTGTCGTGGCCAGAGGCCACGTCCTCCATCATCCTGCCGTCGTAGTCGAAGAGCGTTGCCTTGGGTCCGGTCTCGCGCCGTGTCCCGAACTCGATTGTGCGACCATAGAGCCCGGCACCCTTGATCTTTATCTCTATGCCCGGCTTCGAGGGATGAGCGATGAGCGCCGAGCGGCCGCCATCCTTTTTGAACTTGGGCCGCTTACCGGCGAAGAAGGCGCGCACAAGCTCCGCCACCGGCCCGTCAAGGTGCCGCAGCTCGATGCGATCCACCGGGCTGACGGGAACAGGTGTATCTGCCGTTGGCTTAGGCTTATCTCTATTTGCCGGTCGCTTAGGCTTGGCGTTATTTGCCGGTCGCTTAGGCTCAGCGTTATTCGCCGGCCGCTTAGGCTTCTCCTTATTCGCCGGTCGCTTAGGCTTATCAACTGACCGGTTCCCCCACAGGAAACGAAGCATTGACGGCCATCTTGTCGTGCCGCTCATCAGTAGCGCTCGTATTTTGCCGGACATAGCTCGAGCATGGCGCTGGTGATGGGGTTGCCGCGCAGCACCGCGACCAAATCCCGTTGATCGAATTTCTCGGGTGGGTGAAGCATGTAGGGAACCACCAGCGCCTGCCGCAGAGCCTCGTGATCGGATGCGCTTGCGCTCGGCAGGATCGCGCGGAATGGAAGCGCCTGAATGTCATCGGGGATCACTCCAGTGTTCGCCTTCTTGGCAAAGGACATGACGGCGAGGGCGCGGATGTGGAGCGCGTAGAACAGCTGCATCACCCACGAGATTTGCGACATGGAAATGGGGTCGGCCATGCGGAAGGGATGCAGATCCTTGATGAAGCGCGCCCCACCGGGCGTCCCGACATACCAGGCATGACCGATCAGATCGTGCCTCACGGCGAGGTCGCGCAGCAGCGCGCCCATGGCGATATTGGCCTCGCAATAAACCTCGAGCGAAAACTCTGGCGGTGCCACGCTCGCCCAGTCGCTCTGCATCTCGAACACCGAGAACCAGGATGCGAGGCTGCCCTTCTCAACTTTGCCGAAGCCGAGGCACGGCACGACTTCATATCCGAGCGAAGCGAGGAGTTGCGTCACGCGATATTCGGTGACCGCTTGCTGGAACGACGCGCCGCCCTCAAAGGCATTGTCGTGGCCAGCGGCCACGTCCTCCATCATCCTGCCGTCGTAGTCGAAAACGAGCGCCTTGGGCCTGGTGTTGCGCAGCGTTCCGAACCGGATGCGGCGTCCGCGAAGTCCGGCCCCTTTGATCTTGATCTCCACGCCCGGCTTCAGCGGATGGGCAAGCCGAACCGAGCGGGTGCCGTCTTTGGTGAACTTCCGCACTTCGCCGGTGAAGAAGGCGCGCACAAGCTCGGCCGCCACGCCGTCGATATGATGGAGTTCGATCCGGTCCACCAGACCCGCCACCCCAGGGGCTTGCTCCTGCCGATTGCGCCAGAGCCTCGTCAACATGGATACCTCGTGGCGGGCGGAAACCGCGGGACTACCCGCCAAGGGCGAAGATTACACCATCGACGGCTTGCCCGGGGCATCGCGGAATCGTCCTTGATTTTGCCGCTTCACCCGACCATTCTCCGCCGGATTTCGTTTGGAAAGGAGCCTTATGGCGAAGGAAGAAATGCTCGAATTTCCGGGAACGGTCACGGAACTGCTCCCGAACGCCACCTTCAGGGTGAAGCTCGAAAACGACCACGAGATCATCGCCCATACGGCGGGACGAATGCGCAAGAACCGGATCAGGGTGCTTGCGGGCGACAAGGTTCTGGTCGAGATGACGCCCTATGATCTCACTAAAGGTCGGATCACTTACCGGTTTAAGTAGCAAGTTGTGGCCGTGGCGGTTGCCACTCGCCAGGGCGGGCCAGGGTCAAGCTGCGCCGCAGGCCGCAAGCCGCCCCGCCAGGGCCGTCCCGCCGCAAATATCGCGTGCCGTGCGCGCAAGCGAAAGGCCAAGCGCGCTCCGACCGAAGCTTGTGCTGGCCTCGGCGTCGCCGCGGCGGCTTCAGATGCTCGAGCAGGCGGGCATCACGCCCGATGCGCTGCGCCCAACCACCATCGACGAGAGCGTGACCAAGGGCGAGGTGCCGCGCCATATCGTGAAACGCCTCGCCCGCGCCAAGGCCGAGGCCGCCAAGAAGCTCACTCGCGGCGAAAAGGAATATGAGAAGGCCTTCGTGCTCGCCGCCGATACGGTGGTGGCGGTCGGCCGCCGCGTCCTAGGCAAGGCGGAGCTCGAGCATGAGGCGGGCGATGCTTTGCGCATGCTCCGCGGCCGTGCCCATCGCGTGCATACCGCCATCTGCCTCATCACCCCCGACGGCCGCGTGCGCGAGCGCGTGGTCGAGACCCGCATCAGGTTCCGCAATCTCTCCAACGAAGAGATCGGCAATTATCTCGCGAGCGGCGAGTGGAAGGGGAAAGCGGGCGGATACGCGATCCAGGGTATCGCCGGCGCTTTCGTGGTGAAGCTCGTGGGCTCCTATACCAACGTCGTGGGGCTCCCGCTCACCGAGGTCGTGGCCCTGCTCCAGGGCGAAGGCTTCCCCGTGAGCGATCTTTGGCTGTCAAAGGCCGAGGTCGAGACGAGTTGAGCGCGCGCGCAGGAACCCGCCCAAGCAAGACGCCGCCTCACCGACAAGCGCGGAAGAAGACCTGTCCCATCTGCGGCAAGCCACTCAGTGGCAAGCCACTTGGTGGCAAGCCACTTAGCGGCAAGCCACTTAGCGGCAGGCCACTCAGCGGCAAGTCGCTTGGCCGCAAGTCGCTCGGCGACACGCCGCAAGATCAAGCTTACCGCCCGTTCTGCTCGCAGCGCTGCGCCGATATCGATCTTTCCCGCTGGCTCGACGGCAGGTACGCCATACCCGGCGCGCCGGCCGACAAGACCGGCGATGAGGACACGGACGATCGCGACGGCGGCGGCCCGGGTTAGAAGTCCCCGAAGTCGCCGACGTCAAATTCGCCATCGTCGAAACCGTCATCTTCATATCCAGCGGTTTCCGTGCGGGGCTCGTCGGTCTGGGGCTGTTCGGTTTGGGGGTTCGTCTCCGCCGCTTGCGCTTCGCGGCCGCCGAACAGTCCGGCAATCGCATTGCCGAGCAGAAAGCCGCCAGCCACGCCAAGCGCGGTCTGCGCCGCGCCGGCAAGGAAACCGCCGGCGCTCTGTTGAGCCTCGGGGGCGGGCGCCCCGTGCCCGATCTTGGGCACCGATCCCGATCGCCGCGGCTCCTTGCCGCTTCGCCCTTCGAGCGCAGCGATGCGTGCCTCGGCGGCTGCAAGCGCCTGGTTCTGAACGACGATGGTCTGGGCCATGTAGTAGGGCGCGGAGGGCTGCCGGGCGATCCGCTCGCGGATCAAGGCCTCTGACGCAGCATCGCGCTGCGGCGAATTCGACTCCACCGCGGCGAGCTTGTCGAAAAGATGTTCGATCGCTTGCCGGTCGTTCCTGTCCATGACGACGCTCCTCGTATCGCTGTTGTTCCGATCGCACCGGTCGGGACGATCGGCGCCATCCATATCGTGACTTACCTTGCACATAGTGCGCGCGGACCCGCGCGCAAGGGCGTTCGGCATTTCCGGTCGCGACAGGAGGGGCGAGCGACAGGCTGGGGCGCGCCGGCGGGCTCGGGATGGCATCACACGCGGGCGGCCGGCGTGCCCGTCACATCTGCAGCAAAGAGGAAGGGGCGCGACGCACCGGCAGTGTCCGCCCCTCGACAGGGGCGGGGCGATTTCCTATAAGCCAACTGGCCTTAAAGGGGGCCAGCGGCCTTTGCCGAATTGCACGAAAGGCCGCGCCTCACCAAATTGCCGGAAGGCCCAGGTAGCTCAGTTGGTAGAGCAGCGGACTGAAAATCCGCGTGTCGGTGGTTCGATCCCGCCCCTGGGCACCAGCATTTTCAAGGAGTTATAGCTTGCACGCTCTTGGTCTTAGGCACCTAACAGGCACCTGAGTGAGCCTAAGGTTTGGGTGGGGCCCCTCGGATGGTAAGCTCGTGGAATGCAACTGAGTCGAGCAAAGGGTTCAGAGTGGCGCAAGTGGGATCTGCACGTACACAGCCCAGCGTCACACAATTTTGTTGGCGGTGACTACAATCAGTTCATCATTCAACTCGGTAACGCCGACTGCGCTGTAATCGGCATCAACGACTATTTTTCCGTAACGGGATATAAGGAGGTTCGTCGCCGCTTAGACGATCCTGCCGCTCCCACCGAAGGCAACCAGGCGTATCAAAACGCCCTCGAAAAACTTAGGGAGAAAACGCTCCTGCCTGTTGTCGAGTGCAGGATGCACAACATTGTCGTCGACAAGGAGCTGAAGTCAGGGCAGCGGATCAATTTCCATATCGTTTTCAGCCCCGACGTGTCTCCTGACGACATCGAAACGTTCATAAAAAACCTCAAGGTGAAGAACAAATCTATTAGCGGTCATTACGACGACCCGAAATTCCTTTTCCAATCAGTGTCAGTGGATTTCTTTGAGACGTGCCAAGCGCTTCGAGGCGACCAAACCTTTAAAGACCGCTTTCTGATATGGCTTCCGTACGATGAATATGGCGGAATTGACAACATTAATCCGGAGACCGATGCGCCCTTCAAGGAACGGTTGGTGACCGATGCTGACATCCTAGGCTCGTCTAATAAGGCACAGGCCGATTTTTTTCTCTGGAAGGATAGCAAATTCACTGAAGACCAATATCGGCAATGGTTCGGTCGCCGCAAACCCTGCATCAAGGGAAGCGATTCGCACCATGTGAATGATGTAATCGGCAAGCTCAAGGATAAGCATTCAAAACCGACCAACAAGCACTGTTGGGTTAAGGCCGACCCCACGTTTGCAGGGTTGCGACAGATCATCAATGAGCCGGAAGATCGGGTGTACATAGGCAGCGTTCCTCCGAAATTAGAGGAAGTGCGGCGCAGTCCGACGCGCTTTCTTTCCTCCATCCATATTCGCAAGACGCCGAGCGCGGATTTAGATGACAATTGGTTTGATTGCGTCGTTCCCCTGAATTGCGACATGGTCGCCATTATCGGGGACAAGGGAACAGGAAAAAGCGCCCTCGCCGACGTACTGGGCCTGGTGGGAAACACCCACTGCGACCCGGAACATTTTTCATTCCTTACGAAAAGGCGATTTTGTGAGAAGAACGGGCGCATTGCGAAGCACTTCGAGGTCGAAGGGGTTTGGGAAGACGGTAGTCAAGAGGTATTTTCGCTTAATGGCCGACCCGACCCCGACAGCGTCGAGCTCGTGAAATACATCCCCCAAAAATACCTGGAAAGAATCTGTACGGAGACCGAGGCGGGGGAGCAGAGCGAATTTCAGCAGGAACTCAGGAAAGTCGTTTTCTCCCATGTCAGCGATGCGGACAAGCTTGGCAAGGAATCGCTTGAACAACTAATCGAGTACAAGACAGAGGAAATTGCCGACCGGCTAAACGGTCTTCGTGAAGAGATGTCGCGCATTAATGGGGACATTCTAGGACTGGAGGCCAAGGCCACGGCCAAATACTCAGCCCAAATTAAGGCCGAGCTAGAATTGAAACAAAAGGAGTTGGCTGCGCACCTTAAAAACAAACCAGCGCCTGTCGAGAAGCCCAATAGCTTGGACCCAAATCAGCAAGCGGCTTTCACACAAATAGGACAAGAGCTGGAAAAGGAAAGAGCAACACTGAGCGGGTTGGTCGCTCAGATCGGGGAGCAGCAAACACGGCAAAAGACACTCGCAGAACAGATCGAGGTCGCCAAAAAACTAGAAACAAAGATAGGCAACTTCGAAGCGGATTTTGACCGCGTGAAGCGAGAGTGTGCTCCGGACCTTGAAAAGCTGGGGCTCAATATCGAGACAATGATTACGTTGACCGTCAATACAGAAGCATTAACGCAGAAACGTAAAATGCTCGCTGATGAAAAGGACAAGGTGGACATCGCTCTTTCGCTCACCGACAGCGCCAGCTTGCTCAGTCAGAAGATGGAGTGTGAAAATCGGATGAAAGCCCTCCAAGAGAAGTTAGATCAACCAAACAAGCGTTACCAGGAGTATCAAGATGCAGTGAAGGCGTGGGAGGAGCGAAAAGACGTTATCGAAGGTGACGCTCAGAAGCCAGGCAGTGTGAAATTCTATGAGGCCCTGCTTGCGTATCTAAAAGACAAGCTCCCACAGGAAATCAGCGCATTGAAGGAACGACGGCGGACTCATGCGCGCAAGGTGCATAAAGCGATCAGCAGCATAAAAGAGGTTTACGGCGAGCTATTTGCGCCGGTACAGCAATTAATTGATGAAAGCGCGTTTATCAAAGAGGGGTTTGGGCTCACGGTTGAAAGCAGCATCATCGAGCGCACGTTGCGCCTAGACTTTTTCGAAACATATGTGAACCAAGGCGCTGCGGGATCTTTTTATGGCAAGGAGAAGGGAGAGGCCCTATTCGACGAAATTAGGGCCAATTATGACCTAAGCAACGCTAATGACGTCATAGCATTTACCGAGAAGATTATATCTCACCTTCAAAATGACACGCGCGCTTCGCCGCCTGCCAACATGGAGATCGACTCTCAGCTTCGCAAGCATGTGGAGCCGAGGGACCTCTATGAGTTTCTGTGGGGCTTTACGTATCTTGAGCCGGAGTACTCGCTGAAGCTCGATGGCAAGGAATTGACTCAACTGTCGCCCGGCGAACGGGGAACCCTATTGTTGGTTTTCTATCTTTTGGTCGACCAAAACGATACGCCCATCATCGTCGACCAGCCCGAGGAGAATTTGGGGAGTCAGACCGTGTACCGGCTGTTGATCCCGGTTATCAAGGAGGTGAAGAAGCGCCGTCAGATTATTATGGTGACACACAGTCCGAATATTGCCGTAGTCTGCGACGCCGAGCAGATCATTCACGCCTACATCGACCGGTCCAATAAAAATCGGGTTATCTACACAATGGGCGCTATCGAGTCACCGCAGATAAACAAATACGTTATCGACGTGCTCGAGGGGACCCGGCCCGCATTCGATAATCGAGGCTCAAAATACTACGCCGCCTGAGCGTAGCCGGCGCCGATTCGGCCAAACACTGAAAATAGATTACAATTATCCTATGCGTCTCTCATGGAACGAAATTCGCGCGCGTGCGGCGGAGTTTGCCCAAGAGTGGAAGGATTCGCATTACGAGAAAGGAGAAGCACAGACCTTCTACAATGAATTTTTCGAAGTGTTTGGAGTTACGCGCCGACGTGTCGCGACGTTTGAGGAACCGGTAAAGAAGCTCGACAAAAGGTACGGCTTCATCGACCTGTTCTGGAAAGGCGTCCTGCTCGTCGAGCAAAAAAGTGCCGGCCGCGATCTTATCAAGGCTAAGGAGCAGGCCCTCGACTATTTCCCCGGACTGAAAGAACCGGAACTGCCGCGGCACGTTCTTGTCAGCGACTTCCAGACATTTGAGCTTTATGACCTCGAGGAGAGGACCGAAGTAAAGTTCCCGCTCAGCGATCTTCCCAAACATATTGAGCGCTTCGGCTTCATTCTCGGTGTCGAAAAGCGCACATTCAGGGATCAAGATCCGGTCAACATCGAAGCCTCCGAGCTCATGGGCCGGTTGCACGATGCACTCAAAGAATCGGGTTACCAGGGTTATGAGCTCGAACGATTTCTAGTGCGACTGCTGTTCTGCCTGTTTGCCGACGATACCGGCATCTTCGAGCCGAGAGACATCTTCTTTGACCTAATCGAACATCGCACGCGCGAAGATGGAAGCGATGTAGGACTCTGGATCGGCCAGTTGTTTGAGGTGCTGAACACACCCGTGCAACGGCGGCAAAAAACGTTAGACGAGGATTTGCAAAAATTTGACTACGTCAACGGCGAGCTATTTAAAGAGCGTCTGGCGGTTCCCGCTTTCGATTCAAAAATGCGCAAGCTCCTCCTAGAGGCCTGCGCGTTCTCCTGGGATGCCATCTCTCCGGCTATTTTCGGTTCATTGTTTCAGTCGGTGATGAAGCCAGAGGAGCGTCGCGCAGCCGGCGCACATTACACAACCGAGAAAAATATTCTAAAGGTCATTCAGCCCCTTTTCCTCGACGAGCTGCGCGCAGAATTTGAGCGCCTGAAAGCTCGAAAAGATACAGGGCGGACGAACGCGCTGCTTGCTTTCCAAAAGAAGCTCGGCGGATTGCGTTTTTTCGATCCAGCCTGCGGCTGCGGAAACTTTCTTATCATCTCGTATCGCGAGCTCCGACAATTGGAACTAGAGATCTTGAAAGAACTGAATCCCCGCGGCCAGCGGACGCTCTTAGACGTGGCACTTCTCTCCAACATTGACGTGAACCAGTTTTTTGGAATCGAAATCGGTGAATTCCCCGCGCTCATCGCCGAAGTCGCTTTGTGGATGATGGATCACATCATGAACAACAAGCTGTCTCTCGAGTTTGGCGAGCACTATGCGCGCATACCTTTGACGACTGCCCCGCATATCCATAATGCCGATGCACTAGAAGTGGAGTGGGAGTCTGTTCTTCGCGCTGAGGAATGCTCATATGTGTTAGGCAATCCACCGTTTGTCGGGGCTAAGTACCAAACAGACGAGCAACGCTCACAGGTGCGAGCGATTGCGGACATGGGCGGCTCTGGCGGAACACTTGATTACGTCACCGCCTGGTTTTTAAAGGCCGGCGCATACGTGCAGAAAGGAACCGCTGCGATCGGTTTCGTGGCCACAAGCTCAATTACACAAGGCGAACAAGTCGCGCAGTTCTGGCCACTTCTGTTTGAAAGATACGGTCTCGAAATCGCATTCGCACATCGAACGTTCGCGTGGGGCTCTGACGCTCGGGGCAGGGCGCATGTGCATGTAGTGATTATTGGCCTAACGCGACGTGAGCGAGAGCCGGCCAATAAGCGCCTATTCAGCTACGACGACGTCAATGCTGACCCGGTAGAGAGCAACCATAAAGCTTTATCACCCTATCTTTTCGACGCAGCGAATGTCACCGACCGCCACCTTGTAGTGCGTGAAGTTTCGACGGCTTTGTGCGACGTGCCCAAGATGATCATTGGATCGAAGCCGATTGATGGAGGTTTTTACATTTTCGATCGAGCCGCGCGCGACAGTTTCTTAATGCGAGAGCCCGATGCATTGAATTACCTCCGACCATTCGTCGGTTCAGAAGAATACATCAATGGCAGCGAAAGATGGATTCTGGCGCTCGATAATGTTCCTCCTGAACAGCTACGTCGTATGCCGGCCGTGGTCGAGCGTATTGCCGCGGTAAAAAACGAGAGGTTAGCGAGCAAGAGTCAACCAACTCGCGACCTCGCCGAGACCCCAACTCGCTTCCACGTTACCGTGATCCCAGACCGTCCGTTTTTAGTTGTGCCCGAAGTCAGTTCGGAGCGAAGAGAGTACGTCCCAATTGGATGGCTTGAACCACCGACAATCCCCAGTAACCTTGTACGGGTATTGTTGGATGCCGATTTATGGCATTTCGGCATACTGACCTCGCGCATGCATATGGCATGGCTGCGTTACATCGGCGGTCGCTTGGAGAGCCGGTACAGATACTCAATCGGCATCGTCTACAACCCGTTTCCGTGGCCGGAGACAACGGAAGCTGATCGCGAAAAGGTCAGCAAGTTAGCCCAGGCAGTATTAGATGCGCGGGCTTTGTTTCCAGGCGCGACGCTCGCAGATCTGTACGATAGCGACGTAATGAAGCCGGAGTTGCGGAAGGCGCATCAACCCCTTGATGCGACGGTGGACAAACTGTATCGAGCCGCGGCTTTCACAAGCGATCGTGAGCGAGTGGAACATCTGTTTACGCGCTATGAAAAGCTGACCATCCCGCTCGCGCCGGCGAAGAAGCGGAAACGCGCAAAGCCGGCTGGAACCTCGGCGGCGACAGCAGCTACCTAGACCCGCTTGGAGATACCATACCGACTACCATGCAGCTCCACATACTGTATGGTAGGCGAGACAGTGTAGAAGACATTGCAAAATCAGCATTTTATTGGACCGAGTCGAAGGCGACTTCCGTTCAAACTCGTTGTTTTTCTCTCCTTTTCTAATACGAAAAGGCGCCCACGGCCGCTACCGCTCGTCATTCAATTTTTCTCTAGCAGAAGCTAGACTGTACTGAGCCGAGGTGAGTTATGCAGCTCACCGTGACCGATCGAAGCTCGCGCGTTCTTGACCCGCTATTGCCCGCTTTCTCCCCAAGTGGTACGTTCGCGCATGCACGTTGCCTTCGAGCGAGGCACGGTCAAGGCGGGCTGGTTCGGCGGACACGATCCAGTCCTGAAAGTCACGATTACCTTCAACGAAGAAGAAAAAGAAATCATCCGAGGTTCGCCCTTTCTCGGCGACCATGTAGTTTTCGAGTCTCCCCGGGCCGAGTCTGCCGCGGAACAGGGCATAATCGAAGATCGCTCCGAGTGGCAGGCGCGTGTAAAACACTTCATCGAACAATCAACCCGCCAATTCTCACCCGACCCAGAAGGCGAAGCGGGATATGCGAACATTCAAGACCAAGTTGAAAAGAACCTTCGTTCGCTAAAGGAGATTATGTCTGGCATCTCTAAACCACGCCCAGACAAGATTGAAATCTAGTGCCAAACGCACGCTCGATCTTTTATGAAATAGCACAGCGTTTAATCGAGCAGGAAACCCGCCTACCGCCCGAACCCGAGCCCGATACCATCGAACACGCTCGCTGGCGGGACAGACGAAATCAAATAAGTGCCCTTGATACCGACCGCATGTATGCGGCGCTCGATACGGCCTTTAAATATCTCCCGATAACGGAAGGCGATGTGCAGGTTCCCCTAGGGGACATTGCAGACCGCGAGCACATAACCAGATCCCTCATTCATGACCTCGTGGATAAGGACCTCTTTCCCATTCTCTATAAGAGAGTTGTAGAGAACTACAAAAGCAAAGAGCCCTATTTCAAAGGGACGCCACTAGAGGCAGTTTTCAACTTACAAGTCGGTATTTCAATTCCTGAGGAAACCCGGTTTGCGGGGACGTGGATTGTGGCACCTTCCGGTACGGGAAAAACAACACTACTCAATTACCTCCTATGGCACGACCTCACAAAGTCGGCCTCGATCGTCCTCATGGACAGCAAAGGCGAACTCATAGACCCCCTTAAGCGGTTCGACGTCATGGACTACCGCCTCGTAATCATCGAACCGCACATGCCTTTAGCTTTGAATCCATTCGCCCACGGCCAGGTTCACATACTCGAATATCTCCTATCTTCCCTCATGGACGCCAAGCTCACGGCGAAGCAAGCAAACCTCTTTCGCTTTTGCATTCAAGCGACGCTGCTACATCCCAATCCGAGTATGCCGACTTTCAGAAAAATCATGAGCAATGGTGTGGACTTTCCCGTCCCGCCGGAGTTAGAGCAGTTCTTCAAAAACAACTTTCCCACCAAGGTATATGCCGAAACCCGCCAAGAAATTGAATGGCGGCTTCAGCTCCTTTTGAACAACACTCCGATAGGAAAGATGCTCACCGCCTCGACCTCGAAGCTCGATATCGGGAAATTGATGGACGAAGAGAAAGTAGTGGTAATCAACAACTCAAAGGCGGTTCTCGGAGACGATGGAGCGGAATTCTTTGGACGGATGTTCCTCGCTCTCATTCTCGCGGCCGCACAGAAACGCTCGCTCCAAAAAGGAGAGAAAACACCTTGTTATGTATACATAGACGAGGCGCAATCGGTTATTCGTCGTGATGAGAAAATAGCGACGATATTGGACGAGTGCCGCTCGCAAAAAATTGCCCGCATCCTCGCGCACCAGAGATGCAACCAGCTAAACCCCGACGTTCTCGACGCCGTGGCGAACAGTGCCGTGCGCTATGCCAACTCAGATGACGACGCTGCGCAACTCGCCTCAAAGTTTCGTGTGACCGCCGACAAGCTCCGCTCGCTCCGTACAGGGGAATTCCAGTGCTACGTTCGCAATCTCGGCTCGTTCAAGGTCAAGGTGCCCTACTTCGCACCCTTCGAACAAATGACCGATGAGCAGTACGCCCAAGTGCTATCCGATATGCGCCAGTATTACCAAGACGAACATACCGAAACACTTACGTCCAAGCTGCAACATACTGCCCATAAACCTGACCCGCCTAGCACGGATGCATCAAAGGACTGGTGATTAACTTTTCGTCAGACTATATGTCGCCGCATGGATGCCATCCTCCAGCCCCGACGTTCGCGCGTGAGGCGCCAAAGCCGCGGAAGGCGGCTATGTCTGTCTAGCCGGGACATCGAGATTTTCCGCCTCCTCGAGCGCTATCGCTATCTCCGCTCATCGTTCGTATGCGCCTTCTTCCCGGATGCGGATCGCACCGGGCTCATTAAGCGGTTAGGCGATCTCTTTCACGAGGGTTATCTCGACCGACCGGTGCAGCAATATCAATACGCAAACGCTCTGTATCTGCCGGCGGTGTATGAGCTCAACGAGCGTTCCATAGCGGCGCTGCGCGACTATGGCCACGTCGTCCACAGCCGGCCAATCGTGCCACGGCAGTTTTCCCACCAGCTCATGATTGCCGACGCGGTGGCGTCGATCGAGCTCGGGACGCGCGAAAGACCGCTCCGCTTTATTACCGCTTGCGAAATCATGGCGAAGGCGCCACGCGGAGCTAGTGAACGTGGGGTCTCTTTACGCGCGTCAGTTTTGAAGCCTGGCGTTGCGCCTGCCGAGGTTTATGTTGTTCCCGACGCGTTATTCGGCCTCGAGTACCAGAACAAGGAAGGCAGTGCGTATCGCTTCTTTGCGCTCGAGGCCGATCGGAACACCATGCCCGTATCCCGTGCACGGCTTGAGCAGAGCTCCTACATGCGCAAGCTTCTGGCATATCAGGACGTGCTCGCGCGTGGAATGCACCGTACGCACCTCGGGATCTCGACGTTGTTCATTCTCACCGTGACGCAGAACGAAACCCACAAAAAGAACATCATGGCGCTGCTCAACAAGGCGTCTGGCGCTCAATTCTTTCTGTTCAAGACAATGGGATCGCTCGGCGATGGCATGAAGGCACCCCTGCCGACAGCGCACATGCTGCTTGAGCCGTGGCAACGGCAAGGGCATCCGCCGCTCAATATCGCGAATGCGAAGGGCTAGGCTTGCGGCAAGGTCGTGGCGCTGAATGGGCGCGACGGTTCGCCGTCGATCATGAGTTTGATATAGACCTCGTGGTTGGGAAGGTTCATCAGGTCGAGATGATCGATGTAAGGTTCGAACTCGCGGGCAATGAAGCTGGCATCCTCGGGACCGATGCGGAACGAAAGCAGCGTGCCGGCATTGCCGAGAACGGCGTGGCGAATATCGGGCTCGAGCTGATGCAGATATTGATGCGCAAGCACCATACCCACGGCAAATTTACGCAGCTCGGAGAGCATGTTGGCGATCGCGAGCGTGGTGAAGTTTTGAAATTCGTCGACGTACAGGAAAAACGATCGCCGCTTTGCCTCCGCCATGTCGGCGCGGCTATACGCTGCGAGCCCTAGCGAAGTCACCAGAAGGCCGCCCAACAGTCCAGCGCTGTCTTCACCGATCTTGCCCTTAGCGAGGTTGACGAGCAGCACCTTGCCCTCGTCCATGATCGTGCGCAGGCGCAGCTGGCCGTCGTTGCGCGTGAAGATCCGATTGAGTTTGGGGTCGGCAAGAAAGGCACCCACTTTGTTCAAGATGGGTCCGATAGCATCGGCGCGATAGCGATCGGTGTAGCGCTCATATTCGATAGTCCAAAAGTGCCGGACCTGCGGATTGATGACGTTCGCCAATACCTGCTTGCGGAATTGCTTGTCGTTCAAAAGCACGGGGATGTCCGCGAGCGTTGCCGAAGGTTGGTCGAGCAGCGCGAGCAAGGCATTGCGGAGAATGTGCTCCATGCGCACGCCCCACGCCTCGGCCCACATCTTTTTGAACACGTCCATGAGACCGGAGGCGACAAGGGAGCGCCTCTCGGGACCGATACGCGATAGCGGATTGTAGCCGTAGGGCTGCGCGGGATCGGTGACATCGAAATAGATAACATCGCCTTTGCGCGACGCTGGGATATTGGCAGCGACGCGTGCGACGAAGTCGCCGTGCGGATCGATAAGCGCGCAGCCCCGGCCGGCTGCGATGTCTTGCCGCAACAGCGTCTCGAGCAGCGTGGTCTTACCGACGCCGGTTTTACCGATGACGTAGACATGGGAAAAGCGATCGCGCTCTTTCATGCCGAAGATGCGATACGGTCGGCGGGCGTTGGTGCGGGCTAGTGTGGTTATCGGCGGGGAGTCGCTGTGCATGCCGTAACAGTGGCGCGGGTCGCACGACGGGCATAGGCGTGGGAATATGCCGGAGCGATTAAAACTTTAGAAGTTGGGCAAGGGCTTTGCGAGGATCAAACCCGATTACCTCTGCGAGCTCGAGAAATTCGACTACGTCGATACGACGTTCTCCGCTCTCCAAGGTACTGACAATCGATTGAGCGCGGCGAAGCTTGGTAGCTACGTCCCACTGGGTCAGCCCGGCCTTTTTCCGCTCTGCGATGATGAGCGCGACAAGGGCACGGTGGCGCGGGGAGGTGAGGGTACGGGACAAGCCATGAGCCTCAGGGTTTGGAGACTCAAGGGCCTACTATCTGATTTACGGATATCAAAAATTCTGATATTCGTAATTGGTTCGGAGGTTCCCATGCAATTCATTGCTCGCGTGTTTGGGTTACGCGGCCGCATCGGTCGCGGGGCTTTTTGGCTCATGGCACTGCCGTGGATTTTTATAATTGTCTCCGCTCAAGTGGCGTTGACGGCGGCGCAGGCGATCCCACAGCCGAAGCAGGGTTTTGCGGCCTTAGCCAATCGATTGTTTTCTGACATCACGCTTGGGATATCCGGGGGTCAGGCACCGCTTTTACCGCTGCTCGTTATCTTCCTTGCCTTCGTCATGTTCATTTCGGCGGTGGTGCGACGACTGCGCGACTTAGGGCGGTCGCCCTTCCTCTTGCTGGTGCTGTTCTGGCCTGCGGTCATGTTTGTAATCTTGCAGGCACTGGAATTCATCGGCGTCGGGAAATTTATGATGTCATCGGTCGCGCAGTATCCCTATGTCTTGTATGGCTTGATAGCCGTGGGGAGTTTCCTGTCGTTGTGGGCGCTCGCGATCATGTTTGAGATGGCGTTTAGGAGGGGACAGGCGCCGGCGCCGTCCCCACAGGAGCGGGGCGGGATTGCGGCGCAAGGGGTGTAGGACAAGAGCGTGCTGAGTTAGCCGGCGGTTCAATATATGACATAGCCCGGCACATTTCCACGTCTCCGTCGCAACTTCAACACAGGCGACCATGACGGTAGGCCGTTCTTTTTGCTCCTTGACAGGCGGCATCTAGCAACCATCCACCTTCGTCTTCGCGCTTCTCGTCAAACGGCGTGATCCGTCACGCCGCTCCTTTGAAGCTCACCACCGCGAGGTGGCGCGCTTCAACCGGAGCCATGTTTGACGAGGAGAGACGCCATGAAGCACACCGTGCTCGGTGTTGCCGTGCTTACCCTCATATTCCTGTATGAGTGCAACCCCGAGCAACTGCCGCAGCTTCCGCACGACATACAGAAACGACTGCAAAACCACTTGCAGAAACCGCCAAGCCCGCTCGACAACCGCATGAGCTATCTCATGTCGTGGATTGCGGCGCGAACGAACTACAAACCCGTAGCGGTGCCGAGCGTTAAGTTTATGAGCCCAGAGTCCATACATAACATGTACGGAAAAAATCGGTCGAGATACGGGTCAGTGTTCGGGGTCTATGAGCCCCGTACGCAAACCGTGGTGTTGCCCACATCGTACTATCCACCGCAACACGAAGCCTTACTTGTGCATGAGCTCGTGCATCACCTGCAATGCGTTCACGGCAGAAGATTCAAATGCCAGGATGAAAAAGAGAATGAGGCGTACCGGATCCAGGCACTGTACGCGCGTGAGACGGGCAGAGGCGAAATGCCGGTGCCGGCGATGATGTACATGCCATGTCAATGAGCTACCTTGCGGGAGTCATCTCCCGCATCTTTTCAAGCCCGTCAATTGGTTGGTTTGAAAAGGATGAGAAGCAGTCGCCTTGCCGAAGAGCGCAGGCGAATTGATTTAAACTCCTGTGTTTTCCAATCTTGTCGGCGGGACCGCCGAGGTTAACTGGTGCAGGGACGTTTCCGGTCGAGGTGTATGCGAGGGAGCGATTTATAACTCCCTCCACATCGGCAAGATGTTCACGGCCGCGGACTTGCTATAGGGCTTGCCGTCAACGCCCATACAGGCAAGGGTGTAAACGGTGCGCTTGGTGATGGGGCTCGAAGTCTCGCCGCCAATGGGAGACGCGATATTTCCCCATCCATCTCCGTTGTCTCCATCGACGAGACACTCGGTGACGTTTGTGGCGCTCCAAGTCAGCTGCGTGGTGGCCCCATTTCGCACAAGCGAAGGCACCGCTCGAATGGAAAGGTCGGCAGGTCCTGAAGGGGGAGGCGGTGGCGGAGGAGGCGGAGGTGGAGAACTGAATTCACTCGCATCGGACGAATCCGTACAGTCCGTATCTTCGAGGTCCGCGAGCCCGTCGCTGTCGTTGTCGGTACCGTCAGAGCATTGCGTGGCGGGTGGCGGCGGTGGCGGAGGCGGAGGTGGAGGCGGGTTGCTGCAGGTGAAGCTTACAGAAGACCACACAGAAAGAGCCCCATTCGTATCTTCGGCACGGACTCGAACTGTTTTCAACCCTGCCGTCGTATAGGTACGGGAAGCGCTCTGTGAGGTGCCGGAATTTATGTACCCCGAGGACGGCACGATTTGATCCGTTACTCCGTCATTGTCCCAATCAACGAGATAGCGAAGCTGGTTATTGTCCGGGTCCGTTGCGGTCATGGATATCGTATGGTTTTGGCCTACGACACAGGACCCCGAGGAGCTAAGGCTGCTCATGGTCGGCGGATTGTTTGCCGGTGCGGTCACAGTGATCGTAAACGGAATCTGCCGGTCTGATACGGCGAGTCGGTATGACCCGCTGGTGTCGACAAAATATTTTGTATCATTTCCTTTCTTTTTCTTATCAACCACGCGATACAGGGCAATATTGCTTCCCGAACAACCCCCCTCATTCTTTCGCCGGTGGAATTTCCCGAAAGTGTCATCGAAGTTGAATCGAGGGCTTATCGTTCCCACGATGTCGGCCGTACAAATCGCCTGCGTATCGGTCACGGACGAACAATTGAGATTTCCAAGGCCGGAAATGCTTTTCGTAGGCGGGGCTGTTGAGAGCGAGACGTACAGCTTGCCACCTTCAATATTGGCTATGAAATCCTTTGAAAGACATTGCACAGGAGGAGCGCCGGCTCCATTGATCCAATCTCCGTAGGGGGAGTCGTATGACCCGCCGGTGCCAAACCATGAAATATCGGTGGAAACATGCGGATCAATCGAAAGCTTCAGACGCGTTCCTTTGGGGATGCTGGATCCCGAAGACACCGTTTGCCCTGTGGGGTTTCCATTCGAATCGAGTCGCTCGATTTTTGCGCGATATTTGAATGTTGCACTGATGTCTCTCACTCCCGTGCCAGTGCACGTGTTGTCTCCCGCGTAATCAACCGGGCAGAGATCGATATCTTTTGTGGTGGACCACGAGACGCTTTCCGCATGCGCGATGAACGGCATTAAAGATACAACAGTGAGCGAAATCGCTAATGACCACGATGCGCGTGTGTAGGTGTACATACACACATTGTCGCATGTGCGCGGCGGAGGCGTACGTCAGAGGTGTGGATAAGGTCGCGCGAGATTTTTGGACGGACGTTCTCCTGGCGAAGCCACGTGAAAAAAAGTCACGTGCTATACTGATTGAATGTTTCCCGACATTTCGGTTTGCGCTGGCCGCGCACGAGCGGATCTGCGATTGTTCGCGGCAACATCGGTGTTCGTCGCGATGGTGGCGGGGTTGCTGCTTGTCGCGCCCCAAAATACGGAAGCCGTCTCCAATAACGGTCTCCTCGGCTACTGGAGTTTCGATGAAGGCACCGGGAACGTAGCCGGTGATTTTTCCGGCAACAATTATTACGGCACGACGACGGGGAGCGTATCGTGGACCGCAGGAAAACAAAGAAGCGCTCTGAATTTTTCGTCTCCGTCAGGTGTAGGCATAAACGCCCCGACCACGGTTTTGGATGCCCCCACAAGCATGACAGTCGCCGCGTGGTTCAAGACGACGAGCGGGGGGCCGTGCGAGAACATGGTCTCGAAAATCCGGGACAACACTAATGATACAGGATGGATTTTCGGGCACGACCTCACATGCGCGACCCCCGGTACCATCGCGTTCATTATCCAACTGGATGGTTCGAATTATAACGGTAAGTATACGTCAAGCGGTATCTATAATGACGGCATATGGCATCACGCTGTTGCAACACTTTCCGGCGGGTGTACGGGAACGATCACAATCTACATTGACGGTGTGGCCGTGCCGGCGACAGATCACGATGCAGGTACCGTATCTGCGTGCTCGAATACAGAGCAAATTAGGATAGGGAAATCCGGTCTCGCACAACATTGGAACGGTTCACTCGACGAAGTCCGCATCTACAACCGCGCGTTATCTGCGGCGGAAGTACTGGAGCTTTACCAAGCAGGCTTGGTTTTGAAGAAACCCCCCAACAATCTCGGCCTCCTCGGCTATTGGAGTTTCAACGAGGGTACAGGGAACAAAGCCGGTGATTTTTCCGGCAATGGAAAACATGGAACGCTCACCAGCGAGACCGTAGGAGTGCCAACGTGGGTAAACGGCAAACGCGGCAAGGCACTTAGTTTTGATGGAGGCAACGACACAGATTATGTATCCACGACTTTCAACCAGACGCTTCTTCCGGCGACGTTTGTTGCGTGGGTAAAGGTCTCCGCGAGCGACCTCGTCGCCTGCGATGGTATAGTGTTTTCGAGGGGAACGAATGTTTCAGGAATTAACGTAGGTGCATGCACCAGCAGTACAAGATTAGGGTATCACTGGAATGAAGCCTCGAATACATTCGATTGGGCCGGAGGCCCCACTATTCCCACAGGTAAATGGTTCCTCGCCGCACTGGTTGTCGAATCGGGACAAGCGACCGCGTATGCATATTCACCTGATGGGTTAAATTCTGCCGTTAATGCAGTAGCGCATACGTCCTCGGTTATCGACAACCTCCAGTTCGGCAGAGATTCGGACGACCCGGATCACAACAGAGATTTTGCCGGTCAAATAGACGAAGTCCGCGTCTACAACCGCGCGCTGTCGGCGAGCGAAGTGAAAGCGCTCTACGAAAGCGGCGCGGTGAAATTCGCCTCCTCCGTCGACCTCCAAAAAGGCTCGACGCTCGGGAATGGCCTCGTCGCACATTGGACGTTTGATGGGGCGAATTTTACCAACAACGTCGCCGATATGTCTGGCAGCGGAAATCACGGACGCCTCGTTTCCGGCCTCGCAACATCAACGGTAAAAAAAGCCGGCAAGCTCGGGCAGGGGGCGTACCTTCCCGGCACGATAAATACTCCTATCGTCGGACCGGATATCAATGCGACGGACGGCGCTTCGCAACTATCCTTCTCTTTCTGGGTGAGAGCGGATGATGCCGCAGACGACTATTCTGTTATATCTAAGATGGGCGGGGGCGGTTGGCAGGTCGGGTTTAAGCTCGACGAATGCGGTTCCGGCGGAGTCAACGATATTTCGTTTACTCCCGACAACACCAGTACTTATGGCTGCACCGGGAATTACATACGACCTTGACCCAGGCCGCGAATCGGAATAAGTGAGTGGCCATCACGCGGTTGCGCCCAGAGCGGGCCTTCCGTGGAAGTGACCTGTACGGCTTTCGCAGCGGAACTCTCCGCATCGCCGTCTACGGGGCACCGATCATATCCTGACTTGGTGTCGGCTTTGATCGGCTGTCCTACTTTTGCGTCTTCAGGTCCAAAGCCCAGCCAAGTCTCCCATAGACCTGCGGCCCCGTAGGGGAAACTACGGAGCCGCACAACATAGGAGACCCAAGTATGGTTTGGGTTGACCCCTACTATCGCATTGTTGACGGAATTCTCCAACACGTTCGCGGCCACTGGCGGCGGTTTCCGAGCCGCAAGTCAACGCCCCGTGTTTCTCTTCCTGATTCGTCGCTGACGTAGGCTGACGACGTTTTTACCAGATACCTTGCCGCCGGACGGTTTTGCTTTCTTGCCGCCCGGCGGCTTCTTTGTTTTCGCTCGCTTGATACTTGCGTCGATCTCGCGCGTGTCGGTGCCGGCGAAGCGCTCCAGCGCCTCGCTGAACGGCATGTCGATATGTAGCTTCTCGCTGTAGGTGCGCTTTGCCATCAGTGGTAGTCTACACCTTCGGCCAAAGCCTTGAAACGGGGGAGGCTCAAAGAAGCCGTGCCACGATTCCATCCATCCAGGCGCTTCCTGGATTATCGCCGAGGACACTTTCCTGACTTCTCGGAGCGGGTCCAAAATGAAGAGCAATTTAAGGTCGAAGTGGCGATTCCTTACCTAGGGACGCTGGGATACGTCATTGAGGAGCTTGAGTTTGCTCGCCCTATAACTGTCCAGATTGGGACGCGAGAGCACACGTTTTGGGCGGATATAATCGCCAACTACGAAGGTACACCCTTCCTGGTGGTGGACACCAAGAGTCCCTCCGAGCGGGTCACTGAGACGGATGTACTGCAGGCAGTAAGCTACGCAAAGCTTGTGGCCACTCCCCCAGCCATGTTTGGCATTGCAATCAATGGATATGAATGCGCTGGCACGGACATCACTACTGGCGCACGCCTAAATGACATCCCTGCGCGCCGCGACGCCCTACGGGCATTGCGGCAGCGATGGCCCGCGCCACTTTCCGAAATTGTTCTGCAAGAGACCCGGCGGATTCTCAACACCATCGACAACAAAGAAGAGCTCTACCGACTGATCACGCAATGCAAGGTGCTGATTGAACGTCAGGGTGGCATACGCAGCGACGTTTCGTTTCGCGAGATGACAAAAATCCTTCTGGTGAAAATGGCGGAGGAAAGGCGGGCACATCAGGAGGACCAAAACCGATTTAGCAGCGAGTATCTGATGGCGTTCTCAGGAGCGAACCGCATCAGTCTTGTCGCCACTATGCAGCACCTCTTCGATGACGCCACCTCTCAGTATCCCGACCTTTACCCCGCTGGCGAAGCCATACGGATCCGGGACGATCATGTGATCCAAGGAATCGTGGAACGCCTGGAAAACTTCTCCTTCACCGGGACGGGCGACGACATAAAGGGTGCCGTCTATGAGATTTTTTTGAAGTCGCAGCTTCGCGGCGAACTAGACCAGTACTTCACGCCACGCGAAATAGTCGAGTACATGACCACATTGGCTGACCCAAAGGTTGGTGAACGGGTGTTGGATGCCGCGTGCGGGTCGGGCGGGTTTCTGATCAATGCATTCCGGCATGTGAAGCAAAAGATCGACAACAGCCGAGTCTCGGAACCGCTCAAGCAGCAGCAGATTGATGCTCTCATTACCAATTGCCTTTGGGGTGTGGAGATCGACGAGGACCTGCACACGCTGGCAAAAATTAACCTGGTCATGCATGGTGATGGCTACAATCACATAGTTCATGGAGATGGATTGGCAACCGATGAAGTGGAGGAGGCGAGTTTCGACGTTGTTCTGATGAATCCCCCGTTCACGACTGCCTACACGAACAGATCAGTGCTGGATCGCTTTGATTTGGGCCAAGGACGTTCTAGCCAGGAACTCGATATTTTATTCGTGGAACGCGCAGTGCGGGCGCTCAAGCCAGGGGGTCAGCTCTTTATCGTTCTTCCCGAGGGCATGTTGAATTTGCCTACCTACGCTGACTTTCGTCATTGGTTGCACGAACATTGCGTGCTGACGCATACCACGAGCCTACCAGAAGGTGCTTTTCAGCCGTTCGGGAACTCGGCATCAAAGACTTGCATCCTCGGCATCCGCAGACGCGGAAACAGTAGACGACGCAACCAGACCGTCTTTGCGGCGAGAGCCAAGGCTATCGGATATGAAACAGGCAAACGGGAGTACCGGCGCACCGATGCTAATGACCTTGTGCGCTTTGTGGATGTGAACGATGGCCTTGAGGATTACGTCGGCAGTCCATTCACTGAATTCGCGGCTGTAAAGGTCCCTCGCGAAGGCGTGGCGTCAGAGCGGTTTGATGCGGGAGCATACCTTAATGCATACGAAGTCGAGCACCTCCGTGCCTTTCAAGCCCGCGAGTTCGTGGAGTTCCATCAGGTGGCAGCGATTAGACCAACGGAGGCCGCGCCTGCCCATACCGTGACTTACGTTCAAGCCGATTGGATTGCACCGAACACTGGCGTCATTCAGGAAACCGCCATGGGCTTGCTCTCCGGCAGATACAATCGACTCCGTGGCGGGGATATTTTTCTGGTCCGAATCAATCCGAAGCTAAACCGCGTCGTAGTCGTCCCGGATGAGCTCGATGAAGTGTGGACCACAAACGAAGGCTACTCCATCGTGCTGAAAGACGACGCGCCGATTGTGCACAAGGGCTACCTCGTGGCTGCGCTACGCGCATCATACGTTGTTCGTCAAATGGTGCGATTAGCGACGGGCTCGTCCTCCTCAAGGGCGCGGATCGGAGAAGAAGATGTTACGAATTTGAAGCTGCCACTTGTGCCAGAAGACGTGCAGCAAAGACTAGGTTCTGTGATATGCGGCGCGGCAAATGACGCTTGGCGCGCCCACCGACAGATTCACGAAGCTCTGGCGGAGACGAGAACCATTCTATCTTAGAAGGTTGGGGTACGACTTTGCGATCAGAACCCGGTATTTCAGCCGCCCATCCACCCGCGACAGGAACTCGCTGACGCGGTGCCCGTCAACAACCTTGCGCCGGTTGAAGCGCCACACTGCCTCGTCGATATAGCGGTGCAAGTGGGTTTTGCTGACCCAATGGTGGATGCCGTAGATTTGCCGTTTCAGCAAGGCCCAGACGCTCTCGATGCCGTTGACGTGGGCGAAGTAGTGCTTGACGTATTCGCCGGCCGAGTGGTTGACGGTGTGATGGTGGAGACGCTTCCGCAAGCCCTGATAGCCGGGCCACTCGTCGGTCATGACACTGGCGCCGGGCTCCACCTGGCGGACGATCTCGAGCTTCGCTTCTTTTAGGCTCTTGATTGGCTTGGCGCGGAGCTCGCCGCCGCGCTCCAGGATGCCGAACACCACCGCCTTGTCGTCCTTGCCGCGCTTATGGGCGTGCTTGGTCTTCTCTTTCCCTCCAATGAAAACCTCATCGGCCTCGACCTCGCCTTTGAGGGGCCGATTGAAGGAGCGAGTGCGGGCCGCATGGCGGAGCCGGTGCAACATGAACCACGCCGTCTTTTGTGTGACGTGCAGATCGCGAGCGAGTTGCAGGCTGGCGATGCCCTTCTTGTGCGAGGTAATCAACCAGATCGCGGCGAGCCATTTGCGCACCGGGATCTTGGTCCCCTCCATCACGGTGCCGACCCCGATCCAGAAACGCTTGCGGCAGGCTTGGCACTTGTATGTCTTGTTGTCGGCGAAGTGATAGACGGTGCCATGCCCGCAATAGGGGCAGAACTCCCCGTGCTTCCAGCGGACCGCCGTGAAATGGGCGCGGGCGGTTTCCTCGTCGGGGATCGCCTCGAACAGATCGTAAAGGCTCTCAAATTCGCGCATGGCCAGAATGTCCTCTCTGGCCAACAATATAAGGCATCAAATAGTCTAGGTCAAGGTCGTATATAATTCCCGCTGCACCAATGAAAATTTGCACGCAACGTCTACTTGGGAACACTGGGTAGTCGTTTTCGATGGGACGGGAAGCGGAAATTCAGACAAGGTCAAGATATATTTTAATGGCGAAGCTAAAACACTCGCTTTCTCTAACACGCTCCCGGCCACCACGGAAAGCAACAGTAATTCGGTGATACTTGGAGACAGCCCCGATGGAGTCGGCGCAAACTTTCCTGGACTGTTGGACGACGTCCGTATCTACAACCGCGCGCTCACCGGCGCCGAGGCGAAGCAGCTTTATGGACTGGGGAAAGTGATAATCAAAAACTGATGTATAATCTCACCAAGCCACTGTATGAAAATCACTAGAGCGTTGGTTGCGATCGCCTTCGTAGGTGCGGCACTCACTCTGGCATCATCTACCCGCGCAGAATTGGATCGTTCGATAGAGCAAACGGACTACCCGCTCTACATCAACGAAGACGTCGGGTTCTCATTAAGCTACCCGAGCCACCTTGACGTAACTCACCACAAGGAGCCGGCGGGATACCAAACAATAATGTTTATGGATTCGGTGAGCTCAGGCTACTTCACTATCTTTCTCACGCCATACTCAGAAGTCGGGATTAGTGGCGCGGTATTGCATGATGCTGGCGGCAAATGGGAGCAGGGTGAGGAGCTCAGCACAATCATGCTCACGCGGGGCGGCGGCATGAGTGACTTTTGGTTCGCTAAGAACGGGCGGCTTTACCAGATCAACACATTCGAGCAAGACGAAGCGTGGCTCGTCGAGATCCTAAAGACCTGGCGGTTCATGCAGTGAATTGGTTTTTCCTACCGCTTTCGAGGTCAAGCATACGAAAAGAAGGGCGACTATCATCGCGGATGACGGCGGCGCTGTGTCGCATCACGCTGGTCTAGCCTGGAACAGCTCCTTTATCACGGCCAATCGCGGCCAGCATCTCGTTTGCAAAGCTGCGCCTATCATCAAGGGCGGAGCAAACACGCAGAAACCGCGTCAGAGACCTCGCCGCGCCGTTTAGGTCACCACTCTTCTTCCTCGCTAAAGCAAGGTTGTAATGAGGCGTCGGCTCCAACGGTGCAAGCGAAACGGCACGCTGATAGGCGGCAATGGCATCGTCAAGCAACCCTCTGCCGAACTTGAGGTTGCCCAGAACAATCCAGCACACCGGGTCTTTCGGTTCCAACATCGTTGCGCGATGCGCAAGTTTCATCGCGGTCTCGGGATCGCCCATCCGGTTGACGCAATTCGCGCCGTTAACGTAGGCCTTGTAATCGTCCCACTTCATGGAGCTCTTATAGATTTCCAGCGCCTCCTTGAACCGTCCCAGGTTCTCAAGACACACAGCCTTGTTGAACAGCGCGGAGCCGTCAGGAATCCTTGCAAGGAAGGCGTCAAAGGCTGCGATCCCCTCTTCGTATTTTTCAAGACGCATCAGCGTGTTGCCCTTGTCGCGGTATGCCCAGAAATCGTCCTCCGGCTCCGCCTTCGACGGGATCGCGAACTTGTTCGTGTTTGCAACGGATTCCAGCGCTTCGCGAAATTCGCAAATATCGTCGAAGCGATCCTCGGGCTGTTTCGCGAGGCATTTCTCTATGACCGGCCAAAATGGCGAACGCAAGCGCGGCGGCGGCTCGTTTTCGTGCAATGATCGAAGCTCGTGCACATAGCGCAGCATTTCGTGGGTTCCCGAGTTCCGGGGCGAGGACGGCAGGAACGGCACCCGCCCGCCGCTCACGGTTTGATAGAGAGTGACCCCAAGAGAATAGATATCGCTTCTTTGATCGCAGGTGCGCGCGTCATCGAATTGCTCCGGAGCCATGTATACGGGGGTACCCAGCAAGCTTCCGGGTGCCGTGTGAGTCCCGTCGCTAATGGCACCGTCATCGCCCGCGTCGAGATCGCGCAACGGCGCAACCAACCCAAAGTCCGAAATCTTCGCCGTGCCGTCCCTTGCTATCAATATGTTGCCCGGCTTAATATCCCGGTGCGCGGCGATCCCGCTGGAATAGGCATGATGCAAACCGTCCGCGACCTGCGCGAACCAGGCCGAAACCTTGTTATTGTCAAGTCTGCCTTTCTGAATTTTTTCAATTAGCGACGGACCACCCGTCCGGTCCCCCTCTACATATTCCATTGTCATGTAAAGCGTATCGTTCACGACATCGAGGAAGAAGGCCCTCACGATGTTCGGATGCGTTCCAAGCGTAACCCAGGCTTCGATCTCGCTTTTGAACCGACTTACGGCGGCGCGGTTATCGCGCAAATTCTTCTTCATTACCTTCAGGCCGTAAAGCAAAAGCGTTTCGCGCGACCACGCGAGGAACACATCGCCGTTCCCGCCGCTACCTAACTTTCTCAACACCTCGTACCGGCCCGACAGCAGATAACGCTGCGGCCTTTGTCCCGCTTTCGGATCGTTCCCGAATAGAATATTGATCGAGTTTTCGATATGCGGCCGGCTGGCGGCGCCAGCCTCAGTCTCGCGCTCGAAAATCCTCAGAAACGTGGCGAATTGCTCTACGTGCCACACAGGATCGTCCCACAGGGCATGCATCATGTCGAACATGCACGAATCCGTCTGCGCGTCTTTTTCGATTCCCCACCGCAAAAACGCTGGGGAGCTAATAATTGACATCCAGTTTGGAGCACTCGCGTTCAGGTCGAAGTAAAAATTGCCGTAAATCCTCATCTTGGGCTCGCGCCGCTGCAACGTCGCAATCCAGTTGCGCCATTCCGCTTCGCTGCGTTGTTTCATCCTGGACCTTTCAACTCGAGGTAACGGAAAGCCGATTAGTCGCGAAGCGAGACAATGCGGTCCCGAACAGCCTCAAGTATAGCCGTGAGGATATTCATGGCGATCGCGCCAAACAGCATTTGATTCTTGCCAGTAAGATGCCGTCCGAGAACCAACGCTTCCTCCTTCATGAGGACGGTGTCGGCCATTGTGAACAGCTTACTCGTCGCATACTCTTGAAAGCGGGACCGGTACTCTTGCGCAATTTCTCCAGCCTTGACTCCTTCGAGGTGCACGAGGCTTTCGAGAATGAACCTTGAAAGCCGCTCAGCGGCCCGGGTTGCATAGTTGCTGGACGCGTTCTTGAGCAGCAGGATAATGAATATGTAAAGTAGTACATAGGTCAGCTCGCGGTCGAACCGGCTGCTGAGGCGAACTCCCATCTCGCGCGCTGAATTTTCAATATTGGCTTTCAATAATTGGAATGTTTCATCAAAAAAAACCACCAAGGGATCTTCTTCATCCTCATGTGCCTCTGTGTTGCTGCTGGCTTGACCAGTCGAGGCTTGGCTGGGATGTTGCAGCTGCCGCAAAGCCGCCAGATGTTGTGGCGACCGAACAATGCCGCTGCGCGCTTCCAAAGTCTTCAGCTGCGGATCGGCAACCTCAAGTCCGATCATGCGCCTGGTGCATTCCGCCGTTGCCTTGAATATTCCTTTCGGAAAGCCCTCCACCAGCAGGGTTGTTCCGCGAATAAGCGACTGCCGGCCCCGATCGCTTAGGATTTGATAGCCTGAAGGTAGGGCGCGCGACTTCCGCGGGTAGTAAGCGAAAGGCACAGCAAATCCCAGTGCCGCCCGTCCTCCGATACGGTCTCAAAAATATCGACATTGCCCCCCGCCCCCAGTCGATGAAATGCGATGGGAACGCCGTCATATCTTTCCAAGCGCGAGAGATATAAGAGCTCGCCCACCGGCCCGTTGACCGGTACCGGATTCGTGACTGTCCGCCCGAATTCTCCAAAACCGTTTGGAATTTGGTCGCAAGCTGCATTCTGAAGTAAGCCATTTCGTAGATGTTCCGGCAGCGCGTTGTTCTGAGCAGCCTCGTCTTCGAGGAATTGATGTACTTTCTCGAAGATTTGCCGCATTTCGGGCGAGAGGCCAGCACCCGCCGTCTTCTTCCCGAATGGCCACCAACTCATGGCTGCCTCTCCCGTTGATCCTGGGTAGGTGGCTAGATGGGGATGGGCACAACTTTCCCGGCGCTCACCGACTCGTCTACGAACTTGTTCACCGTCTCGGCAAGCTTGCTGCGCCGATAGTCGAGAAAATCGCGAAATCGCTCAATCTGCCAGAGCTCGGGCTCGAGCGGGATTGCTTGCGTAGCCAGAGCGCTATCTCCACGATCAGCCATAACCGCAGGGAGATACTCGGCAGGGCGCTTATTAGATATACCTCGGTTCGCCTTACTACTGATGAAAGCCATGTTGGCGATCTCGTTGATTTCTCCCTTCTCATACGTACCGCGCAACAACGATTTTGGGAAAATATGATGATATTCGATGTAGTGCAGCTGTCCCTGATGCGCCAAAGAAAGTCCTAGTCCGGATTTCCAGTCCATCGCGCCGGCATTCTTTAAAGCAAGATAGGCGATGGAGAAGAGGGGGCTCCTTTCCCCACGTCCCCGGAAGTCACCGGCCTCTACATGCAGGCGCCCGAATTTCGTCAACAACGGATCGAGCAAATCCTTAAACGAGTTGCCGCGAAACAGGAGGCCGAGGTCCGCATCGAGGGTAGTTTCGCTCGAGCCAGAATAATGTCCGCGACAATTTGCAACGTAAAGCCAGCGCAGCATGTCTCTCTGCTCTTGAAGCGATATCTCGCCCTCCTTTAGAACTGAGACATTCCGCGGCGCTCACGAACCGCTTATTTCGCCCGTGTTGTTCAACCAAGTTCAAGACATTCTCAACGGGCGGACAGTCGACAAGATTATTCGGCACGAATTTCTGTTTCGCAGGCTGTTGAAGTGCGCAGCTTGCGGTTACGCGCTCGCCGGCGAGCTGCAAAAAGGGCACATCTATTATCGTTGCTGGCGTTCGAACTGCGTGACGAACTGCGTGAGGGAAGAAGTAGTCGAGGGCGCTGTGCAAAGTGTAATTGCTAAGGTTCAGCTTTCGGCGGCAGAAATTTCTGAGGTGAGCAAAGCGTTGCAGGACCTGATCAAAAGTCGAACAGTCGTTGAAGGGGAAATACGACGGAACCTCGAGCTCCGGCTCGCAGATAACAAGACTAGGATGGATCGACTGGTCGAGGCGTATATCGATAAGGCGATCGACAGAAGCGCATACGAGCCGCGAAGGGTGCGACTTGTCGAGGAGGAACTTCAGATCCGACACGATCTTAAACGCTTGGAAGAAAATCCGCGCGAAGTCGCACCAAATTTCTGGGAGCACTTCGAACTCGCAAAAGGCCCGGTTTTGGCCTACAAATCGGGATCTCCCGAAGAAAAGCGTCAATTAGTCATTTCGCTCACTTCGAACCTAACGGTGGATCGAAAAAAGGTTGAGATTGCGCTGAAATATCCCTTCAGCCTAATCGCAAACCGGCGGAATTGCTCTGTTAGTGGTCCGCACCGGAGCGCACTTCGAACTTTGGCACGGAAACTTGCCAGAGCGGCACAGTCCCAGTCCTCGACAGCAGAAAATGTAATTTCGTTAGAAGCGGAGCGCGCGAAAAGAGAACGTGACGAGGAGGAACGGTATGAGAAATATGCACGTCAGCGTGCGATGATGGAAAGGATTAATGCGAAGCGATGGCTCGAAAAGCACAGAAAGGAATCTGATTCAGCCGAGGCGGTGTAAAATTTTCCTCTATCCCCACACTCCATCGCCGTGACAATTGGTGACTGTTAGAATGTAGGGGATGTTGACGTGGTGGAAATCGCTTTCAAAAAAATGGCGCATCGCGCTGCTCATTGTTGCCGTTATAGTAGCCTTTTTCGGCAGCGTGGCGATGGCTCTGATCAAAGGCTGGCAAAATAGACACTCGATTGAGGCTGATATCGTCCGTCTTTCCCAAGCAATTGCAATCGAGGATTATGGAATCGCATATGCCATGTTTTCCCAAGAGTATAAAGACGTAGAATCTTTGGAAGAATTCACGCGAGAAATGGAATCGATCGGGAATATTTATAGCAATATTCAGGAGGCGCAACTTCTAACGGTAAGTGCATCAAAGTATGCTGGAAAGCCAATGGCCTATATCTACACCGGCAAAGTTAAATACATGGACGGTGAGGACGCGCGGGTAATTGCTACTGTGACAAAAGAAAATGGGGTCGACAAATTTTACGGCATACACATTGATATACCTGTTTCCGCGGAGGAGATGGCACAGGTCATAAAGGCCACGCGGGATTAAGGGTGTTTCCCAGAGAACCACACCTAGACGTGATTTTGTGCCGCTGTGGCACATTCTGTGGACCGCACCGGAGCGCACTTCGAACTTTGGCGCGGAAACTTGTCGCAGCGGCACAGTTCCAATCCTCACCGCTCCAAAAACTAGTTTCTCACGAAGAGCAAAAAGAACAGGAGCGCCGCCAGAAGTACGCGCGCCCGCGCGCAACGATTGAGATCAACTTGAAGCGGCGCGAGGAGCGCGCTGACGCCGCAATGGGAATATAGGTCTTTCCTCGTGCGCGTCGAAGACGTGGAATTGTTACCCGCTCAAATATTTAGACTACCGCTTATTCTTGCCTTTAAATTTTTCGATCCCTTCTCGATAACTCCACAGAAGTGACGAGACGCGGTCTGATAATTCGAGCGAGCCTCTTGTTCCGCGGTCAGTCCAGTAATGACCAATCAAAGAGGTCGGCGGGTCCCCTCGAATTTCAAGCACAAGAGCTCCATAATGTATCTCGCTGCGTTTCCCCCTGAGTGAAATGTCGGGAGTGTTTTGGTAAGTCGCGAAGAGTTGGAATACGCCATCGTTCTGACGTTCAATCTTGTGAGCCACCAAGAACGAGCTGGACTCATGCGTAAAAAGACGCGCGCTTAGGAGCGAAAACGTTTGGCGAATCGTCATAATGCCTTCGATTAGAGCTGGCTTTTTTTGCGTGCCTGACTCAGCCCAGTTGGATTCAAGTGTAGCCTTCCAGGTGCCTTGCAAGTTGGGCTGTTCCACGAGCCATCCTTTGAATATCGGCCATCTCCAAAGCCATTTGTCGAATGCGAAGCAGGCTGCGGAGAGTACGGCAACGGTCAAAGCGAACGGCTTGCTGTATTCCCATGTTAAGGGCAGGCCAAGGAGCCAAAGCGCCGTTCCCCATGTTGCAGCGGCGAGCACTAGCAGGACCGTTATGTGCGAACGTTTTAGCATAGTTCTACCTGAAGCCGACGTGGCGCCATGCGCCGAGGATGAAAGCGTGCGCTTGTTGGCGAGTCCATTTTTGGTTGCCGCGGAATAGGTACTTCAACTCGCTAATCTCCCCCCATTCTTTAGAGGCGTCATCCGTCTGCGTTTGATTGTAGAGAAATGTCAGGGCGGCCTTGAGGTCATCGCTGTAAGTTGTATGCGAAAAGTGAGTGTCAGGTACGTTCCAGATCAAGCACTCGCTTAAAAAGCCTATGACAGGCCTCGCCTCTCCCACTCCCTCTTCATCCATTTCGTTGCGCAAGTTCTTTAGAATTCGCGCAAGCGCCTTGAAGCTGCGGCTCGTCCTGCTGTTCTTTTCGATACCGTTTTCGTAATGCTGCTCGGGCCAGTTGATTACGCGCGAAGGGACTCCATTGTCCGGTCTCAGCTCTACACCGGAAAGATACTCGCCGCTTTCGCTATATCGTCGGTGCTCAAAGAATGGCGCCACATCTGCTTCGACCTGGCGCTTACTCTCTTTGATGTCGAACGCCTTATTTCCTCGCGTAATAGTCCCTGCACCGAAGTAACTGACTAACGCTTGGCCGACCTCGTTTTTGAACTGCTCGTAGTGATACGTGGCCGGCTTAATCCCGAATGTGTTTCCGTCCGTGCCCTCGGGAAAGTCATAAAAGAATGTGTCGTAGCAGAGCACGCCGACATCCACATCACTCTCTCTACGAACGTTGGTTCTGTTGCGGTAGGAGCCCTGAGCGAAAACCTTGATATTGCGATGGGCCAAACGAGCGTCGGCATTGATGGCTTCACGAATGGTCTTTTCCGTATATTCCAGGCGATCAGTTTCGCTCTGGCTCGGCGATTGAGCCCACCGCCGAAATTTTTCGTCCCAATGCTGGTTCATAATTGTGCCCTGAGTCGCGTCTGCGAATTATACCGCTCAGGCACAGGCCCAGCCAAATTTGGACCTACGATCCCCGACGAAGCCAAAAAAGCTAGGCGCTTATTCGCTGGCGGAAACGAATCAATTAAACTCGCCTACGCGCCCACTTGCAAACCGCCCGGAGAGCGGTCGGCCTTCTTGTCTAGCCGCTCTTTCTGTCTCGATTCCTCTCAGGGCTCGTGAGGCACGGATAAGAGTTTCTTGGCCAGCTTCTCTGCTGTTTCATTCGTTTTGCTCCTTACGGGGCTTTGCCATGGCCGACTTATTTGTAAGCTCCAGACTCACCCTTGAGCGCGCAAAGCATCATATTTGTGATCTTGAAAGACAAATCCAACCATTCATCAGCAAGGATGCATGGACCTACATCGTTGAGAAAGATAGTGATGGAACTACAAATCTTCACAAGGTTCGCTTCACTAGGAGACTCGCACCAGAAGTGCTCGGCGTCCTTTTTGATGCCGCTAACAATCTTAGGGCCGCGCTTGATCAAGCTGGATACGCGGCCGCTATCGCCAGCGGAAAAGTGGAGCCGAAACGAACTCACTTCCCCTTCGCCGTGAGCGCCGCAGAATTGCCCAACGTGATCGCCCGAAAGTCTAAGGATTTACCGCCTGAAATCCTGTCGCTCTTTTGCACGTTCAAACCTTACAAAAAAGGGAATCGCACTCTCTGGGCTCTTAATAGGCTTTGCAACACCAAAAAGCATTGCACGCTTGTGCCGCTCCAACTCGGGCGCATGAGACTATCCTACGGGGCGAGTTGCGAAACTGGGCTTGGTGGTATCGATCAGAATTTTATCGCCAGGTGGGATCCGGAACGCTACGAGGTCACATTGATGCGCGCGGCACCAGAGGTTCGTTTTACAAGCGATATAAGCTTTACTTTCACAATAGCGATCAAGTCCATTGAGGTTCTGCGCGACAAACCTGTCATTGAAGTCCTCGACAGTCTTGCGCGCAAAGTCGAGGGCATCTTGACGGCTACCGAAGCTGAGTGCCGCCGCATCGGCTTGATCCCCTAGTGATCAAGTCGTTTCCTTAGCCAAGAAAAATGCGCATCAGTCGACTAGTCGCCGACAAGTACGTGCGCGCCTTAAGATGCGAGTTCATCAATGACCTTCGTCAGAGGAGCTTCATCGCCGTTGAAGCTTGCGATCATGGCCTCCAGAATTCTCTCCGGATCGAGCTTGTCCAGATCGATCGGGTGCCCTGCACGATCGGCGAGCAGTGCGACAAACGTGAGCTGGGCACGTCCATTGCCCTCGCGGAAGGGATGAATGGCATTGAGCTCCGCAAGAAAGTGCGCCGCGCCGGACGCGAAGTCGCGTATTGTCCGATCCCTAAGAAAATTCTGCTGTCGTAACCAAGCAAAGAGACGCGTCATCTCGGGGGCAATGTTCTCTGGATAACAGAAGGCGCTCCCTCCCTTCGAAAGACGCACGGTGCGATATTGACCAGCCCAACGATAAACGTCTTGAAACAGATGACGATGGATTGCTCGGTAGTGAGTGCCTGATAGGTGCCCGGACGGGAGCGGCTCTTCGGAACGCGCGAATGTCATCGCTGCCTCGAACTCATCGAGTTGCGCTTGTGAGGTGAGGCCGGCTTTGTTTTTTAGGACGGAGCTATTCGGATAGCAGTACGGATCAGCTTCTGCTTGGTACATACGCCGAGCTGATTATTTCTTTCCGTACTTGGATGCGAGGGTGGTGCGGCGTTTGCTGGCCGACATGCCTTCCGTACGCGCGAAGTCGTCGCTCATACGCTTCGAAAGAGATATACCTTCGACGGCACTGATTTTGGTGAAGGAAGAACGACCGATAACGAATCGACCGGTCTTAGTAGATCGTCCGACTTTCTTCGAATGCGTAGCTTTACTCATGTTTATATTATATCACCAAAACGCGTGTTTGCACACGTTGTGCCCTGCACTGCCTAGCAAGAGAATTGAGCGGCAATCGATGTGGAACTCCTCCGATTGCTGAGGTCAGTTTTCCACTAATCGGTCGGAATCGTGAGTACCACGCCAGGCGAAGGTGCTGGATTAGCTTGGTGCGGATTGATGGGTGTCGTTGAACCGGGCTGTTGGGTTGCGCCTGGCAAATTTGGCTGAATAAGACCACCAGAAAGCGTCGGTTGAATAGGCGGTGAAGATGGCGGCAATGGCTGAACGGTCATTCCGCCAACATCGGTGCTAGGCATAGAATCTTGAGCTATTGCAGGGAGCGAGATCAAGGCGAGGAATCCTAAGAGAGACATCTTTAACATGACAACCTCCGAACGCAGATCTACGCGTGCGCCAACTAATAGTATCGCAGGGGTAGCCACCCCGGCTATCCTAAAGGTGGGAGCAAAAGAGAACTGGCAGTGGTCGCATGAGGTGGTTTGTCGAGCAGCGGGGTGATGTTTTCGTAGCTCGTGCTCCGTACTACAAAGACGGTGTTTTTGCCGACGCCATAGCTACGATTGGGCCGGGGGAGACATGGAAAGGGGTTCCGTACGACAAGCTGGAGGATGGCCAGATTTTCGAGGAAGACAATAGCGGTGACTTGAAAGAACTTGGAGTCCAGTCTGTGGTGGACGACATAGACAGGATACTGGCTGGACGATGCGGTGAGGATACGCGAAAGCTGATGGGCCGCTACCGCGTGATCTCTCATTTTGACGACAAACTCGTCTACGACCACGAGCTAAACATCCTTTACAAGTGGGACGCCGATGAAAAGGCGTACCGGAAGACCAGGGCTACATCGCTACTTTCGTGGCTCAAGTTTTGTCCCGATGCCGAAGACGAGGGAACAACCGACATTTTCCCTGGTCCGCTTAGTCCCTACCCCCTGTAGTCGTGCTGTTTCACAGGAGTTAAAAGGCGATGCCCAAAATCGATATTTCTGTGGGCGATCTAGTAGCCATGATCGAGCGGGGAGAACTTCAGCTTCCAGAAATGCAGCGGCGTTACGTTTGGACTTCTACCCGTGTTCGAGATCTTCTCGACTCGCTGTACCGGGAGTATCCATCAGGAACGATTTTGGTATGGGAGACCGATACAGCGCCTCCCACGCGAGACATGGCGGTTGCACAGGTTCAAACTCCATTCAGCGCGCATAAGCTTCTTTTAGACGGTCAGCAACGTCTTACCTCGTTGTCAGCCGTGATCCGCAATACGCCGATCAGAGTCCGCAACCGTGTCAAACCGGTCGATATCGCTTTTAATCTCGACCATCCGGAGGGCGCACCCCAAGAGCTCCTTGAGGTTGAAGACGACTCAGAGAACTTAACCCTCATCGATGCTGAGAGCGCATCAGACGATGAGCCCGACACCGAAGAACGCGTCGAAAGTGTATTGGAGCGACTCAAAACGCGTACTTTCGTCGTCGCCTTCCGAGCGCTGTTTACCAGGCCAAACTGGATCAAAGTGTCGGAGGTGTTTGAAGCGTCGAAAGGCGATTGGGATTTCATCAGCAAATTGGTCGATTCTCCATCGGACCCGAAATATAGAATTTATTCGGAGAGACTGAACCGGCTGAGGAGGATCAAAAACTATCAATATGTGATGCAGGTCTTGCCGCGCAATATGGCCTATGAGGAGGTGGCCGAGATTTTCGTTCGCGTAAACTCGCTAGGAGCGAAGCTCCGAAGTTCCGATCTTGCTCTCGCGCAGATCACTGCGCGTTGGCCCAACTCGCTAAAGAAATTTGAGGAGTTCGCCGAACAGGCAGAGAAGAGCTGGTTTACGCTCGACATCGGCCTACTGGTTCGCCTGATTGTAGTTTTTGCCACCCAGCAATCTCGCTTTCGCACGGTGGGGACCATTCCCCGTGCGAAACTCGAAAGCTCATGGGCAAAGGCGCAGCAAGGTCTGCAGTTCGCCATAAATTTTTTGCGCAGCAACGCAGGGATAGAGGACGAGTCGTTGCTGTCGTCGGCGTTCTTGATGATCCCTATCAGTGTGTACGGAGATTGGTTTTGTGGATGCGTATCAGCCCGATGTAAAAACGGATTGTTCAGCATCGTTGAAATGCCGCTCCGCGAAAGATACCCACCACGCGGGCTACGCAATCCGAGACGTGGCAGCTCTTTATGCAATTTCGTGATGCTGTACGTTCCGGTCGCATAGAGTTCGAAAGCCCTCTTCACGACCGGACCATTTCTCGAATCTATCTCTTTCGGTTTGCCTGCACCGCGGTCGAGATAACCCACGGGCGCCGGTAGCGGTAACACGCCTTGCTTGAGGCGACCGTAAAATCCCTTTCGAGCTTCTTCGCGCAAGTTGCGGATGTAATCGGCTGCGACGACCGCTTGAATGTCAGCGGAAAGGCGACCTCCACGTGTATGTAAGTCGAGACTTTCCGTAGCAAAGTGCACATCCACGCCAGTGTCGATCAGCTCACCAAGATCCGACCAGTCTTTTAGATTACGTGCGCTGCGGTCGATTTTGTGCATCACGACGCCACTCGCGCTGCCGCGACGCAGCTCTTTCAGCAAGACCGAAAAAATGGGCCGGCCCTGCTTAGCTGCTGTTTCTCGTTCCTCGAACCACCGAGTTATAAGCAGGCCGTGTTTCTCTGCGTAGCGTTCGATCGCGCTCCTCTGTTCCTGCAGAGAAACGCCATGGCCTTGCCTTGGGGTAGAGACACGTATGTACGCAAAAGTTTTCTTCATAAAAACGAGGGAAACCCTCTGCGTGGAATCTACAACGACACATTCGCAGAGTCGAATCGATCACTGGGGATATTGTTCCGGTCTGCGTCCCTCATCCTCGAGCCGTTTGAAAATCGCATGGGCGGCTTCAATGTAGCGCAGGAAATTATCCTCAGCGGCCTCCATCTGCTCGAGTGGAAGGTCACCGCATAGTTTTCTAAGGAAAGGCAGTTGACGATGCGGACGGAGCCATGGAGTGAATTCTAAAAAACGACCTAACTATTGAAAGACATGAAAATGTGCCGGAACTAATAAAAAGCCGGTCCCTCGTGGGACCGGCTGAAAGCGGGATTAATAAGTGTTGCCCAATTCCGGGTCCGTCTTTTTTTCTTGCGGACCCTGCGGCTGCATCTCGAAAGGCCGCAGCACCACCTTACCGTCTAACGGCAGGGCTTGAAGGATGATGTTTAGTCCCTGGTCATCCTTGTGCATGAAGGCGACGCCGATATTGAGCCAAAACGGAGTTTCACTATTTTCCCGCTTGATAATCGAAAACGCGCGGAACATAGGCTGCTCAGCCATACAGATCTCCTTTCGGTGAGAGGCAGAGTTGTTCGCACGCCCGATTGGCATGCCCTGCGCAAGCGCAGGGTCCCGGCATCGACTATCCTGCAATGCCGGACGCCCACGCTCGCGAGAGGGGCATGAGTTTGAAAGAACTAATGACGGGAGCCGTCGCCCCTACGTCCTGCCGCTACAATAGCGGCTTATAAGCCGTTCACGGAGACGTGGATATGTGCCGCCACGGCACATCAATTCGCCTTTAAATACTCCACTAAGTGCCTGACTTTACAAAGATTTTAACTGTGGTATAGTACAATCCACTTGTGAAATCCCCACCTTTGGCACGTTTCCACGCCTGTGCGGCGGGTGTGCGACAGCTCACGATAGTGAGCATGGGCGAGACACAAAAAGAACCGGCACAGCCGGCTGAGTTCAAACCTCACATCATTCCGACGCTTTCGGCCGTCCTCAAAGACGGCCGTTTGGTAGAGCTGCTCTACGATGCCGACGAGCGCAGCACGCGGTTCGCCGTCTGGAACGGAGAGAAGTGGGAATTCGCACCAAGCGTACGCGTCGGCGAAGAAGAGTTGGTGCCGTACCGCCCAACCAATAGCTTGATCAAGAATCACATCGTCTTGTTTCCCTCTGAACCTATGGATTTCGGAAGTAGGCAGCAGCTGCTTGCTGAATTGCGCGCCTATCTCCACCGCTATGTCGATCTTCCGGAGAGCTTTGAAACCCTGGCTGCGCATTACGCGCTGCTCACGTGGGTCTACGACAAATTCAACGAGCTTCCATATCTGCGCTTGCGCGGAGACTACGGCACCGGCAAAACCCGATTCCTGCTCACCCTCGGCTCTATCTGTTACAAACCCATATTCGCCAGCGGTGCCTCGAGTGTGTCACCGCTTTTCCACCTCCTCGACCGCTTTGGCGGCACCCTCATCATCGACGAAGCGGACTTTCGCTTTTCCGACGAGAAGTCAGATCTCGTTAAGATCCTCAACAACGGCAATGTTCGGGGGTTTCCGGTGCTGCGCAGTGAATCCAAGGACGGCCGTGAGTTCAATCCTCGCGCCTTTCAAGTCTTTGGCCCGAAGGTAATCGCCATGCGCACGCATTTCGATGACACAGCATTAGAGAGCCGTTTCATCACTGAGACGAGCGGGGAGCGAGCGCTACGCAAAGACATTCCGATTAATCTGCCGCAGACACAGCGTCAGGAAGCAGAGGAGCTCCGCAATAAGTTACTCATGTTCCGCTTCAAACATTTTGCGCAGATCCCGACGCAACCAGAGCCCGTCGATGCTGCCCTGGAACCGCGCATCAATCAAATCTATGCGCCCCTATCCGCCGTGATGGATGACGCAAAGATACGGGAAGAGCTACGTCAGAGCGCACGCATGAGTTCAGCGCGTCTCACGGCAGATCGCAGTGCTTCGATGGATGCGCAGATCCTTACCGCGATCCGTTTCCTCCTCGACAAATCCGGCAAGGCCAAGGTGTCGGTTAAAGATATCGCCGAGGTCTTCGCTCGAGCCTATGCCGCTGACTATGAGCGGCCGGTGAGCAACCGGTGGCTGGGCTACGTGATCCGCCGCAAGCTCAATCTCGTAACACAAAAGAGCCACGGCAACTTTGTCATACCATTGAGCGAACAACCGAAACTTAAGTCGTTGTTCGATCGCTATGGTGTGACGACGCAAGACGCTGAGGCTCTTGGCGAAAGGGTAGACGCCGGGGACTTTGGGGACGTCGCACAGGCAGCAACAAAGATCGACGGCATAGATATGGCTGCTTTGCAGTCATTGAGGGAAGGGGACGGCAGATCTTTAACGAAGTCCCCCAGCTCCCCCAAACTGCCCCCCGGACCATAGAGGAGCGAATGTTCCACAGCGGCACAAAACCGAGTCTTATGAAAACCAGACCGACAAGTGACCATAGGTGAGCGCCGGAGGATAGTTCCTCGCGCAGACTATGAGCCATTCAAACTTCAGCAAACTCAAAGGGCATCGGAAGCGAAATACCTTCACACAAAAGGAGCTCGCCTTCTTGTTGGGTCTCAGGCAGCACGCTGCGATCTCCCGCCACGAAAGCGGCGCCCGTGTACCTGACCTGAAGACCGCCTTCGGCTACCAAACTCTTTTTGGCCAGCAACTCGCTGAACTGTTCCCTGGATTGCTCGAGCAGACGCAGGCAGAAGTCGGAGCTCGGGCCGCGCAACTCGCCCAAGGCATCAGACGCCGTGGCCATGATGCGAAGGCCGCTCACAAGCTCGAGCAGCTCGCGCGGCTGACACAGCCGGCGCTGCCCGCAACGGTATGACATCTATTCAAGACAAAGTGACGTTGGCTATCGCCCCGACCGCGCGCGGATTCGGATACGTCATTTTCGAGAACCCCAATTTGATCATGGATTATGGCGTGAAGGACGTTCGCAAGAACAAACTACGAGACTGTTTGCTCAAAGCCAGCGTTCTCATGCACATGACTAATCCGTCAGTTTTGATACTTGAAGACGTGCACGATGCCAGCTCACGGCGTTCAAAACGAGTGAGAGTGCTCATCGAAAAATTGGCTGAGCTCGCGCAGGAGCGTGGCATGACCGTCATCCGCTGCTCGCGCAGTGCCGTGCTCAAGCTATTTGCGGAAACAAACGCGCATAGCAAAGACGAGATCGCGGCGGCTGTCGCGAAAACTATTCCGGAACTCGCGTCTCGTTTGCCGCCCCGCCGTCGTATCTGGGAGAGCGAGCATTACAGCATGGGAATGTTCGAGGCAGCAGCGCTCGCCTTAACGGTCTTTCACAACACCAGATCCCGCAAACTCGCCGCGTGACGTGGCCTCCCGCGCATTCGGGAGTGTCGGAATGGTCCGGCGCTCCCGCTATGCGAAGGAGAAATCCATGGGAGGAGAAGGTTTTTGGAAGGCACGATTCGACGCCTACTATTCGATCACCGAGACCATACTCTCGGCTATCGCATCAGGCTCCGGCGAATTCCGGATGCCCTGGCATCAGGCCGGGTCGGAGTTCTGGCAGCCACGGCCGACGAACGCGCTCACGGGCAATTCGTATCGGGGCGTCAACACAATCGTACTGTGGACCGAGGCAATGCAACGAGGCTTCGAGTTTCAATGTTGGGCGACGTACCGGCAATGGCAGACGCTTGGCGCCCAAGTAAAGAAGGGCGAGCGCGGTTCTGTCATCGTGTTCTACAAGAAACTCGACCCCGACTCCTCATCATCTGAGGACGAGGAGGAGCAATCCACGAAAAGGCGGCATGTATTGCGAGCGTCGTGGGTGTTCAATCCGGCGCAGGTTGATGGATGGACGGCTCCACAGCTTCCGGAGAAAGAGAATCGCGTGGAACGGCTCGATGAGGTGGAGAAGTTCATAGCGGCGACTAAAGCCGATATTCGCGAGGGCGGCAGTCGCGCATGTTACTCTCCCAAAGGCGACTATATCCAGATGCCGCTGCGCAGCTCGTTTGTCGGCACCGACAGCATCAGTCCGACCGAGGCGTTCTACGCTACGCTGTTCCATGAACTCACACACTGGACCGGCCATGCGTCGCGGCTCGATCGCGACCATTCCGGCCGCTACGGTGCTGAGTCGTATGCGATGGAAGAGCTCGTTGCTGAGATTGGCGCCGCATTCCTCTGTGCCGATCTCGGAGTGAGCAATCAGCCACGGCAAGACCACGCGCAATATATGAATTCGTGGTACTCGCTGCTGAGTAAGGACAAGAAAGCGATATTCACAGCCGCGGCGCGGGCAAGTTTTGCGACCGAGTACCTGTTCGGTCTCCGTGTTACTGAGTGAAACACGTGGGAACTATCCAAAGCCCCGGCTTAATTGCCGGGGTTCTTTTTGTGCGATCATTCAGATATCCTGATCCCGCGATGACACCCGAACTTTTAGCTGAGCTGAAAAAGAAGGGCTTCCCCCTACAACAAGTCGTGCACCCTCTTGGCACGCTCGAGCGTGCCTTCGACGAAATGTGGGGAATAGAGCATTACAAAGAGCCGACGTTTTCTGAATTGCTGGATGAACTTCCCAATGGGATTGAGTGGTGGCGTTTACATGGTGAGCATGTCGACGAAGGAGAGGCACTCAAAACCGCGGCGGCTATGACGTGGCTCGCGCGGACTTGGCGCGGTAAATAATAAGAAGGCGGCCCCGAGTGCACCGGAGCCGCCTCTTTCCCTCTTGCGAGGGAGACCACCGTCAACTTTTAGGCGCGAAAGCGTCGATTGCCTCGGTAACCTGGTGCAAGTACCAGAAAACACGACAGCCGCGGTGCCTTCCAAACTTTGTAGGTTTAGGAAAGAGCTCCTGAGCTATCAGCCTCCAAGTATGTTGCCTTGAATAAGGCCATCCGAGTTCTTTCAAGCCCTTCCAGTCGATAAGCCTTCTCTCGTTTAGCATTGCGGTACTTCCCTTGAGAGGGAAGCACTCGCAAGTGCCTCCGGTGAGAACGCCACCAGTGGGCAGCCGCTTGGCTACAACCTGATCCTACGCCCGCGCGTTTCGTGGCTCAATCCGCAAGTGCGAATGAAGGCTAGGACGCTGGTTATGGCCAAAAAATCCGTTGTTCCATCGTTGTACCAAAACGGCCTTGACATTTCGTTAACCATGTCCCATATAGCGTAGTACCAACGGGGAACAACGAAATGGCACTACCGACATCCTACAGGGCAAGCAAGGTTCGATCGGGCCGACCTGGATGGAGCGTAACATTCCGCCATCCCCTACGGGCCGACAATCGCGGGCGGCCTGGATTAAAGGTTCGACGAGGCCTCGGCACAACAGATGATGCCGAGGCTGATTTTTTTGTCTCTCAGATCCAGGAACTGCTCGATGATGCCTCATGGCACGACGCCACCCGAAGGGATGCGGCCGCCAAGATTTTCCCGCCAGTGGTGATATCGGCTTTCTTTGATGGTCTGGATTCGGAAACAGACGAGAGTGAGCACGTCAGAGAGCGGCTGCTTCCGTCCCCCAAGCGCGAGAACGGCTGCTCCCGCATCATGCTCGTCGGAACAACTGGTGCCGGAAAGACAACGCTTCTGCGGCACATCATCGGATCCGACCATGTGAAAGATCGATTTCCTTCCATATCAACGGGCCGGACCACTACGGCCGATACCGAAATCATTGTTGCTCGAACTCCATACAGAGCGGTCGTCACCTTCATCCCGGAGCACGTTGTCCGCGGCCTTATCGATGAATGCATCGAATCCGCCTGCATCAGCGCGTTGGAAGGACAGCCCGATGCCACCATTGCCCAGGCTCTCCTTTCGCATACGGAGCAGCGGTTCCGGCTCTCGTACATTCTTGGTGAGTGGCGCGCGATCGATACGGACGAATCCAGCTTCGACTTTGGGCATTCCAGCTCTCGTTCCGAAGAAGAACTGTCTGAAGAAGAGAAGGTCGCTGAAACTGAAGCGACCGCCAATCAGCTTAAGCTGCAAACGTATGTGACGCGTGTGAAAAGGCTCGCCCGGCGCGTCGGCGAGGTGATCGATTCGCACCCCGAGGCGCTCCCAGTGATGGCAAGTTCCAAGGAGACTGCAAGCTCCGAGGAGAAGGCAAACTGGATGGAATTCTTCTCCGAAGTTCTGCTTGACCAGGAGGAGTTCGCTCAGATCTCGCTTGATATCAAAGACGAGGTGGAGAGCAGGTTCGCTCTGTTGAAAGTGGGTGAAATAGAGGAGGGACCCTCCGGCTGGCCACGATCCTGGTTGTTTTCAAGCGCCGATCGGAACAGCTTTCTCGAACATGTGAGGTGGTTCACTAGTAACCATTCTCAGCAGTTCGGCAGGCTGCTCACGCCGCTGGTGAACGGAATTCGGATCAGCGGCCCGTTCGTGCCGAGGATCTCCGCACGTAATGGCAAACATCAATTGATGTTGATCGATGGGCAGGGTTTTGGCCACGTGGCCGAGGTTTCGCCCAGCATCTCGACAAGCGTGACGCAGCGCCTTGCCAACGCAGACGTGATCTTGTTGGTGGACAGCGCGCAGCAACCGATGCAGGCCGCGCCGATAACGTTGCTCAAGGCGGTTGCAAGCGGCGGCCACGGTGATCGCTTGGCAATCGCCTTCACTCATTTCGATCAAGTCAAGGGCGACAATCTCAGGACGTTCACTCAGAAGCGCAATCACGTGCTGGCCTCAGTGCGCAATGCCTTGACGTTGCTAAAACAGAGCGTTCCCGTCGGCCTCGTCAATTTGCTTGATAATAGCCTGGATTCCAAATGTTTCTTCCTCGGCGGCCTTGATCGCCCGAGTGCAGACCTGCCAGCTGGCATACTCAAGCAGCTGGAGGCCTTGCTCGCCTTGCTGAGAAAACCCGCTGAAGTGGCACGGAAGCAAGCTATCGCACCCGTATTCGGTGTCACAGGTCTCGAGCTTGCGCTCAGAGATGCCATTGATGGCTTCGTCCGACCGTGGGAGGCGAGGCTTGGGTTCGGATACCGGGATGGCATTCAGAAAGAACATTGGAGTCGGGTAAAGGCATTGAGCCGCCGGCTGGCGATGGGCTGGGCCAATGAATACGACAACCTCAGACCCGTTGCTGATCTGGTGTCACAGCTGCAGGAGCAAATCTCGCGCTGGCTTGATAGTCCGATGGGGTGGACGAGGCTGCCTCAGTCACTTGCTGAGCGGGAAGCGGCTCTCGATCAAATACGACGCGCGGTTTTCCAGGAGTTGCACAAGCTGGTCGACCGGCGGTTGGCCAGCGAGCGGATGCTCGATTGGCGCCAAGCGTACAGCTATCGCCACGGCCAGTCCGCACTCAAACGAGCGCACAAGGTCAGAGAAATCTATCAAACCGGCGCACCGCAAATCAGTTCTGCGATGCCACCGCCGGCGCGCGAATTTCTTGAAGAGATAAAGGCCATCGTAACCAAGGCCGTCATCGAGTCGGGAGGTAAGCTCAAATGGTCGGACGCCGCGTAGAGTCAAACTTGTAGCTTCAAATTTGTGAGCGACATGCTCTCGGCCGCTTTGCTCACACCAGTCGAAGAATAGTCCTTCAACACAGAGTTCTCACGCCGCGAGGCAGAGGTGCTTTTCGCGGACAGGATAGGTGCGCGCGCAAAACTAAGAGGCGCAAAATTTTGAAAGGAGCTGCATATGCACTATCTCGTTAGATCGCTCGTACTCCTTATGGTGAGTGCCGGTCTTAGTGCGTATCCAGCCGCGGCCGCGGAACCCATCAAGGGCGCTCTTACTCGCATCATCGACGGAGACACCTTCGACTTTATCCCGGTTCGTGGTGAACCGCTCCGCATCAGGGTATGGGGCATCAATGCTGCGGAACGGCATGAGGCTGGCGGCGCGGAAGCCACGGCAACGCTTCGGTCTCTCATTGCAAAAGAAGGAGCGGGTCTCGTCTGCGAATACCGCGATGTCGATTGGCGTCATCGCCGGCTCGTTGCCCAGTGCTGGACCGAGAACACCGGCATCGATCTTGGAGAGGAACTGGTCCGGAAAGGTGTAGCGCGAGATTGTAAGCGGTTCTCGCGCGGTTATTACAAACACTTCGAAAGTGCCTCCGTCACGCTGACGGCGGCACTTTTTTGTAATCGCTAAAGGGAGGACACGATGATTTCACATGCGACTGTTGCTACGAACGCTACGCTTTCAACGAAGCTGCTGGTGTTTGCGATTTTATTTGAAGCCCTTGCTGTCACTGCGGGGCTGGCGCTCGCTGTAGGATCTCTCTACGAAGCCATTGAAGGAGTATCTGAAAGAACCCCAGCGCTGCTGTTAAACGCCGCATTGGGCGCGCTCCCGTTTGTCCTTGTGGCGATCACTGAGGCGGCCAAGATCCCACTGATGCTGGGCTTCTTTAATTCAGCTTGCTTCGCGTGGCGTTTGATTATTGCCGTGATGCTCCTTGCCATTGCCGGTATCACGTTTGAGACAGCGGCTACGGGTTTCGAACGTGCATATACGGTTCGGGCCATAAAAGTAGAGACGCTCCAACAAGAGCTTGCAGGTATCGACCGGAGCATCACTGATATCAACGTTCGAGTGGCGTCACTCACGGCGCGACGCAGCGAGCTTGTGGGGCAATTGAATAAGACCAATGCGCAGGAAGCTCACGAAATCGAGCAGCACACCATGCGCTGTAAGGCGGTCGGCGCATCGTGCAATTCCAAACCCTACATCGCAGAAATCCGCGAGGCTGCCGAAGCGAAGCGCGATCCAGTACAGAAGGAAATTGAGAGCACCGATGCCGAGCTAGCTGGCCTATCGACCGTTTCGTTCGCAGGCCAGCGGGCCAAGAAACTTTCCGAGCTCACGGCAGAGGCGAACAACAACCAGATTTATCGTTTTGCCGCGCGCATGTATGGCAAGCCAGTCGAGGAACTCAGCGTCGCCGAGGCTGCCCTTGTTGGCAAGGTTTGGTTCGGCTCGATCGGGATCATTGTGGCGATAACTGGCATTGTTCTGGCAGGGACGGCAGCACTGCTCAGCCGGCAAATAAAGAGTCCCGGTAAGAGTTCTCAAACGTTCCGAAGAGTGCTCCTGAGTCTACGCAAGCGCGCTCGCGTCGAGGTCGTTCGCAAAGTTGAAATCCCAGGCCCTGAGCGGATTGTCGAAAAGACCGTCGAGGTGCCTCGCGAGCGGAAGATCATCGTTTACGTTCCTACGGGTTTCGAACCCGAGGAGCTAAAGAACGCTGACGTCGAAGCCAGGATCGAGGCGTACATGACTCCGAAGGGTCGCGTCGAACTCCGTCAAGTGGGAGGCCGCGCATGACAACCGTTGTTCATGACTGGACACACTACAACCGCTGGGTCGACATGATGGTCGACAAAGTCGGAAGAGCCAAGCCGGCGCCGAGACTTCCAACCGACTGGTGGACGATAGCTAAGGCGGTTGCCCTGTCCGTTCTCGCCCTTGGTATCGCGGTTGCTCTCATGCTGTGGAGCTGGCGCGAGCCTAAGGTTGTGGTGCCGGATGTCAAAGTGGAGGTACAGCAGCCGCAGGCTCTGCCTTGGCAGCGGGAACGGGAAGTACAAAAGGAAGTCGCGGATACCGACAAGATCATCCGCAACTATGTGATCTTCACTGAACGGAGCGTGACTGGCATCGGATCTGTCGTGACCGGCTGGAAATATGCCGATGAAAACCACACAAAGCCGGAGGAGCAGTGGTGCTATCTCTCTCCGCTTTATGGGGGCGACGCCGGTGTTCTTACGCGCATCGACTTGCCTCGTTATAGCAGAGCGACAGCACCCCGTGGTGTCCTTGTAAACCACCGCTTGAACGAAAGCGATCTCGAGCGGGCAAGGCAGAGCTGTGTGTGGTTCGCTGGAGCTTAGTGGCGATGCAGCTCCTCATGTCCGCAGCCAGAGTCATTAGCTTGGACTAAGTGTGAGATGACAGAGAAACCGTCATTAGAGCCGCAAGCCGCCGCGCAGACAAGTAAGCTGCTGGGCCCCTTTCTTGGTCACGTCACTTCCAGCAGCGTGAAAGTCTGGCTGCATATGGAAGCTGAAGCGAAACAGGCATACGTGACCCTCCATCGTGGCTCGAATCGTGCGCTCAGCGTCGCATCGGGGACTTTCAATTTTAGTCCCGAAAAACTCTTCACCGACTGCATTGAAATCGACGGCTTGTGCCCTGATACGACCTACTACTATCAGCTTTGGCTCGACGCCAATCACTCCGTGCCGCTCGATCTAGAAGGTCTGACTTCGAACGACCTGCACTTTCGCACCTTGTCGGACGACGCCGACGAGCAGATCGACTTCGTGATGATGAGTTGTCACAACCCGACAGTCGCTGGGGAAGATGGCTACGAGGGGCATGCCGTGTGGGCGGACATTCCTCAGATCATTTCAGTGGAGAGCAACAAAGAAGTTCGATTTGCTGTGCTCGTTGGTGATCAGGTTTACGCTGACGCGTGGCAGAACGCGATCCTGGCGGAAGAGGACGATCAGGCGCGGCTAAAGTTGTACCTTGAAGCTTACCGAAGGTTCTGGAGCAACATCCACTATCGGCGCGTCATGTGCTCACTACCTGCGGTGATGATGTGGGATGACCACGATATCACTGACGGCTGGGGTTCAACGGCCGATTCCTTCGTCGAAGGATCGAGTGAATTTAAGCCGAACTGGCTTCGGCTTTTTGGATCCGCATCGGCCGCCTTTGCAATTATGCAGGCGAGTCGGAATCCTCCGCCGTTATCGAATAATCCGAAAGACGGCTTTGACTGCTGTTTCAAGCTTGGACGGTGGGGATTCGTGCTGCTGGATTTGCGAACGAATCGCAACCTTAAGAAAGCGCAGCTCATGGCTGAAGCGCAGTTGCGGCAGATTAAGACTTGGCTGGATCGGAATAAGAAGGACCTGTCCGGTGTCTTTGTTGTGAGTCCCGTGGTGTTCTCACATGGAAGCCCGGTCGTGGATGATCTGTTCGTATCACTATGGCCGGCAGTTATGTCATTTGTGGATTGGATTGCTCGCCAATACAAATGGGGTAAGGGGCTACAATCGAAGTTCAACGACACACTCTACGACATTCGAGACGACATCAGGGACTCATGGGGCGCGAAAGATAATGCTGCTCAGACCGATGCAATCTTGGACCATCTGTTTGATTTGCAGAATGATCCTGATCACCCGCTGGGTGTTGTGGTCTTAAGTGGCGACATCCATACGTCGGGATACGCTTCGATCTATTCGAGTGCCCCGAAGCACGCAAAGCGCTCCTCCATCCCGCACATTACGTCAAGCGCCGTCGCTTACGCTCCGTTCAATTGGCTTCTTGAAGCCGTCTATCGACATGCCGCCAAGACGGTAGCCTTAGGAACCAAGGGCATCTATAGCTCGCAAGTAAGCCACCATTTTTGTTCGCGTGGTATCGCACTCTTATCCATTCGTCCCAAGCAGGGCGTGGAGGGCCACCAGTTAAAGGTGAAATACTATCTGGAGGGCTTCCCGGAGCCGCAAATCTTGCTATTCGACCTGGATCGAGCCTCTCATCGGGAAAACATCGCATGGGCGGCTCAAGACAAGGTGTCTCCAAAAGAGTATGCCCCTTCAGCCACGGTGGACATGGAAGCATTATTGGAAAAGAAAGTAGAGGAGAGTGGGAAGGCGCTCGATTGGCAACATTCGGTAGTCGATCTTATGAAAGCACTGGATCTGGATAGTAGTTTAGGAGCGCGCAAACGGTTGGGCAGGCAGTGGGGGTACACGGGTGCGCTCGACGGATCGGCGGAGATGAATACCTGGTTGCGTAACGAGCTGTTACAGAGATTTAAGGCTGGTGGCGGAAAGGTCGAAGCCAGCGTGCCTACTGAGAATTTGTAGTTTTGCTTCCCAAGCATCGATGGTGGCTCGCATCTCATCAAGATAGGTGTACCGGTTATAGATCGCAGCGACGCCGGAGATGGTGCCCGTTACGTGATTGAGTAGCTTCTCCGTCACCTGGACGGGCGTGCCTAGCGCCGCGAGATTGGTGGCGAAGGTTCTGCGGAGATCGTGAAGACGGAAGTCGACGCCGCACCGTTTCTCAAAGTCATCCTTTGCCTTACCCCAGCTGTTGAAGACGGTCGTCGGCTTACCGCGTGCAGTGCTCCGGCTCGCTGGAAAGAGATAATCACCTAGCCGCGGCACGCGCTCGAAAATTTGTGTGGCGAAGATCCCATAAGGGAAGGTGTGGTTTCTGCCGTTCTTAGTAATACTTGAGGGAAGGGTGATGAGTTGTGAGTCACTATCGATATATTCCCAACGGAGCGATGCGATTTCGCCGCGCCGGCAACCTGTCAATATGAGCAGGGCAACGATGCTGCAGTACGTGTCATCGTGGTCGAGTGCAGTGCGAAACACAGTCGCGAGCTCTTGGTCATTCAGCACGCGCTCGCGAGCGATCGTGCGGGCAGGGGGCAGAGTGCCCTCGAGAGGGCTGCGCTCGATATAGTGACAACGCCGCGCCCAGTTGAAGAAGACTTTTGCGGTGACGTGAGCATGGACAGCCTCAGCAGGTGTGTGACGAATCCGATCGATACGAGCGGCCACGTCTTGGGGCGTGATGTCAGACAAAAGCTTGCGGCCAAAATCGACATGCCGGCGCAGGATGCGGCGATAGTCAGAAACGGTGCGCGGTTTGTTTCGCTGCTCGCAAGCCGCAAGGAACAGCTCGTATCCTTTGTTGAACGCAACGCTGGTCGGACGGATCTTGCCGAGTGTGCGCTCGGCCAAAAGGCGCTTCGCTTCGCTACGCGCCTCAACAAGAGAAACAATTGGATACCGCCCGATCGTGTGACGCTTGCCGTTTCCAAACAGCAAGAAAAAGGTGCGTGCGCCGCCTTGCGATACGCGGACGCCGAAGCCGGGAAGGGTGTCGTAGTAGGAACGCTGGCCGCGCTCGGGGAGCGGCAGCTGCTTGATGGAGATGTCAGTCAGTTTAGGCACTATCTAGGCACCAAATCTCATGCGTTAGGTGGGGTGCGATGGGGGGGTAGTATGTACCTCAAATATGGCCGTTAATCAACCAAAACTCTTATAAATGGGACGCCGTGAGGTGCGGCGAGACAGCACCGAAACTAACTGAAAATCCGCGTGTCGGTGGTTCGATCCCGCCTGTCCCTGTCGGAAACTAAATCCGGACATATTGGTGGTGCAATCCGCCCAAGATTGGCAGGGGCAGAATGCGACCGATGGTCTGGGTGGTGCGCGACACCGGCGCATCCTTGTTCAGCGACAGGTGCGTGCGAGCTTGATTGTAGTATTTTGCGTAAGATCGAAGCAGATGGCGAAGGTGCAGCTCGCCGAATACGACAACGTGGTCGAGGCAGTCCCGTCGGATCGAGCCGATCAGCCCTTCAGAATGTCCGTTCTGCCATGGCGATCGTGGGGCGGTCGGCCGATCCCGAATGCCCATTGCCCGAAGACGCCGGATGAAGACGTTGCCATAAACGCGGTCTCGATCGCGAACGATGTATCGCGGGGCCTGCTCCCAGCCGAATGCCTCGGTGAGTTGACGAGCGATCCATTCGGCATTCGGATGCGCGGTTACACCCAGCCATAGGATCTTACGGCGGCGATGCGCCAGGATCAGCAATCCATATAACAGTCGGAACGAGATCGTGGGGACAACGAACAGATCCATAGATGCGATGCCGTCGGCGTGATTGCGGAGGAACGTCTTCCACCCCTGAGACGGGGGTCGTCTACTCCTCGCCATGTACTTTGCAATTGTTGTTTGCCCGACATCGATGCCAAGCTTGAGGAGTTCGCCATGGATCCGAGGTGCGCCCCAGAGCGGGTTCGCGATGCTGATCTCTCGAATGAGCTGGCGAATCTGCAGTGGGGTTTTCGGCCGACCGCTGTAGGGTGTGGATTTCCAGCGCCAATAGGCTCGGAAGCCGGCGCGGTGCCAGCGGATCACGGTCTCCGGCTTGATGATTGTCAGAGCGTTCAGCACCCCAGGAGCCAAACGATACAGCCCGGCAAACACCAAACGGTCGATGCCCTTGAAAGTCGGCCTCTTAGGCGATTTGCGTCGCAGCACGTTGAGTTGGTGACGAAGTGCCAGGATCTCCGCTTCCCGAGACGCCCGCGACCGGAACAGTCCCACAAGGGCGCACCAGATCAGTCGGCAAAGATCAGCCATCGAGCAAAAGCATTGCCCGATTCGCTGTCACTCGCCAGCCGGATTGGGTTACGGTGGAACACCCGATTCGAGCGTCCTGGCCACTCGTATGAGATTTCCGACAGGGACAACGGTCAAGCGCCACCGCCGAGGACCTGCCCGAGGCGAGCTTCGCTGGGCAGCAGGAAAGCTTCCTCAATATTCGCGGCGAGGCTGCTCTGCTTGACGCCTGCCGCCGCTGCTTCGCCTCGCTCTTCACCGATCGCGCCATCAGCTATCGCGAAGCCAAGGGCTTCGATCAGCTGAAAGTGGCCCTTTCGATCGGGGTCCAGCAGATGGTGCGGTCTGACCTCGCAGCCGCGGGGGTGATGTTCTCGATTGACACCGAAACGGGATTCGATCGCGTCGTGCTCATCAATGCCGCATGGGGACTTGGCGAGAATGTCGTGCAAGGCACGGTCGATCCTGACGAATACCAGGTCTTCAAGCCTCTTCTCGCCGAGCCGGCATTAAAACCAATCGTGCACAAGCGGTGCGGAGGCAAGGCACTCAAAATGATCTGCACCCAAGAAATCGAGCAACCGACGCGCAATGTTCCGACGTCGCTCGCCGAGCGCTCCGCCTACGTTCTTGCCGACGGCGAGATCCTGCAGCTGGCCCGCTTTGCCTGTGTGATCGAGCGTCACTATGGTCGCCCCATGGATATTGAGTGGGCAAAGGACGGCAGAAGCGGCGAACTATTCGTTGTTCAGGCGCGTCCTGAGACGGTGCAGTCACGCCGGCGGGAAGGTCTTCAGCGGACGTACACGATTAAGCAGAAGGGCCGAAAGCTTGTTTCTGGACTCAGCATCGGTGCGGCCGTCGCCGCAGGGCCTGTATGCATCATCAGCGATCCCACGAATATTGAACGGTTCGTCCCAGGCTCCGTGCTGGTGACGACCAGCACCAACCCCGACTGGGTGCCGATCATGAGACGCGCCGCCGCGATCGTGACAGATCGCGGTGGACGCACGTCCCATGCCGCCATCGTGAGCCGAGAGCTCGGAGTTCCCGCCGTGGTCGGCACAGGCGACGCCAGCAAGGTGCTACGCCAGGAGCAATACGTCACTGTCTCCTGCGCCGAAGGCGACGAGGGATTCGTCTACGAGGGCATCGCCGAGGTCGTCACCGAAGACGTGGATGTAACCGCGGTCCCAAGCACGCGCACCAAGATCATGCTGAACTTGGCCAATCCTGCAGCCGCGTTTCGTTGGTGGCGGCTCCCGGCCGATGGCGTGGGGCTTGCCCGGATGGAGTTTGTGATCGCTAGCCAGGTCAAGGTGCATCCCATGGCGCTCGTCAAATTTGACGCACTGACAGACGCGAAGGCCACAACCGCCATTGCCGAACGCACGTATGGTTACCCGCAGAAGGCGGACTATTTCGTCGATCGCCTCTCGCTCGGGCTCGCGCGCATAGCGGCGGCGCTGTATCCGAAACCGGTGATCATCAGAATGAGCGATTTCAAGACGAATGAATATGCCAATCTGATCGGCGGCACCGAGTTTGAGCCGAAAGAGGAAAATCCAATGCTCGGCTTTCGCGGTGCCTCCCGCTACTACGCGCCGGAATACCGGGATGGGTTCGCCCTAGAATGCCGCGCAATCCGGCGCTTAAGGGAGGAGATGGGCTTCACCAATGTTGTGACGATGATCCCCTTCTGCCGCTCTCCCGTCGAGGCGGACCGCGTGCTTGAGGTCATGGCGGAGAATGGTCTTGCGCGCGGCGAGCACGGGCTCGAGGTCTATATGATGTGCGAAATCCCGTCGAACGTCATTCTGGCGGCCCCTTTCGCCGAGCGCTTCGACGGCTTCTCGATCGGCTCCAATGACTTGACACAACTGACGCTTGGCGTTGATCGCGATTCTGAGCTGCTCGCAAGCCTGTTCGACGAGCAGAACGAGGCCGTCAAATGGATGATCCGCAACGTCATTGAGGAGGCGCACCAAAAAGGTGCTAAAGTGGGGTTATGCGGACAGGCGCCGAGCGACCATCCAGAGTTCGCCGAGTTCCTTGTTGAGTGCGGCATCGATTCAATTTCAGTCGACCCGCACAGCTTCATCACTGTGAAGAAGCACGTAGCCGAAGCCGAATCCAGAAATGCTAGGCGCCGCCGGCTGTAGACGGCGTTGCTGGAACCCGTGCGAGCCGTGCTGATCGCTGGAACGTCCGCGATGATGCGGGAGTTGGCAAAACCAGAGCAGACTGCGGCATGTCTCGACTCGGGCAATTGCGGGCCTCCCTCGCGCGGTGCGAGTATCGCAGGGCAGACTGCGAGCGGCAATTTTTCGACTTTGCGAAATCGGCTGACCTGTCGGACCCTCAACAGCAGCGCACCCTCGAGAAATTGCTTTCGGATCTCAGGCGCGCCGAGAGCGACGTGAGCTCGCTTCAAAAGCAACTCGACGATTTGATGGATTGAGCAGAGATGCTTGTGGTGCTGGATCAAGCGATCCAGCCGAGCTCTTTTGCTTTGCGCTTGCGAGCCTCAGATTTTCGCCAAGCTCGCCTCTCAATGTTCCCGCATCGGCCACCCGTCAGGCCCCTGTCTGGACCGAAAACCTAAACCCGGACGTATTGGTGATGAAGCCCGCCAAGGATTGGATCTGATCTAATGGTTCCGGTCCGCTGAATGAGTCGGGAGCACGGCGAATCTTTAGCTAAAGACCGGTGGGTTCTGATTTCGTTGTGATAGCGAGCATAGATACGCAAGATTCTGCACAGATGCGCCTCACCCAAGACGACGAGGTGGTCGACGCACTCGCGCCGGATGGAGCCGATCAGCCGTTCCGCAAAGCCATTCTGCCATGGCGAGGCTGGCGCGATAGGCTTGTCCCGAATGCCCATGACCCGCAGTCGGCGTGTGACGATGGTGCCGTAGATTCGATCTCGATCACGAATGAGATATTGCGGGGCGTCATCCCAAGGGAAGGCTTCCGTTATTTGACGCGCGATCCATTCTGCGGTCGGGTTTGCTGTAACCCTGACCCACACCAGATCTCTTCGGTCTAATCGAACAATGACGAGGGCATAGAGCAGATCAAAGCTGATGGTTGGGACGACAAATAAGTCCATGGCGGCAATGTCTGGTGCGTGGTTGCGCAGAAACGTGCGCCATCCCTGGCTCGGTGGCCCATGTCGCCTGACCATATACTTCGCGACTGAGGACTGAGCGACCTCAAACCCGAGCTTGAGCAGTTCGCCGTGAATGCGCGGCGCTCCCCAGAGCGGGCTCTCAATGCTCATCCGCCGGATCAAGGCACGAAGGTCCGATCTGATCTGCGGCCGCCCTCCCAGTGAGCGCGACTTCCAACGCCAATAGCCGCGAAAACCAGCCCGATGCCAACGCACCAGCGTCTCGGGGCGGATGATCGTAAGAGCCTGGAGGGTCGACGGAAATAATCGGTACAGCTGGACAAGGAACCAGCGATCGCTGTTGGTAAAACGGACCCGGCCCGACATCTTACGTCGCAAAACAATCAACTGATGTCGGAGCACAGCATTCTCTATTTCAAGCTGGCTGCCAACAAGCTCAGGACGAAGCAAAGTAGTGCGGACATCGCCGCTGACGTTCGGGCGATTCGCTCACCCAATCAATACGGATGAGGTTTTCGGTACACACAACGCTAAAAAGCGCGGACCTCTGACTGCGCTTCTGCTAGCTTACAATTTGTTCGGCGACAGCTTCTTTGAGGCCAGCTGCCGCTTGGGCAGCAAGAGCACGGGCCGCTGCTTGTGAATCTTGAAATTCCTCGAGTGCATAGACTCTGCCCCACCGCAGGGTGAACACGTGGAGACCACGGTTGACGTACGACGCGTCTCCGTTGAGCAGCGTTGCAGTGCCGTCCCACTGGGCAAACACGGTGGTATGCCCCGGCCAACCCATTACCCAGATGTTGTTGACGTTGATATGGAGATTGGGCAGGACGCGGCCGAGGCGCTCAAACCAGCGGCGCAGGGCTTCTTTGTCGTGGCGCTCACCACCAAGCGCGTGGGTGCCGGAAACGCGATGATGGACATGCGGCGCGACTGCCTTTACCGCCTCATCCCAGCGATGGTTGTTGACGTGGTCGAAGGTCTGTCGGATTCGTTTCTTAACAATGTAACTGTATAGCATTTGACTTCTCCAAACTTATGCGAAGAGACTCGTTTCGTGATCGTGATCGCCGGTTGTCCTCAACGACCATCAGCGATGAAGGTCTAACGTTGGTGATCACGACAAGATAATGCTCGCGACTTCTTTCGGATTCTCGATGGCCGAGAAATGACCTGTGTTCTGAAGCGTGAACAGGCGAGCATTCCTCAGAGCGGACTTTGTGCGTCCTCGCTCTGGGACGCGTGACCAGTCCTTATCGCCATAGATGAGCGTTACAGGAGCCCTCACGCCGGAATAAAGCTCGCGCGCTTTATCCCACGAGCGCCATCCGGAGAGGACCTTCCGCTCAACGTAATGATAGTTGGGCCGACGACCAGTCTCGTCGAATTCCGCAAGAAGGTCGGCGGGAAGTTTACGTGGGTCGGCGTAACCACCTCCCATAATCTTCCCGAGAACCCAGCGGTTTGCGAGCGAGGCGCCGATAGCCCCGAAGACAGGGATTTGCAAACTGCCGATGATCATGTTCGCAAACCAGTTGCCGCGGCGGATGCCCTCGCCGTATCGCGTCTCATAGTCGTAGGTATTGAGTGCGTAGACCGCTCGAATCCGATCAGGGAGCTCAGCCGCGACGGTCAGCGCAAGTACGGCACCGATGGATTCGCCCACAATGGTTACCTCACGCAGATCCAGAGCTTCGAGAAAGCCGACGACGCCTCTGCGCATGTAGGGCTCATCGTACTGCGCTGACCTGTCGATAGGAGAGTGACCGTGGCCCGGCAGATCCACCGCGTAGACGGTGTACTTCTCTGCGAGAAGCGGCGCCAGCGCTCGGAAATATTCGAGCTGGGTACGGATGGTATGGAGGACGACCAGAGGTGGGCCATTGCCCGACATCTCGTATCGGAGGCTAAGCTTGTCGGAGATCCTCACAAGCGTCGGTTCAACGGAGACGCTTTTGCCGTTCTTTTTTAAATCGACCATGTGGTACTCCAAGTCTTGTTGTTTGCGCGGCGAGGCCGTCAAACGGGAAGCGCGATCACCGGACGTGATCCCACCGGTTCCTGCGCTTGCGGCAACAGGATTGTCGCTTCCGCCTTCGGCCGGCGAACCCGGAACCACGCGGCATAGAGCGCGGGAAGGAAGAGCAGGATCAGCACGGTGCCGACCGCCGTTCCGCCGATCAGCGTATAGGCCATCGATCCCCAGAAGACGGAGTGCGTGAGGGGGATGAAGGCCAACACGGCGGCAAGTGCCGTCAGGA